>Ga0315541_1003300_pt1 | contig 12542 bp, 15 predicted proteins | sample SalMarSW160190MG_FD_203095 | JGI IMG/M metagenome (GOLD analysis project Ga0315541, IMG submission 203095) | Salt marsh sediment microbial communities from the Plum Island Ecosystem LTER, Massachusetts, United States - Salt Marsh Sediment SW1601-190 ...
CGGGGGGCTTTCCACTATCTCCCGCCAGCGCAGGAACCAGGGGCGCGTATTGAGCACCCCACCCGGGTAGCAGAAGTAGACCGCCAGCGCCAGAACAATAAGCGCAATATCTACATACAGAGAGCCTATGGTGGACAGGCTACCCCTAAACAACTGGTCCAGTATTCCCAGACAGTGGCAGGGCTCGTACCCCAAACCCTGGCCAATCATCCAGCCGTTATGCATAACAAAGGCGGCGATAAGCAGTGTCGAAATACCGGCCACTATCTGCGGGAAAATGCCCACCAGCAGGCATAAGCCCAGCACCAGCTCCACCCAGGGCAGCCAGCTCGCCAGCAGGGCGGCGGCGCTTTCGCTTATAATATAGGTCGAAATCTGCAGCAGAAAAGCGCTCTGCCCCATCAGCTTACCCACTGCGGCGGTTAGAAAGACCAGTGCCAGCAGTATGCTCGCCACAAAGGCAATCCAGTATCGGTAGCGCATTTTCTCTCTCCCCTTAGCTTGTGGGATTTTTTTGACTATTGGCTATGTTAAACCCCCACCCCACCCCCTGTCAATTAGCTGAGTTTACCAACCTCACCCCCTGTGTCCCCCTCTCCACACTTGGAGAGGGGGAATGATTTTTTTTAGAAGAGGGGGCTTCGCCCCCTCTTAAACGCCCCTTTCTTAATAACGACCCCTTTTAAACCCCCCACCAAAGGGGTATTGACACCGGTCCATAAACCTGCTCCCCACCTAAAAAACAAAAACCCCGTTAAAAGAAACTATTTATCCCCTGTCACGGAAAAGATGTCACGATTTCGTGACAAAAAATTCATCGTTTTGATTAGCACTAAATCACCACAAGGGGGGACATACTAAAGAGCTATACTCCTTTACAATTAGTACTAGCCTTCAAAAAATAGATGGCTTGTACCCTGGTCGATTCTCTAGGGAATCCCTGGGAGGGGTACTAGAAAATAACCTTTTGAAAGGAGCAAAAAAAATGAGAAAAATAGGACTTTTAGCCTTAGCGCTGGTTCTGGCGCTTGGCGCCCTGGGCGTTGGCTACGCCGCCTGGACGGACACCGTCACCATCGAAGGCACGGTGAACACCGGTACTGTCGACCTCGTGGTGGAAGGATACTCCGGAATGTGGATGTGGAAGATACCCGGTGGCGACCCTGACTACAAGCTGTCCACAAACCCGGCTTACGAACCCACGCAAGTTCCCGAATATCCTAAACCGTTCATCGTAGCTTACTCGTGCGCAGCGCAGACCACGGCGGGTGCCACACCGGCACCGGTGGATGATTCCGTTACCGTTACCTTCAACAACCTCTTCCCGCTTCTTGGTGCTGACGGTAGGGCAACCCCGTGGGAAGCTGACTTCGAGTGCCACTATGTCGGCTCCATCCCGGTCAAGGTGATGATTGAGGAAATCAAGATAGAGCCGAAAACGGGCGATGACGACCTCTCCGGCCTCACCATCACTATTAGCGCCTATACCATGCTAGGTGAATCTAAGGTTTGGACTCCCATTACCCCCGAGGAACTGGAAGGTCTACAGATCCACTACTGCGACAGGGTAAGGTTTGTAGTCAATATCCTCGTCCCGCAGTATGCAACCGAGGCACTCAACGAGCCCAACATGGGGCAAAACGGCACCGTAACTGGACAGATCAAGGTCATCCAGTGGAACGAGTACGAAGCACCAGGATATTAAAGTCAGGACCGCGCGGGGGTTAGCCCCCGCGCCCCAATTCCCGACTCACGTTAAGAGGAGGGGATGAGAGGAGGAATACATGAAAAAATTTGGACTACTTTTACTAGCCCTGGTCTTGGCTTTAGGCGCCCTGGGCGTCGGCTACGCCGCCTGGACGGACACCGTCACCATCGACGGCACGGTCAACACCGGCGAGGTCTGCATGAGTCTCGTCTGCCCGTTTTCCTATCTGGATAACGGCCAACCACCCGATGGCCCCGATGGCACGGGCTATCTTGTCGGCACAAGTCACCCCAGTGCCGACTGGAACGCCTCTTCCACCGGCACGGCGGCTTTCGTAAATAACCCCGTGCACATGACAAAGAACGTCGGCTGGATAACGACTAACTGCGATGATCTCACCTCACCGATTGAAGAGGTTGTCATTACCCTGCACAACATGTATCCGTGCTACTATAACCACATATCCTTCGGGATAACCAACTGCGGCACCATACCCATAAAGCTGGACCACGTGACCTTCCTCGATGCTGAAGACGTTGTGCTGGATACACTTACCAACGACGGGTATTTGGCTCTTGACCTGAGTAAAAACCAGGTTAACGACGTGGAAATCTACTGGGGCGACAACTTCGGCGACCAGATAGAGCCCGGCGAGCATTGGGACCTCAGCTTCTGGATTCACATCATGCAGGATGAAGGTATAGACTTCACTCAGGTGCAGGACTTTACCTTCAAGGCAGCCGTAACCGGCGTCCAGTGGAACGAGTATCCGCTAGACTAAAGCCAGACTAGACACATAAAAAAAGAGGATAAGGGGAGCGCGGGGGTGTTGTTTCACCCTCACCCCCGCCCCCAACCCCTCTCCCCATCAGGGGAAGTGGGAAAGGCGTAAAGGTATCGTCTTTCACCCTTCCCCTGGCTGGGAGGCGGGCAAGGTGTAACCGCCTGCCCAATATATTAAGGAGATAAGCGTTTGCGGAGGAGAAGTAGACGGGGCTTAAACAGAATAGGGGTACTGGCCATGGCTCTATTATTAGCCCTCGGGGCGATGGGGACGGCTTACGGCGCCTGGAGTGATGAGATATACATCCAAAGCACCATCACTACCGGCGATATCGATGCGGGGCTGGCCTGCAGCACCTGCTGGGAGGAGCCGGATACCTCCGGTACCGATATTGACTGCACCAAAACCGCCTCGATGACGCTGGTCATCGATATCGACGACGCCCTCGAAGGCGTGGACTACTACTGCAACTTTAATGTCAGCAATGCCGGTTCACTACCCATCAAAATCAAAACCATGAATCTAACAAACCCATATACGGGGGTAACGGCGGTTATAACAGACGATTTGGAGGTTGGGGACATGATAGACCCCGGAACCTCGGCCACCGGCAAAGTTCACATCCACCTCACCAGCGATAAGCAGGTAGGCCAAGACCTTGCCTTTACCCTGTCCGTTAGTGTTGAAAGGTGGAATGAGGCGTAAGGGGTAGGTTATGCGTAAAGCAATTATTATAATACTGGCGATGGTGGTGGCTCTCTCCGCCCTGCCGGTCACCTTTGCCTGCTACAACGGGGGGTGGGGACACTGGCACCGCTTCTGGCGCCCGCACCAGCCGGTCTACTGCTGCCCCACCTACTGCAATGTAATCTTTAGCTCGGTGCACGCCGATGACAACGAACTCACCTTCTCCGAGCCCAAAGAGGTGGGAAAGACCACCGCCTACATAAACCACTGCACCAAAAATCAGCTCGTTATAACCATCGACAACGCCTACCCCGGCTACGAGGGAATCGTAGATTTCTGCGTCAAGAACACCGGCACCATGGCCGCCACCATAACCAGCATTGACATCAATAACCCCAATACCGATTACCTGCAGCTCGACCTTAACGGGGAAGTCCAGGAGGGGGTAACCATTCAGAAATGCAGCGAAAAGTGCGGTCAGCTGGTAATATACGGCATCCCTCAGCTAGAAGATGCCCAGAACCGCACCTTTACCTTCACCATTGACCTGAACTTCGAATGTAGCTGCGTTCCCGGTAATTGTGAGACTGCCTACGCCTACGGCTGTTCTTACTGCCACTGTTACGCCACCTGCTTCAGCCATTACAACTTCAGCAACTGGGGCTGGACCAATGGTCCCCTGCCACACGGCGACTACACCTTTAAGATATACACCGGAGCCGCCCAGTGCGATATATCCAAGGGGACAAAGGTCGGCTGGCTCACCGTCAGATACCACTGCTCAACGGCGGTTGTTACCTATCACATGTATTATGGCCATAAGATGGACGAAACCCACCTGTATGTCGGCAATGAACCCCTGCCCAGGGATAACCACGGCGACTACACCACCAGCCCGGGGCAGTTCCCCTTATCACATGACCTGGATAATACCTCAACAGACTCGTATGTAGTAAAAGGCCTATCCGGGAAAATCTATGTAGTGGCACATGCCGTGGTCTGTGACTAACCAGCCGGGCTAACCTTCCCGTCTCAAGCCCAGATTTCACAATTGAATAAAACAAGGGAGTCAAAAACGCTGTTAAGTGATAGCTTAAGTTATCTTTGGTGAGGTCGGGGTAGTTGCCCCGGCGGCAACTTAGAAGTAAAATGCGGACTATAAATAAAACAACCTACGGGGGAAGATGATAGCCTCACTCAACATACAACCCAAACGGGCAATCTGGGTTACCTTGGCCATAATTGCCGGCATCTATGCGGCGATAAACCTGGGCTTATCCAATACTATCGGCGGCTTTTTCGGCACCTATATAGTCCAGCCCATCCTGTGGCTCATTCTGGGCGGGGTAATCCTGCTCTTACCCCGGTACAGAACCGCCGCCAGGTTAAGAGACAGGACGGCCATCATTCAACTGGCGCTGATGGTCGGCTTCTTCCAACTGGTACTATTTATAGTCGGCGGGCTCTTCTCCAACTTCGGCAAGAGCCCCTACTCCTTTACCCCAACAGGTATATTAACCAATCTCATTTTTGTGGCTGCCATGCTCTTCGGCATGGAATTCAGCCGGGCCTGGCTGGTCAACAACTTAGGCAAAAAACACGCCTTCCTGGCGTTAGCCTTCGTGGCCGCTCTCTACACCGTGCTATCCATCCCGTTAACCCAGCTCACCGGAATCAGACCGGAGGTTGAATCCATCAGCTTCATCAACTCCAGCCTGCTGCCGTCGCTGGCCGAAAACCTGCTGGCGACCTTCCTGGCACTGCTGGGCGGGCCGATACCAGCCCTCATCTACCGCGGCATACTGCAGGCTTTCTGGTGGTTCAGCCCCATCCTCCCCGACCTCCCCTGGATGTTCAAAGGGCTTATCGGCACAGCGTTACCCATCGTCGGGCTGGTGGTAATAAACAGCCTCTACTCCCCCCAGACAGGGCATAAAAAGGGAAAACGGGCCGATAGCGGCTCTATAACCGGCTGGATTGTCACCACGGTAGCGGCCGTAGCCATAATCTGGTTCGCGGTGGGGCTCTTCCCCTTCCAGCCAGCACTGGTGGCAAGCGGCAGCATGGAGCCCAAGATGTACGCCGGCGACGTGGTCATCATCGCCAAGGTGTCAGCGGATAACGTTGAGCTGGGCGATGTTATCCAGTTCCGGGTGCCGGAAGAAGTCACCATTATGCACCGGGTGATTGAGATTCAGGAAACGGAAACAGGCGGCAAGCTCTTCATAACCAAGGGTGACGCCAACGACCAGCCGGACTCAGAGCCGGTAATGCCGGAAAACGTGGTCGGTAAGACTGTTATGACCATCCCCAAGATAGGCTGGGCGTCAATAGCGGTCAAGCAATTCTTTACCAGATAGGTGAATAAATGACATGAAAAGGCTATTTTTGGACAGAGAAAAAATCCACACCTGGACGAAGAGGGTAGCTGCCATCAGCGCCGTCATCTTCATCATCGCCCTGATTGGCATGCTGGTAGGCACCACCCTGCCCACTCAGGTGGAACAGGAGGTCTCCCTACTAAGCTACCAGCATAACGGCCGATTCGATTACCTGGTCTACCTCAAACCCTCCCACCTCTTCGGTCCCGAACCTACGGAGCCGCCGGAGCCCCCACCCAACACCCAGTACCCCACCGCCCTCATTGAGGACGAAATTGATATGAGCTTCCGCTACGAGACGGACTCGGCGCTGCTGCAGGAGGTAAAACAAGGGGTAAAAATCGAGGCGGTCTTAAAAAACGGCGACCTCTGGCAGAAAGTGCTGGAACTGGTGCCGGTAACCGATAAAACGGGAGGCTTCAAGATTGAGTTTGTGCTTGACATGGATGAAATCGACGAGCTTTTTGACACCATTGACGGAGAGGTCGGGGTTAGCACCCGCACACGCCAGATAACCATCGTGGCTACGGTGGGGCTGGGCGAGAAACTGGAGAGCGAAACCCTCATCCAGAGCCTGCCCATAATCCTGTCACCAAGCGTCCTCGAGATAGGCGGTGAGCTGGTCAAGGAGGTGCCGGACGACGCCGGGGGAATAGCCGCCCGGGGGACATTCGACTACACCCTCTACCTGGAAGAGAACTCCCTGTATAAGACCGATACCCTGAAACCCCCCGAATACACCCCCTATGTTACCCCGGAACCGAAAACGCTGGGGGTAGGGCCGGTGATACCCTATGGCCTGGTGGACAGGATGGACATCAGCTATTACTACAGCTTCCAGGCTTCCCGTCCGGTAGAAATAATGACCGAAGAAATCACCATAACCGCCACCCTGGAGAGTCCGGATATCTGGAGCAAGACCTTCGTGCTGGTGCCCAGCACCCGGCAAACGGGGGATTTCAGGCTCGATTTCCCGGTAGACATCGCTTACTTAAACGAAATGCTCTCCGCCATCCGCAGTGAAACCGGTAGCGGGGGGGAAACCAGTAATCTAATCATCCAAGCCTTCACCCGCGTTATGGCGGAGACAGAGTTCGGCATGATAGATGAAGTCTTCACCCAGACCCTAACCACCGAGCTGGGGGGAGGTATTCTGACCTGGAATGAGGAGCTGTCGCTAACCCAAGAGGACGCCATTACCACCACTCAGATTATCCCCAACCCCAGCCGGTATCTCGGGTTATCGGTAGGCGGGGTAAAGATGACCTCGCTCATTCTGGGCTTAATCTTCCTCATGCTCTTCATCGCCTCGCTGGTATTCTACAACCAGACCAAGCCGGCGGAGCTCCCCCTCTTCCAGAAGGAAGCGATAGCAGTCGGCAAGAAATACTCCGACCGCATAGCCGAAGCCGACAGCCAGACGCCAACGGTCGGCGAAAAGATAATATCCCTGGGTTCCATAGACGACCTGATTAAGGTAGCTGACGAGCTGGGCAAACCGGTGATTCACCAGCCGCCCACCACCACCGAAAGGCAGCACACCTACTACGTAATCGATGGCACAACCCAGTACCAGTACATCATCACCAAGCAAAGCAAGGAGCGGAAAAACAATGTTAGAAAGAGTAAATGGCTCTAGACACGAGCAAGTGACCAGCCTGAGGAAGGCAGGCTTCACCTACGCCGAAATCGGCCGCAAGCTAGGCTTAACCCGGGAGCGGATAAGGCAGATAGCCAATGCCGAAACCACTGCTAAGAAAAGGCCCTCCCGCACCGACCCCGATGCCCTGCTCACCACCGCCGAAGTAGCCGAGCTACTCAACGTCCACGTTAATACGGTCCGGCGTTGGAGCAACAAGGGCGTGCTGGAAACCTACCGCATCGGCGCCCGCGGCGACCGCCGCTTAAGGCAGGGTGACGTCAACAAGCTGCTGCGCAAGAGCCGCCCCAAACAAACTCTAAATCAGTGACCACGGTTAAGCCGGTAGATTATCGGCGGTAGTCCGTGGTCACAGTGTCAAGGCATTAAACCCCCCACCCCATTTTTAGTTCTTCTCTCTTTCCCCACCCCCCAAACCAAAATTCATCGCAAAATTTGTATTCCCGCCCCCAGACTGCTATATATATGGGTAGATTCCATGTCGGAAAAACTGAAGAGGCAACTGCTGCTCATAGCCGGCACCCTATCCCTGGCAGTAGGCATCATCGGTATCTTCGTCCCCATACTGCCCACTACCCCCTTCCTCCTTCTGACCGCCGGCTGCTACCTGAGAAGCTCACAGCGGTTCTACAACTGGCTGATGGCTAACCGCCTGTTCGGCGCCTACATCAGGAACTACACCGAAGGCAGAGGCCTGCCGATAAAGGTCAAGCTCTTTATCATAGCCCTGCTCTGGACAACCATCGGCGTCTCTATCTGGCTGGTGGCAAAACCAATCGTCACCATAATCCTCTTAATTGTCGCCGTCGGGGTCACCCTTCACATTATCTTCCTCAGAGCGAAGCGGAAAAGCTAAAGCTGCCGGGTTTTATCCGTACTTGGCTGCCGTCCCGGCGGTAAAGTGGAAGATGGGGCGGTCTACCCTCTTGATGTGCAGCGGGCAGTGCTTCATCCCCTTGGGCACAAAGATAAGGCAGCTCTTAGTCAGGATATACTGCTCATCCTCCAGCCATATCTCAACCTCGCCGCAGAGGTCCTCGGGGTCGTCGGGGTTGGTGCCGAAGAAGGTTATGACTTCGTCGAAGGGGTGGGTGTGGGCTTCCACCTCTGGTTTCTCCATACCCTTCCAGAACCAGACGCACTCCACATAAAAAGCCCCCTTGAACACCTCGTCGTCGAGATATACCATGGGGGTTCTGACGTCGGGGGCCGCTTTCAGGGCCTCCCGCCGGAACCCAGGCAGCGTCAGGTCGGACTTCGTCTTGGTAATAATATGCTTCTCATATTTTCTCTCGGCCATTTTCTGTAATTCCCCTTTCTCCTAGATTTCTATTAGTAGAATAATCTAGGCGGTTTGCCTTGTCAATCAACCCCACGGTGCTCCCCAAACGCCGCCAGATAAGCAGTAGACAGCCGTATACCACCGCCGCCACTGGTGGGGTATAGAAACAAAGACAAAGGCGCCTGATTTTAAGCTCAGACGCCCTTTATTCCTGGCACATACGCCTGAAAAAATACATCTTTAGCCGAGCTTCTCGTATCTCCCGATAAACTCCGACTTTTTCTCTTTATACTCGGTTTCCGGCAAACCGGCCGCGGCAAACAGACGGCGTATCTCGCCGACGGCCATGCCGTGAGACTTCCTAGTCGGCTCCCTGACGAAGACTCGGCCACCCACCTTCAATACTCGGGACAACGCCCACACCGTAGCCTGCCTGTCCGCCGGGGCGATGTCGTGAAGAACGTGAATAATGGATATGACATCAAACGAGGCACCGTCTGTACCCAGTTCCCTGATGTCCCCCACCCGGCACTCCACATTGGCATATCGGGCCAGCCGCTTTTTAGTCTTCTCGATCCAGTAGTTTGATATGTCTACACAGGTCAGCCGCCCGCCCCGGTTGAGGTATCCAGCCAGGCACCGCGAGCCGGTGCCGCCCCCGCAACCGAAGTCAAGCACTCTCTCGTTTCCCTTCAACCCGTAGCTCTTTATATAGGGATTATAGAGAAGAGGTAGGCCAATCAGGTCTTTAAGCCCGTCCTCCAGAACGAACAGAAGCGAGGGATGCTCAAAATCACACAATTTAAACTTATAGTCACCCGTGTCCAAGCTCATATTTAGCCCCATTCACGCCTTTTGCCCGCAGCGGCGGCCAGTGGTGCCACCGCCAGCCAGAGGGTAATGGTAACCAGCATAGACATGGGGTAGTTAATGGTCACCAGGCCGATTTTGGGGGCAATCACCCCCCACAAAAGCATTAAGATAAAGGAACTCAAGAAAAAACCGGGAATAGCTGCAAAAACCCTGAAATAACCCATTTTAGTCCTCCTTTTTTATATCCTTCAGCTTGCGGTCAATCATGGTGTCCACGCCGAAATGGGCTGCCTCCCTCAAGTCCTGCAGGGCTTCGTCGGCGGTCTTACCGGTGCCGATAACCAGCGGCTCCCAGACAATGTAGTACTCCCCACTTTTCTTATCAAACTCAAGGTTAATGCTGTTAGCCAAGGCGGTCACCTTTACCCTTAATTATTCTTCCAGTATGGCTTCGATGGCACCGGCGGCATCGATAAGCACCTGCTTGATTCGCTGCATCTTGCCGGCGTCCATACTGCGCAAGCCCCGCCCCATCAGGTTTTCCAGGGCGTGATACTCCTTCATCATGGTGGCCATTTTGCCGATGTTCTTGAAGCTCCACCGGCTCTTCATCTGGCTCCTCACCTCATCCGCCGAATCTTTCCTCTCCGCCAGAAAATTAATCCCCTCCTCGGTGATGGTGTAGACCTTCCTCCCGTCCCGCTCGACGGCGGTGGCGTAGCCCATCTCCTCCAGCATCTGGAGGGTGGGATAGATGGTGCCGGGGCTGGGCGTATAAAGCCCGTGAGACATCTCTTCCAACTCGCGGATAATCTCGTAGCCGTGCCTCGGCTTATCCCTTATCAGGTCCAGGATAACGTACTTCAGATCCCCCTTCTGGAAGGAACTCTCCCGCCAGGGTCCCTTCATAAATCTCTCTCCCCGAAAGGCGTGCCCTCTAAACATCTCTATCTCCTAAGCTTACCAAATAATTGATATATCACATACTATCACGATATATCTTGATATATTTTAATATTACTTAATCTCCTTGTCAAGGGGTTTTGGGGGCAATTTGGGGAAACTTTAGAAAAATAAAAAAGGGGAGCCTTTCGGCTCCCCTGCTCAGCTTTAAAGCCATATCCGGGTCACGGCCCGAGTTTCAATCGGGATTCCAGACTCTGAGACGCCAGACCGGGTTGGATGGAAGAACCGGGTGTTGCCGGCATGACCACCAGGTCGCTGCGGTTCTCCAGGCAAAGAAAGATAATCCAACCCACCAGAGGAACAAAGAATATCAGCAGCCAGGCTAAACTCCGGTCTTTCCTTTTCAAAACCCAGGCCCCGACGCCATATACGGCGGCTGCCTGCAACACGTAGGATACTATCTGGAGAACCGAAAGGGAAGCAAAAAAGGATGTCTCGGAAGGAAAGTTGGGGCCGCTAGCAACAAGGCTCGATACAAAAACAGTCACCAGAAAAAAACCTATCAGGCCCACGGCCCACTGGGCAAAGACCCAGGTCCAGTTCAGGTGGCGCTGGAACCAGTTCAGATTCGTTGACTGGCTCCTCAACACCTTTTGGGCTGCTTTTACCGCTCCTTGGCCCGGCTCAGGTTGCAAGCCCTGTAACGGGGCTGACCCATATAGCGCCGATGGCTCATTAACAGACGATACAAACGAGCGCTGGCACAGACCGCAGTAGCGGGCATCTTTACTATTTTCGTATCCGCAGGATGGGCATTTCATACCACCCTCCCCCACCAGGGACCACGCTAAAAAGAAACCTGCCCCGGTTAATAATACTGCCAGCTTCAACTGGCTTTAAGGCGAATTAGCCCTCTAGGACTATTTTCCCCCTTATAAGTACCAGTATAGTAAATCAGTAATAAAGTTCAATAGGGAAATAGTAAGGTAGACTAAAGTACTAGACTTGGCAACGCCTCAATAAAAAAGGGGGGCATCTCTGCCCCCCACCCCCCGAAATAAGCTATAACTATCCCTTTGGTATCAACTCCACATCCACCTGGTCACCAAAAGCATAGTCAATGCTCTTTTGCAACTCCTCCAAGTTGGCCGTGTCCTCCATCTCGATGACCAGTTCGCTGTCATCCAGGATCTTCAACCTCCCGAACTTATTGACAATCTCGATTACCTTAGCCGGGTTTACCGTTATCCAGCCCTTCATACGGCGCACCAGCTCGTCACCCTTAAAAGCTCTCTCAATGGTAAGGTCAATCTGCCGGTACTTGGCTTCCCAGCCGATTAAGCCCGGCTGCACCACCACCGGGCACACCGGGTCATGGACTACGGCGCATCTAAACCATATCTTGGCTCTAATCATCTTTAAAGATATCTCCTCCCCTTTTCCAGATGTCGGTCAGTGTGAACGTAGGCGTTAATTGACAGATACAAGTAATATAATGTATTTTGCAAACGAGAGCAAACCGAGGAAGGGGAAATACCTGATGGCGCAGTTCCGCTCCTCAAGAGCCGGCTTAAACGAACTGGTGAGGTGGATTTGAAAGAGGGGATAGATACCGCCCCGGCGAAAGAACCGTTATGCTAAAACCAATCAAATGGTACAGGAATCTGGCCGCCAGAAAAGGGCGGCTGGAAGCCGGAGCCTTTCTCGTTGAAGGGGACAGGGCTATCAAACAGATAATCAGCAGTAACCCGGATGATATAATTGAACTTGTATCCACCGGGGAACCGCCTCCTTTTTACCGTAAATACCCCAGGCGCCTGGTCACTGAAAGCCAGTTAGGCTCTATTTGCTCCACAAAGACACCCCAGGGAATCGCCGCCGTCGTCCGTCTGCCCCTGGATACGTACTCTGACCGGCTGCCGGACAACATCGGTAATAAAATCCTGCTGCTCGAAGATGTCCAGGACCCGGGAAACGTGGGTACTCTCATCCGCACCGCCGCCGCCTTCGGTTTTTCCGGGGTCATCCTGACCGGAAAATGCGCCGACCCCCTGTCCCCGAAATGTGTTCAGTCAACTGCCGGCACCGTGTTATCTTTATGGCTCAGAAGGACCCCCCGCTATCTGGGGCTGGTCGAGGAACTGAAACGTGATGGATACTCCCTCGTCGCCGCCGACCTCGGCGGCGCGGAAGACCCTTCGGTCCTTCGAGGCCGGAATAAGCTCCTGCTGGCACTGGGCAACGAGGCATCCGGCCTTTCGGAATCGGTGCTTAAACTATCCGACCACAGATTAAGAGTGCCCACCATACGGGGGAAAATA
>Ga0315541_1003306_pt1 | contig 12536 bp, 9 predicted proteins | sample SalMarSW160190MG_FD_203095 | JGI IMG/M metagenome (GOLD analysis project Ga0315541, IMG submission 203095) | Salt marsh sediment microbial communities from the Plum Island Ecosystem LTER, Massachusetts, United States - Salt Marsh Sediment SW1601-190 ...
AAGTCCAACACCCAGCCCCACGGCAGCTACCTGCCCCCCATGAACCCTCTGCAGGCCACGCTGGGCATGACGAATGCTTCCTTCGTGGCCCAGACGGCCGAGTGGGTCCCCGCGCACCTCTTCGAAACGCTGAAGGCCGCCCACCGGCACAAGGGCCTTTCGTTCGTGCGCATCCTGCAGCGCTGCCCCCACTTCACCCCGGACCTCTTCAGCGACGCGGTGAAGAAGACCGACCTGGTGGAGATCCTCGCCCATCCCGAGGGGATCGTGGTGGACGGGCTGGACAAGATCTACAAGCAGCAGGTGCGCCACGACCCCGCCGACATCCATCATGCGCGGGAGCTGGCCGAGGACACCCAAGTCATCCGGATCGGGCTCTTCTTCCGGGACGAGACCCGACCCCGCTACGAGGAGACCCGATCGGTCCAGAAGCGTACCGCCCGCGAGAAGATTGAAATCCTCAACGAGGAACTCGACCGCTATGCCATCTGACACGGGGATGGTCGCGACCAGCGATCTGGCGCTGAAGGCGCTCGAAGCGCTCGGCCCCCGGGTGAAGGCGTTCCACTCGGCTGTTGCCACCGCCGAGGAGGAGATCCGGGGCTATGTCACCCACCGGCGCGGCATCTCCGAGCACCGCGCGGAGCGATCCCTGGCGGAGCTGGGGCCCTTCGCGGTGGGGCGCATCGACCCGGAGAGGTTCGCTGCGCTGCTCGTGGACGTGGACGACCTCACGCCCGACGCCGAGGGCGTCATGGAACGGGCGGAGCAAATCCTGGCCGAGTTCTCCGTGGACACCGACTTCCACCTGGTGTTGGTGCCGAAGGGTGGAGACCTGCGCGATGCGGTAAAGGAGGCGCTGAACCACGTAGGGCAGGTGTTCGGGGCGTCCCGCGCCGTGGAGCTGGCGCGCTCGGGCCTCTTCGACCCTGACCAGCACAGCCTCTTCCTCTCCGCCCTCCCGTTCCGGAAGTGGAACCGGGAGGAGCGGCACCTGGCCCCGCCGTTGGTGGTGGATCTGGATGCCGAGGACCTGATTCCCGCCGGGCTGGGCGAGTTCCTGGACGGAGTGGTGAAGATCGTGCTGGTGGTGAAGGGGCCGACCACGCCAGCGCCGCTGGCCCGCCTCATCACCCCCGGCACGTACGTCGTGCAGACGGCGGATCCCGCCGACCTCGCGGGGCTGGCCCGCTCGTCCCATCCCGGTGTGGCACTCCTCTTCGACGCGGTACGAGCCGAGCAGGCCCGCTTCGTCCACGACCCCGACGCGGGCGCGGCGCCGTGGAAGCGGCTCACGGTGAGCCATATACCTGAGCAGCCCGAGGTGGGGCGGGGCCGGAGGGCTCCCACCTGGCTCGAAGAGTTGGCTCACCTGGAGGCTCTGGCCAGGAAGCCCGCCGGGGGCCTGGATCTCGGAGCCGTGGAGGGCGAGCCCGCCGCGGCGGAGACGAAGCCTGCCGATCAGCTCGCGGCGTGGCTCCTCTCCCAGACCGACCTGGCCGGGACGTGAGGAGGGTCGGGTGATCGCTGCCGGTGAGATCGTCGGCTCCGTCGCGGTCCTGGGCGGGGTGGCCACGTTCTTCGCCGCCTTCATCGCGCTGGCGAACGCCAAGTTCAAGGTATGGGAAGACCCCCGCATCGACGGCGTGCGGGACCTGCTCCCCGGCGCCGACTGCGGCGCATGCGGAGAGGCCGGCTGCCGGGCCTTCGCGGAGGCCGTGGTAACGGGGCGGAGGCCCCCGGCAGGGTGCACGGTCATGAGCGACGACATGCGGGCCGAGGTGGCGGCGTTCATGGGGATCGACGCAGGTTCGGCGGACAAGCGGGTGGCGCGCCTGCTGTGCGCCGGCGGAAGGGACGTGGCGCCCTACAAGGGGCGCTACCACGGCGTGGAGAGCTGCGCGGCGGCGGCCGCGGTGACCGGGGGCGGCAAGGCGTGCCCCTGGGGTTGCCTGGGCTTTGCCGACTGCGCGGTGGCGTGTGACTTCGACGCCATCACCATGAGCCCCGCCGGTCTCCCGGTGGTGGACCCGGAGAAGTGCACGGCCTGCGGCGATTGCGTCGAGGCGTGCCCCTTGGGCCTCTTCGTCCTGATGCCCATCAGCCACCGTCTGGTGGTGCAGTGCAAGAACCTCTTGATCGGAGACGCGGCGACCGCCGTGTGCTCCGTGGCGTGCAACGCCTGCGGGCGCTGCGTCGCCGACGCCGCGCCGGGCCTCATCTCCATGGTGAACGGCCTGGCCACCATCAACTACGATCAGATCGAGCTGGAGAACCCCAAGGCCATCGAGCGGTGCCCCACCGGGGCCATCGTGTGGATCGAGGGCCAGCAGTTCCCCCAGCTCTTCAACTCCGCAGGGAGTGAGGCCGCATGAGCAAGCAGTCAGAAGGCGTTAAGACCCCCAAGTATCCCGGCATCCAGGAAGCCACTGACGGCACGGGTGCCCTGGTGCACTCCGAGACCAACGCGTCCGAGGCAGCGGGTGCCTACCCGATCACGCCCTCCACCCAGATGGGCGAGGGGTGGGCCGCGGCTGCGGCGGCGGGGAAGCTCAACGTGAACGGCCGACGCCTTCTCTTCTTCGAGCCCGAGGGGGAGCACGCCGCCGCCGCGGTCACCGCGGGCATGAGCATGACGGGTCTACGCGCCGCGAACTTCTCCAGCGGCCAGGGCGTCGTGTACATGCACGAGTCCCTGTATGCGGCCACCGGCAAGCGCCTCACCTACGTGCTGAACGTGGGCGCCCGGGCCATGACCAAGCATGCGCTCAACGTGCATGCCGGCCACGACGACTATCACGCGGTGGACGACACCGGCTTCTTCCAGATCTTCGCGAAAGACGTGCAGGAGGCCGGCGACTTCACGCTCATCGCCCACCGCATCGCTGAGTTGTCGCTGAATCCGGGGATCAACGCCCAGGACGGGTTCCTGACCACGCATCTCATCGAGACGGTGCGCCTCCCCGAGCCCGCGCTCATCAAGGAGTACCTGGGCGACCCGGCGGACATCATCGACACGCCCACGCCGGCCCAGCGGATGACCTTCGGCGAGAAGCGCCGCCGCATCCCCGAGCTGTTCACGGTGGACTACCCCACCATGCTCGGGCCCGTCCAGAACCAGGACTCCTACGCTCAGGGGGTCGCGGCCCAGAGGCCCTTCTACTTCGACCATATCGCCGATCTGGCCGACCAGGCCTTCGCCGAGTACGCCGCCCTCACCGGCCGTACCTACGGGCGGGCTGTGGGCTACCGCCTAGACGACGCCGAATACATCCTGGCCGGGCAGGGCTCCGTGGTCCCGAGCATGGAGGTGGTGACGGACCATCTTCGGGAAAAGGGAATCAAGGTGGGCGTGCTCAACGTGAGCATGTTCCGGCCCTTCCCCGCTGACCTCATCACCAAGATCCTCGCCGGCATCAAGGGCGTGACCGTGCTGGAGCGCACGGACCAACCTCTGGCGGTGGACCAGCCCCTGGTCCGCGAGATCCGGGCTGCAATGACGCAGGGCGTGGAGAACTGGAAGGTGCTGCACGCCGGCGGGAACGGCGCGAAGAAGGGTTTGGCCCTCCCCTACCCCAAGCTCACCGCCATCGACCCGGCGTCCCTGCCGGACTTCTACTCGGCAGGCTTCGGGTTCGGCAGCCGCGACCTGCAGCCCGGCGACATCGTCGCCGCGGTAAACAACATGCTTCCCGGCGGGAAGCACAAGCGGCAGTTCTACCTGGGGATCGACTTCATCCGGAAGGGGACCAGGCTCCCCAAGCTCCAGATCTGGCAGGAGGAGCTTCTGGAGGCCTATCCCGACCTGGCCGACGCATCTCTCGAGTCGGCGGGTGACCTGAATCTGCTTCCGGCCGGGGCCACCGCGCTCCGCATCCACTCGGTGGGTGGGTGGGGCGCCATCACCATGGGCAAGAACATCGCCATGACGGCGTTCGAGCTCTTGGGGATGCACGTGAAGGCCAACCCCAAGTACGGCTCGGAGAAGAAGGGGCAGCCCACCACGTTCTATGCGGTGCTGGCGCGCGAGCCCATCAAGCTCAACTCCGAGCTCAAGACCGTGAACGTGGTGCTGGCCCCCGACGGAAACGTGTTCAGTCACTCCAACCCCCTCTCGGGGATGGAGGAGGGAGGCGTGTTCGTCATCCAGAGCCACGAGTCGCCCGAGGATCTGTGGCGCTCCCTCCCCGAGGACGCCCGTCGGTACATCCGCGAGAAGAAGATCAAGGTCTTCTGCCTCGACGCTTTCGGCATCGCGTCCAGCGAGGCCTCCGACGCCGAGCTCCGCTACCGCATGCAGGGCGTGGCCTTCATGGGCGCCTTCTTCCGGTGCTCCCCGCTCGCGGCCAAGGAGGGGATGGACGAGGCCGGGCTCTTCGAGGGGATCACGAAGCAGATCACGGCCAAGTTCGGCAAGCTGGGCCAGCGGGTGGTGGACGACAACATGCGCGTCATCCGCCGGGGCTTCGACGAGGTGAAGGAGGTCCCCACCGACGCCGTGGTGGGCGCCGACGAGGCCAAGGAAGCGCCGGGCTCCCGCATCCCGTCGCTCATGGACACCCCGAACGCCGAGGGCGGCCTGGGCAACCAGGGGCGCTTCTTCGAGCAGGTGTGCTCCGTGTGTGCCGTGGGCCAGGACGGCATCTCCGACCCGTTCGCTGCGATCTCCGCCATCCCGGCGGCCACCAGCACGGTGCGGGACATGACCGCCATCCGCCTCGAGGTCCCCGAGTTCATCGCGGAGAAGTGCACCGGGTGTAGCCAGTGCTGGGTGCAGTGCCCCGACGCGGCCATCCCCGGCCTGGTGCTCTCGGTGGAGGACCTGTACGACACCGCCATCCGGACCTCGGCGAACGGGAAGCCCAACGACCGGGTGAAGCAGATCTCCAAGCATCTGGCCAAGGAATCCCGCAAGATCCTGAAGGGTGTGCCCTTCAAGACTTTCGGCGCCGTGGCCTCCGCAGCGTACGCCAACGTGGTGGAGAAACTGGGGTGGGACGCCGAGAAGCGCGCCCAGCTGGATGCCGAATGGGCCCGGGTCTTCCCCGTGCTGGCCGAGTTCCCGCTGGCGAAGACGGGACCCTTCTTCGACGTCCCCGAGGGGAAAGCGAAGGACTCGGGCGGGCTCCTGGCCATCACCATCAACCCCGAGGCGTGCAAGGGGTGCAACATCTGCGTCAACGTTTGCCCCGAGCACGCCCTGGTTACCGTGCAGCAGGACGACGACATCGTCGAGAAGCTCCGCCGGAACTGGAAGTTCTGGGAGCAGCTCCCCGACACCGACGACCGCTTCGTCAATGTCCGCGACATCGATGAGGGCATAGGGGTGCTGTCGTCCCTCCTCCTGAAGAAGGGCAACTACCGGTCCATGGTGGGCGGCGACGGCGCGTGCATGGGGTGCGGCGAGAAGACCGCCGTGCACCTGGTCACATCCACCGTCGAGGCGCTCATGCAGCCCCGGGTGGAGAAGCTCCTCGGGCGCATCGACGGGCTGGTCGCCGCGCTGGACAAGCAGGAGCGGGAGATCCTGGGCAGCTCGGTGGACCTGAAGGCCGCCGTCAAGTCCGAGGGCTCCGTGGGGGTGACCATCTCCCCCGAGAAGCAGGATCAGCTCAAGCTGCTCCAGAAGTCCAAGGAGGAGATGGAGCACCTGAAGTGGCTCTATGTCGAGGGCCCCAGCGGCCGAGGCCGCGTTCCCCTGGGCATCACGAACGCCACCGGGTGCTCCTCGGTGTGGGCGAGCACCTACCCCTACAATCCCTATCCCTTCCCCTGGGTGAACCACCTCTTCCAGGACGCGCCCTCCATCGCCATCGGCGTCTTCGAGGGGCACATGCGGAAGATGGGGGACCACTTCCTGCAGCTCCGGCGGGCCGAGCAGCTCGTGGCGGGCACGTACGACGCCTCCGCGTTCAAGAAGCTCACCGAGGAGTTCGGCTGGAAGGACTTCACCGACGAGGAGTTCCACCTGTGCCCGCCCATCATGGCCATCGGGGGCGACGGCGCCATGCTGGACATCGGCTTCCAGAACCTGAGCCGCCTCATGGCGAGCGGGAAGCCCATCCGGGTCATGGTGCTGGACACGCAGGTCTACTCCAACACCGGCGGACAGGCGTGCACGTCCGGGTTCACCGGGCAGGTCGCCGACATGTCCGCATGGGGTAGGGCAACACACGGGAAGACGGAGGTCCGCAAGGAACTGGCCTTCATCGCCATGGCCCACAGAGGCGTTTTCGTACACCAGACCTCGCAGGCCTCCGCTTCCCACCTCATCCAGGGCGTTCTCAAGGGGCTGAACAAGCGGCGCCCGTCACTCTTCATCGTGTACACGCCGTGCCCCGTGGAGCACGGACTGGCGGACGACTGGGCGCCTACGGCGGCCAGGCTGGCGCTGGAGGCCCGGGCCTTCCCCTTCATCACCTACGACCCCGACGGCGGCAAGGACATCGCCGACTGCCTGTCCCTGGACGGCAATCCGCAGATCGACGAGGTGTGGCCGACCTATCAGCTCCAGTACGTGGATGCCCTCGGGAAGGACGCATCCATGGACCTGCCCCTCACGGTGGCGGACTGGGCGCTCACCGAGGTCCGCTTCCGGAAGAACTTCCAGTCCATCAAGAAGACGGACTGGAACGACGACCAGGTGCCCTTCCACGAATTCGTGGCCATGAGCCTCGAAGATCGGTTGGGGAAGACGCCGTTCATCTGGACGCTGGAGAAGGACCGGACCCTGAAGCGCATGGCGGTCTCCCTGGAGATGGTGACCCTGGCCGAGGACCGGCTCATGTTCTGGCACCAGCTCAAGGAGATGGCCGGCCTCGACGTGCCCGATGCGGTGCGGGACGCCATCGAGGGGTCCATGGATGCCGACTTCGATGCGAAGCTGGACGCGCTCCGCGTGGAGTACGAGGCGAAGCTCGCGGACCTGAAGGCCACCTACCCCAAGGCCATCGCCCGCCGTATGGCCGAGGGGCTGCTGCGGCTGGGTGACGGCGACATGACGGTGTCGGACCTGCTCACGCGGGCCGAGGCCACGCCCGGGCTCACGCCCATCGGACCGATGGACGGGGGCGACCGCGGCGGCGGAGGTGTGTCCGCGCCGGCGGCGCCCGCCGAGGCGGCAACAGCCGCGCCGGCCGCAGCGGCGGCACCCGCGGCCACGGCCGAGGCGCCGGCGGCGGAGGAAGAGGAAGAGGAGATGAAGATGGAGGCGTACATCGAGTCGGCTCGATGCACGTCCTGCAACGAGTGCACCAACCTCAACCCTCGCATGTTCGCCTACAACGAGAGCAAGCAGGCCTACATCAAGGACGTGCGCGCGGGGACGTTCGCGCAGCTCGTCCAGGCGGCGGAGCGGTGCCCTGCGGGCATCATCCACCCCGGGGACCCGGTCAACCCGAAGGAGAAGGACCTCGCGAAGTGGATCAAGCGGGCGGAGCCGTTCAACTGACGTTTTCGCATCGCTTTTCAAGCGGGTGCCGGCTGGCGCAGCGGCACCCGCGATAGATCCGGCAGGCAGGGCAGGGAGAAAGGAACCACGTGCTCAATCTCTTCGGTGTCACCTTCAGGCACGGTGTGCATCCGCCGGACTCCAAGAGTCTGACGGAGCACCTGCCCATCCGGCGGATGCCGTTCCCCGGGCGCATCGCGCTTCCCCTGCGCCAGCACGCCGGCAAGCCGGCGCGCTGCCTGGTGAGGAAGGGCGACCGGGTCGAACGGGGCGACAAGATCGCCGAGGCCGACGGGTTCATGTCCGTACCCATTCACGCATCGGCGGCGGGGACGGTGGCCGAGATCGGTTGGTGGCCCCATCCTGACGGCTCCATGGCGGAGACGGTGGTCATCGACGTGGCTCGCCACAGCCCTCAGATTCCCCGTCCCCGCATGGTGCCGGACTGGCACGGGCTGAACCCCGACCAGGTGCGCAAGGCGGTGCAGGACGGCGGTGTGGTGGGGCTGGGCGGCGCCGCCTTCCCCACCCACGTGAAGCTGTCCCCCCCCAAGGACCTGGCCATCGAGTGGCTCCTGGTGAACGGCGCCGAGTGCGAGCCGTACCTCACCACGGACCACCGCACCATGGTGGAGTACCCGGAACGGGTGCACTTCGGCATCCGAATCATGATGCAGTGCCTGGGGGTGAAGCGGGCCGTCATCGGCGTGGAGATGAACAAGCCCGACGCCATCGAAGCCTTGGAGCGCGCCAAGCCGGCCGACCTGGACGTCACGGTGCAGGGGCTGCAGGTGAAGTATCCCCAGGGCGCCGAGAAGATGCTGATCCAGGTGGTGACCGGCCGGGAGGTCCCTTCCGGGAAGCTCCCCATGCACGTGGGGTGCGTGGTGCAGAACGTAGGCTCCATCGCCACCATCGCCGAGATCTTCGAGACCGGGCTTCCTCTCATCGAGAGGGTGGTCACCGTCACCGGCCCCGGCCTGAAGAGGCCCTCCAACCTCATCGTTCCGGTGGGGGCCATGCTGGGTGACGTGCTCGAGTTGTGCGGCGGCCTCACCGACGATGCCGCGGAGATCATCTTCGGCGGGCCCATGATGGGCTCGTCCCAGCCCGACCTGCGCACCCCTCTCACCAAGGGCGTGTCCGGCGTCACGGTGCTCACCTCCAAGGAGGTGAAGCCCAAGCAGACGTACCCGTGCATCAAGTGCGGGCACTGCCTGGACGCGTGCCCGGTCTTCCTCAACCCGTCGGCGCTGGGGATCCTGGCCCAGGCGGGGCGCTACGAGGAGATGCAGGAGAAGTTCCACCTGCAGGACTGCATGCTGTGCGGCTCGTGCTCGTACGTGTGCCCCTCGAACATCCCGCTGTCGCAGATGTTCGCGCTGAGCAAGATGGCGTTTCGCAAGCAGCAAGCCACCGCCGCGGCGAAGGCCAAGGCCCAGGAGGAGGGAAAGGTGGCGTGATGGACACTGCGCGCTTCGAGCTCACCGCGTCGCCCCACATCAAGGGCCCCGACTCGACCCCGGGGATCATGTGGTCGGTGGTGGCGAGTCTGGTCCCCGTGGTGCTGGCCGCTACCTGGTATTTCGGCCCCAGCGCCATCCTGGTGATCTCGGCGGCCACCCTTGGCTGCGTGCTCGTCGAGAGGGGGTTGGGCCCGGGCGGCAGTCTCCGGGACGGCTCGGCGGCCATCACCGGGATCCTGCTGGGCCTGACGCTTCCCGCCGGCATCCCGCTGTGGATGGCGTTCCTGGGCGGTGCCTTCGCCATCGGCTTCGGCAAGCTCCTGTTCGGAGGCCTGGGCCAGAACGTCTTCAATCCCGCGCTCCTGGGCCGGGCCTTCCTGCAGGCCGCGTTCCCGGAGGCCCTGACCACATGGCCGGACGTGTCCGGGCCGTGGTGGGCGCTCCGGGGCGACAACTTCGCCATGCCTCTCATGGCGGGGGACTCGGTTGCCACGGTCACCGGCGCCACGCCCCTCGGGCTCATGAAGTTCGAGGGCGTGGACACCGAGGTGGTGCGCCTTCTGATCGGGAGCACGGGCGGATCGCTGGGGGAGACTGCGGCCGTCGTGATCCTGCTGTGCGGCGGCTACCTGGCGCTGAAGAAGTACCTCGATTGGCGCATCCCCGTTTCGATCTTCATCTCGGTGGCGGTGTTGGCTCAGATCATCCACGTGTTCGATCCCGGCAAGCCCGACGCGCTCTTCTCGCTCTTCAGCGGCGGCCTGATGCTCGGGGCCGTGTACATGGCCACCGACATGGTGACGTCGCCCACGACGCCGAAGGGCGCGTGGATCTACGGGGCCGGGATCGGCGCCCTGGTGGTCCTCATCCGTTTCTGGGGAGGGCTCCCTGAAGGGGTCATGTACGCCATCCTGCTCATGAACGGCGCCGTTCCCGGCATCAACCGGGTGACTCAGCCCAGGCTGTTCGGGACCGGGAAGGAGGCCATGTCATGAGCGAGCAGAAGCTCCCCATGGCGGGGCTGGACGGGGCACCGCCCACGCCTCCTGTCGCCAAGTCCACGTCCGCCGCCCGCCTGGTGGGGACGCTGGCGGTCGCCGGCGCCGTCGCCGGCGCGGCTATCGTGATGGTGTTCTCCTGGGCGAATCCCCTCATCCAGGCGAACCAGGCTGCGCGCCTGACCGGGGCCATCACCGAGGTTCTGGGCGGCGCGGCGCGCTACGAGACCGTGTTCCTGGACGGCGGCGCCTTCACCAAGGAGCCCCAGGCGGACACGGCGACCCTGGACCGGGTCTATGTGGGATACGATGCGGCCGGGGCGCCCCACGGCGTGGCCATCGTGACCGAGGCTTCGGGCTTCTCCGACGTGGTGCGCGTGATCTTCGGGTACGATCCTACCAGCGGCGATCTGCTCGGCATGAAGGTGCTGGAGAACAAGGAGACCCCGGGTCTGGGGGACAAGATCGAAAAGGACTCGATGTTCGTGGGTGAGTTCGCGGACGTGGGCACCCCGCTCGTCGGGGTCAAGAAGGATCGCGCCACGGGGGCTCACGAGGAGATCGTGATGATCACGGGCGCCACCATCTCCTCACGGACGGTGGTGGACATGATCAATCGGCGGATGGAGGCGCTCAGGGAGCCGGTGAGCGCCCTGTGGGCGTCCACGGCCGTGGCTTCCGGCGGTGAAGCCCCGGACGCCGCGCGGGCCGGTGCGACGGGAGGTGGGCTGTGAGCAAGACCACGCCAACGCAGGATCTGGTTTCCGGGATCTGGAAGCAGAACCCCGTTTTCGTCATGCTGCTCGGCCTGTGTCCCACGCTCGCCGTGACGAACAGCGTGGCCAACGCCATCGCGATGTCGGCGGCGACGTTCTTCGTGCTGCTCGGCTCGAGCGTCCTGGTATCGACCTTCAAGAAGTGGATCCCCAAGGAGGTGCGCATCGCCTCCTACATCATGATCATCGCGACGTTCGTGACCTTCGCCGACCTGGTCCTGGCGGCTGTGGTGCCGGACATCCACAAGGCCCTGGGGGCCTTCATCGCCCTCATCGTGGTGAACTGCATGATTCTGGGGCGCCAGGAGGCCTTCGCCGCGAAGAACACGGTGGGCCGCGCGGCACTCGACGCCATCGGCAGCGGGATCGGCTTCTCCATCGCGCTCCTCATGATGGGCTCGGTGCGCGAGGTGCTCGGCAACGGCACCTTCCTCGGGTTCCATGTCTTCGGGCCGTCCTTCGCGCCCTGGGTGATCATGATCCTTCCTCCCGGAGGGTTCTTCACCCTGGGTGTGTACCTCCTGATCTTCGCATGGTGGAAGGGGCGGAAGCAGACCACGGTGCACCCACGCCGCTGGCTCCATGAGGTCACGGCCGAGGCGGGAGACTGACCATGGGCGAGCTCTTCTGGATCTTCATCAGCGCCATGCTGGTGAACAACTTCACCCTGGTGATGTTCCTGGGCCTGTGCCCGTTCCTGGGCGTGTCGGCGAAGATCGCCACGGCCCTCCGCATGGGCTTGGCGAACATCTTCGTGCTGACGCTCACCTCGGTGGCGGTGTCCTTCCTGAACGCGTTCATCCTGCCCAGCACGCCGTACCTGGGGCTCATCTCGTTCATCGTGGTCATCGCGTCGCTGGTGCAGATCGTGGAGGCGGCCATCAAGAAGCTGTCCCCCACGCTCTTCCGTGAGCTGGGGATCTTCCTGCCGCTCATCACCACGAACTGTGCCATCCTCGGCCTGGCCACCTTCCAGACCAACCGGGGCTACAGCTTCGTCGAGGGGCTCTTCTTCGCCTTCGGCGCCGGAGCGGGCCTCACGCTGGCGCTGGTGCTCATGGCCTCGATCCGGGAGACGGTCGAGCTGGCCGACGTCCCGGCCATCGCCCGGAACATGGGCCTCGTTCTCATCCTCGCGGGGAGCCTGTCGCTGGCCTTCATGGGCTTCGCCGGGCTGTTCTCGTCATGATCGCCACTGCCCTGGGCATCCTCGCCATGGCCGCGCTCTTCGCGTTCGCCGGGCTGATCCGCCTCGGCGAGGGGAAGAGGTGCGGCAGCGGGCACTGCGACAGCTGTTCCAACGACTGCGAATTGGATCTCGAAGGGAGACGTCCATGAACCCGAACCGCCGTGACTTCCTCGCGCTGGGCGTGGGAGCCCTGGCCATCGCCACCCTGCCCCGGGCGCTGCGTCGCCCCGACCGGCTGGTGCGGCGCCAGATCCCCGCCATGGGCACGGTCGCGGAGATCGCCGTGCGCCATCCCGACGAGGCCTGGGCGCAGCGCGGCATGGACGCCGCGTTCGCCGAGCTGCGCCGTGTGGACGCGGCCATGTCGTACTTCAAGGGCGACTCGGAGGTGGGGCGCCTGAACGGCCTCGCCGGTCGTGCAGGCCTCCCCGTCAGTGACGACACCGCCGAGGTGCTGACCGCAGGCCTGCGCTGGGCCGAGGCCAGCGACGGCCGCTTCGACCCGTGCCTGGGCAACGTGTGCGCCCTGTGGCACGTGGGCACGCGCTCCGCACCGCCCTCCTCCGGTGAGCTGGAGGAGGTCGGGCGGGGGAACCGCTTCGCCGCGCTGGAGGTGGAGCGCGGGCGCTCGGTGGCCCGCGCGGTTCTGGCGTCGCA
>Ga0315541_1003308_pt1 | contig 12532 bp, 16 predicted proteins | sample SalMarSW160190MG_FD_203095 | JGI IMG/M metagenome (GOLD analysis project Ga0315541, IMG submission 203095) | Salt marsh sediment microbial communities from the Plum Island Ecosystem LTER, Massachusetts, United States - Salt Marsh Sediment SW1601-190 ...
CCGGCGGGAATCTCCAGCAGCTCCTTCTCCACCGGCTTGCGAAATTGGCTGACCAGCAGCAAATTATCCTCATCGTCAAGGGCGATAATAGCCACGCAATCGCTATGCTCCACAATCTCCCGCGTCGTCTCCCTGCCGTTGGGCATTTTTACGGTATCAACCCGCAGCCTTACTGCTCGCCCATCATAGATTAGGTCGCTGGTTATTGTCTTTTCTTCAGCCAATTCAGCCCCCTTCATTTCGGCTCGACGGCTTCAAATTACGGACAACGGCTACCTCACCACAGTCAGGGAACTTGGGACAGCGGTAGCACTCAGTCCAGACCTTTCTTGGCAGCTCCATCTTATCAGCCTGGGAAAAGCCAAGCTGCTCAAAAAAGGCTGGCTTGTAGGTCAGGCAGAAGATGGTGGTAATACCAAGCTCCTCAGCCTCCTTAAGGCAAGCCTTAACTAACTTGGCGCCAACGCCCTGCTCCTGGCTACCCTCGACTACCGCCAGCGACCTTATCTCTGCCAGGTCAGACCAGAAAACGTGCAGTGATACGCAGCCGAGCACCTCCTCCCCCTGCCTGATGACAAAACAGTCCCTGATGTTCTCATACAGCTCACTGAGAGAGCGGGGCAGCATCTCGTCCTTTTCGGCAAAGTAGTTAATCAACTGGTGCATCTGGGGGACATCGCTGATTTTGGCTTCTTCTACCTTCAATCTACTGCTTTCCTTTCAGCTTCCGCTCCAGAGAAGTGTAGAAACTGGCTTCAGGATGAATTCTCAAGAACCGAGCTATTTTAGAGCTATGCTTTACCGTTATAACGGCGCCGCTAGTTAGGGGCATGTTTATATGACCATCAATACCCAGCGTTGCCTGGTGAGTAGTAGCCAGGCTTAGTCTGACCACCGCTGTCGCCGGTAATAGCAGGGGGTAAGCCGGACTGAGGTGAGGCATTACCGGTAATAGCAAAAAATCCTCAGAGTGGGGGTGGAGGATAGGACCGCCGGCGGCCAGTGAATAGCCGGTGCTTCCAGTGGCAGTAGCCACGATAACGCCGTCGCCCTTATAGGTGGTCAGCACCCCGCCGTCAATGCTGGCTTCCACATAGACGACGCGGGCTACCGCCCCCCTCGCCACCACCACATCGTTCAGGGCATAAAAGGTGGAGGGTGGCTCAGACTCACCAGGTTGAAGCTCGGCCTCAAGCATCGCCCGCTCATCAACCCAGCCCCCTCCCTCAAGCAGGGCGGGGAGCTTATCCTTGGCTTCTTCGGCGCTGAGTTCGGTCATGAAGCCCAGCCTGCCCAGATTTACCCCGGTGACAGGTATCTCGGCGGGAAGTGCCAGCTGAGTGGCACGAAGGATAGTGCCATCGCCGCCGATAGTGAGGATTAGCTCGGTGCCATCCACCAGACCCCTGGCTTGCTCCCCCTCCCATGCCGAGCATAGCCAGACCGATACCCCCTTAGCCGCCAGAAAAGCCTCCAGTTCCTTAGCCAGGGTAGAGGCAGCCTGAATCTTAGGGTGATAAAGAATACCAATCTTTTTTATAGTCATTACCGTTTCCGCCGACGAGGGGGAGATTTCTTGAAGCCAAGGACAACACTACCCACACCCCCGACCAAAAAAGCGATTGGGCATACAAAAACAGCCATAATAAAAGTGACCGGCTCTTCTACGCCGACCCAGCTACCCATCACATTGTGCATAATTATGCTGACAACCATCGCTGCGGCGGAAGCCCCACTTAAGAGTAAGAACACCCTGGGCATCCCCCCTACCTTTTTCTTCACCGTTAAAACTATGAGTGCCACCCCCAATAAAAGAAGGAGAGCGCAAGGGACGATAAAGGAGAGAACCCTCACCAGAAGAAGGAGATCCAGCGGTACACTTAGTGGAACGAAGATAAAAATAAACAATAAAAGGAAAACGGCGACCAATGCCAGAAATATTGACCAGAGCAATTTCCCCTTCACTCTTAGCCTCCGGCTCTTATGCTCGCTTTCTTTTAGCCCGTGCCTTAGGGCGAGACTTCTTCGCCGGCAAAGACTCCATGACGCCGATGACGATACTACCCACCATCCCGACTAAAAAAGCGAGCGGGCAGACTAAAATCGCCATGATAAAGAAGACAGGCTCGTCTCCCCCGCTCCAGAAGTCAGCGCCAAGGAAGTAAATAAACAAGCCGTAAACCACATTGTGCAGCACAGCAAAAACAGGCAGTCCTACGGCGGAAGCCCCGGTTAAGAGCAAGAACGCCTTGAGCATTTTCTTCAGCTTTGCCCTTGCCGCCAGGACAAGCAACGTCACGCCCAGCCCAAAGAGGACAGCTAGCCCGGCAAAGAGAGCATAACCACCCGGCATGTCCGTGAACATCATGCCCATCTCTATGACAAAAACCCCGACCAACGCCCAGAATATTGACCAGATTAATTTTCCTTTCATTTTAGCCTCCGTAGGTAAATAGCAGGACTAGACCAACACCAAGAGCAACGATGCCAACACCCAACAAGATGTAAAGGATGCGAAGTTTCCTATTCATTTCTTGCCCCCCCTTCCACGCCTATCCTGCGTGGTCTTACTGAGCTTTTTAATCGCCTTGCCTGATTTAAACCTGTTCAGGTTGACAAAGCCCCTGGTTCTGTTCACCAATTACCTCTTCTTTTTCTTTTTGCTGAAGGCAAAGATATAGATTATGGGCAGTATGCCCACGGTATTGAATATGAAGAGACATATAAACCAGACAAGGTGAGCATTTCTGCCCGCCCGCCACAGAGCAACCCCCCTCCACGCCAAATCCCATGCTGTTAATACCAGTAATAGAGGTATTAGCCACGGTACACTGGCAATACATGCATCTAGCGGCATTTCTACCCCCTTTTAATGACTTATCATACCATATTAAGGAGGATTGGTCTAACAGGGTATCTATTCCCACCCACCGCCCTTCTTAGTAATATAACGAGACTCACGCCATTTGGTTAGGCTAGAGTTTAAGAGGGGCAAAACCCCTCTCCCCATTTATATCTTTTCCCACCCACCGCCCTTAGAGGTATATAAGAGAAGCAAAACCAAAGTGGGTGGGTGGGAAGAAAGACGTAAGTTAAAAATGGGTGGGGTGGATAAACAAACCCAAGCTAAAAGCCGAACATCCTAGCTGCCATTTCAGCCAGCTTCATCCCGTAGGCGGGGATAATGCCCAGCAGCAGCACACCGAAGCAGGAGATAGCTAGAGCCAACCTAAGCGCCCAGGAAGAGGGCACCTTTGCCTTTGAGGCGGGCTCGCCCAGCCACATTACCTTGACCACCCTCAGATAGTAGTAGGCGGATATCACGCTGTTGATGACGGCAATGACCACCAGCCAGAGCAGTCCCTGCTGCACCGCCCCGCTGAAGATATAGAACTTAGCCATAAACCCAGCCGCCGGCGGCATGCCAATCAGTGAGATAAGGCAAAGGGTCAGGGCTAAAGCCAAAAGCGGCGCTCGCCTGCCCATCCCCGAATAGTCGCTAATCAGGTCGCTATCAAGCTTGCCCGAGATGGCGATAATGGCAATAAAGGCACCGAGGTTGGTCAGGGCGTAGCTGGCGAGGAAGAAAAGAAGCCCGCTCCTGCCCACAACGTCCGCCAGTGGAGACAATCCCACCGTGGCTAACCCCACCATGAGGTAGCCCGCCTGAGCTATACTTGAATAACCCAGCATTCGCTTGATGTTGGTCTGGGGGAGGGCGATTACATTGCCCAGGGTCATGCCGATAGCCGCCAGCACGGCGAAGATTAACCCCCAGTCCAGGCTCAGCCACGAGGGAAGCCCGAAGGCGGAGTAAAAGACCCTCAGGATAACGGCAAAGCCGGCCGCCTTACTGGCTACAGATAGATAGGCGGTTATCGGTGTTGGCGCCCCTTCATAGACATCGGGTACCCACATGTGGAAGGGCACGGCGGCAATCTTAAAGCCGAAGCCGGCTATCATTAATACTATGCCCAAGATAAGCCCGGGGCTGGCTAAGACGCCGGATAACGAAAGCGACTGGATAGCCTGAGCAATCTCCCCCAGCTGGGTCTTGCCGGTAAAGCCGAAGACCAGCGCCATGCCGAAGAGCAGCACCGCCGAGGCTACCGCCCCCAGCAGCAGATACTTTAACGAGGCTTCGGTTGACTTGGGGTCTTTGAGAAAGCCGGCCAGGGCATATAAGGAGATGCTGGCCAGCTCCAGGGCGATATAGATGGAGATTAGCTCGGCGGTAGCCGCCATCAGCATCATGCCTAAAGCCGATAACAGCACCAGGGCATAGTATTCGCCCTGAAAGCGAGCCATCTTGGAGACATAGTCCGTCGAGGCCAGAATAATCAGGGCGGCGATGACCAGAAATAGCAACTTAAAGAAGAGGGCAAAGTTATCCACCGCCAGCGTGTTGAAGAAGATGAGGGTCGACGGGAGACCGCCTCCCCACATGGCTACAGTGAAGCCGGCGGCAACGACGATACCAGCTATGCTCACCGCCGCCAGCCACCCCTTCTGCTTGATGAACAGGTCAAGCAGGATGACCAGTATGGCAGTAGCCGCCAGGGTCAGCTCCGGTATAACTAGCCCAAGATTCAACATAGCCTAAGCACCCAATAACCTCATTATGGGCATAACGCCCATTTTAATAACATCGGTCAGTATTGCCGGATAGATGCCGACCAGCACAATCACGGCCACAAAGATAAACATATATACCCGCTCCAGAATATCGGCGTCACGAGCCTTCTTGAACTGCTCCAGCACCTGACCATAGAAAACGCGCTGGAGCATCCACAGGATATAGCCGGCGGTAATAACGATGCCAAGGACGCCAAGGATGGTATAAATCTGAATCCCGGCAACGGTGGTGCTGGTAAAGCTGCCGACAAATACCAGGAACTCGGCGGCAAAGCCGCTGGTGGTGGGCAGCCCCAGCGCACCTAAACCAGCTACCGAGAAGACAACGGCGATAATCGGCATCTGCCTCGCCAGACCACCCAGCTTTCGTAGGTCCCTCTCCCCAGCGTTGTGCATCACCAGACCGGCCATGGCAAACAAAAGCCCGGTGATAATGCCGTGGCTGAACATCTGCAAAGAAGCCCCCACCATACTCACCTGCCCCAGGGCAAAGATGCCCAGAAGCACGTAGCCCATGTGGCTGATGCTGCTGTATGCAATCAGCCGCTTTAAATCGGTCTGCCTCAAGGTTACCGCCGCCCCGTAGAGGACATTGACCACCGCCAGTATTACCAGAATAAAGGCATACTCGCGGGCAACGGCGGGGAAGATGCCAACGCATATCCGGAGCATGCCGTAGCCGCCCATCTTAAGCAGCGCCCCCGCCAGCACCACGCTCACCGCTGTCGGGGCATCGGTGTGGGCATCGGGCAGCCAGGTATGCAGCGGAAAAACGGGCAATTTCACGGCAAAGCCGATAAGCAAGAAGAGGAAGATAGCGGCGGCGGGCATAACCGACTGAACCATGGCCAGTCCACCCTGGGCTATCTCCACCATGTTGAGACTGCCGGTGGTAAAATAAAGGCTGAGAATGCCGGCAAGCATCATAGCGCTGCCGAAGAGGGTATATACCACGTACTTTATCGCCGAGTATTCTTTTCTTCCCGTCCCCCAGATGGAGATTAAGAAATACATGGGGATGACCTCTATCTCCCAGAAGAGGAAGAACAAAAGAAGGTCAAGGGAACAGAAGACCCCCAGAATGCTTGTCTCCAGAAGCAGGAGCCAGGCGAAGTACTCCCTCGATCTGAGGTTAATCTTCCAAGAGATAAGCACCACCAGGAAGCCGAGGAGAGCCATCAGTATCACCAGGGGCAGGCTCAAGCCATCCACGCCCAGGTGATAGTGGGCGTTGATAGCTGGAATCCAAGAAAGCTTTTCCTCAAACTGGATTACCTCAGCCGCCCGGTCAAAGATGGTAAAGAGATAAATAGATAGAGCCAGCGAAACAAAGGTAAAGACGGCGGCAATCCACTTAATCACCCGCCCCGACAAACCGGGGAGAAAGGCAATTAATATTGCCCCCACCGCCGGCAGGAAGATTATCCAGCTCAGATAATTAAAGTCCAACCCTCGCTCCTATAGACATTCTTTCTACCTCACTCCCCCCATTCCCGTTTTTAGGTTTTCTTCTTCCCACCCAACCCGCCCATTAAGGGCTTCGCCCCTCTCAGACTCTCTTTGTTAACTCCTCTCCTTCAAGGGCGGCGGGTGGGAAAAGATATAAAATTGCTAAAAAATCTCCTTAGCCAAAGAAATACACACAGGCAATAATCGCCAGGATACCTATGCCCATAAACAGACCATATAGCTGCAGCTGCCCGCTATGCGCCTTGCGGATAGCCCTGCCCGTAGCCATAGTCCCATAAGCCACCCCGTTCACCGCCCCGTCAACACCATAGGTGTCAAAGAGCTGGAAAAAGGCAAAAAGCCCGCGCACCAAAAAGTTCTTCACAATGACCCTTTCATAAAGCTCGTCAAACCAGTACTTGCGATAGAATAAGATATACAGCGGCTTGAAAACGCTGCCCATTCGCTCCGCCGATAGCCACCTAGCGCTGTACATCACGTAAGCCAGTAAAATGCCCAGACCGGCCAGCATTAGCGACAGCCAGGGCAGGGGGTGCGCCAGGATGCCGAAGAACCCCTGGGCAAAGCTATGGGTCTCGCCGTGACCGAAAAACTCGCCGAAGGCGCCGGTGACATTCCAGAGACCGGAGACCACCGCCAGTACCGCCAGCACCACCATGGGCATAACCATAACCGACGGCGACTCATGCGGCTTGCCGTGAGCCTCAGCGCCACCCCGGTACTCGCCGCCGAAGGTCAGGAAGACCACGCGGAACATATAGAAGGCGGTCATAAACACGGTTATCATCGCCAGGTAGAATAGAATAGGCTGGTTTTGCAGGGATGCCGCCAGAATCTCGTCCTTGCTCCAGAAGCCAGCAAGGGGCCAGATGCCGGCAATACTCAAGCTAGCGATAACAAAGGTGGCATAGGTCCAGGGCATAAATTTGCGCAGTCCGCCCATCTGCCTCATATCAAAGGTGCCGGTGGCATGGTTGACACTGCCCGCGCCAAGAAAGAGGAGCGCCTTGAAGAAGGCGTGATTAAAGAGGTGAAAGATACCAATAGCCACCCCTCCAACCCCCAGCCCGAGCATCATATAGCCAAGCTGGCTTATCGTGGAATAAGCCAAGACCCGCTTGATATCGGTCATCACCAGACCCATGGTGGCGGCGAAGATAGCGGTAAAGCCGCCGATGACGGCTACCGTGGTCAGCGCCTCAACCGAGTGCTCAAAAAGGGGATAGCAACGGGCAACGAGAAAGACGCCGGCGGCAACCATGGTTGCCGCATGTATCAGGGCACTGACCGGGGTGGGACCCTCCATGGCATCGGGCAGCCAGGTATGGAGCGGGAACTGGGCTGACTTGCCCACGGCGCCGGCAAAGATGCCGATAGCCACCCAGGTAAGGAGGGTGCCCCCCAGCGCCCCGGTTATAGCCAGGGAATGAAGCTCACCGATATCAAAGGTGCCGGTGTTAAAGAAAAGCAGAAGTATTGCCGCCAGAAAGCCGAAGTCGCCGAGGCGGGTAACAATAAACGCCTTCTTGGCGGCGTTAGCCGCCGCCGGACGGTGGAACCAGAAGCCGATTAAGAGATAGGAGCATAAGCCCACCATCTCCCAGAAGACATAAACGAAGAGCAGGTTATCGGCTAAAACCAGCCCCAGCATGGAGGCGGTAAACAGGGACATAAAGGCAAAGTAGCGGTGATAGCCGGGGTCGCCGCGCATATAGCCCTGGGAGTAAATCTGCACCATAAGGCTGACCAGCGTAACCACGATGAGCATCACCGCCGTCAGCGAATCAACCATCAGCCCCAGGTGAATGGTAATGCCCCCCTCAATAACCACCCAGTTAATATCGGGCACCGGCAGTGAGTGACCGGGGGCAGCCATAACCTCAATTAAAGCCCAGACTGACAGAGCAAGAGAACCCAGTAGAGAAGCGATGGTGATATAGCCGCCAAGCTTGGGCCTCTGGTTAAAGAACGGCCTGAAAAAGAGCGATATTACGGCAAAAGAAAAGAGCGGCAATAAAAATATAAGCCAGACCAGTTGATACGGCATCACAGCTTCCTCAATACCTCCTGGATGACATGCTCCTTATCCCCGGGCACAAGGATAGAATAGGTAGCCAGCTCCCTGTCTCTGGGCTCGCCGGAAGCGGGGAGGATGCGGGCGGGTATGCCCTCGCCCTCAAAGAACTCCTTCCACATCTCGGCGGTCATTAAACTGCTTGCCTGTTTAACCTCTACCCACATCTTTAGTTTCTACCTCTCCCCCTGTATCCCCCTCTCCTATCAAGGAGAGGGGGAAGACTTTTCTGGAGAGGGGCTTCGCCCCTCTTAAACTCCCCTTTAACCCTTCCTATCTATAGCTCCTTACAAGTTATCCTAAACCTCCAACTATCCATATATCGGACAACAACTAGCAGGAGTTTAAATCCAAGTGACTTTGCTTGCAGGCATTGCTCCACACTTGGGAATTTACGGTCATCATACCTATACCTTTCACTACGTGTTGTCTTAACTTCAACTAGATAAGCCTGACCAGTGCGACGGTGTATACCCGCTAAATCAAACGCTCGCATATTTGTCGCCGCTGCCCTAGAACGATAGCCCTCAAAAAAGTCAGTCTGCCCTTTGGTTAGTTTGCCTCTCAAGCAGGGTTCCGATACTACTCGCCAGAAAGGCCAAACTATTATGCCTTTTGCCCATAAATATTTCCAAGCTATAGCCTCTCCAACTCCCCCTAAAAGGCTGCTATCTTTAGTATTCCACAAATCTATTACTTTCTCTTGCCACTGCATTTTTGTGTTTTCTCTCATGCTGGGCTTCGTCCCTCTTAAACTCCCCTTTATTTTGCTCCTTCCCCTTAAGGGCGGCGGGCGGGAAAAGATATAAAATGCCCGATTAGCCTAAAGTTGTGCCAGCACGGCATCGCCCAGATAGAAGGGCCAGACGACGATGCCCAGAATAATCTTCCACCAGACCAGGTTGGCAAAGCCGATGGTGAACAACCAGCCCATGAACCAGATTACTCCACCCAGTGCACTCCCTGTATTCTTATACATAGTTACGCCTCCTTTACCACTTCATTAAATTAATCTTGGTGGCGTCTATGGTCTCGCGGTGGCGATAGATAGCAATTATTATCGCCAGACCGACGGCGACCTCGGCTGCCGCCACCACCATAATAAAAATAGTAAACACCTGCCCCGTCAGAGCTAAGGGCACAATATAGCGGGAGAAGGCAACCATGGCGATGTTCACCGCATTGAGCATAAGCTCAATAGACATCAGGATGATTATGGCATTGCGCTTGGCCAGGGCGCCATAAAGCCCGATGGAGAAAAGCACCGCCGACAAAATAAGGTAATGTTCCAAGCCTACCATAATTTATTTCTCCCTCACCAGGACGATAGCCCCCAAAATTGCCGCCAGTAAAAGAAGGGGGGCAATCTCCACGGGCAGGATAAAGCCGCCCTCGCCGAAGAGCAGACCGGCAATAGCCGGGGTGGTCGGCTCCAGGGGTGGGGTGGAGGATACCGGCCACGGAGTATTAAGCAGGGCAAAAACAACCCCACCCAGAAACAGTACGGCAACAATAAAAGCCGGGATTTGCAATCTATTCGACGGGCTGCCCCGCTGGACTTCCCGGGTGAGCATGATGGCTAAGATAATTAATACCGATATGGCGCCGACATATATTAAAATCTGCACCGCCGCCAGAAAGTCGGCGCTGAGGGTGATATAGATTCCAGCCACGGTAAGAAAGCATAAAACCAGAGACAGCGCCGCCCGGAAGACATCACGCAACAAGACCACGGCTAGAGCCGCCATTACCCCTACTGCCGCCAGTATCCAGAAGGCAACACTAACTCCCATCACCTTTTCCCCCTATCCTTATCCAGAAGTAGGGTCTGCTTGGGTAGGGTAGCCGCAATCTGGGGGCGGGCATAAGCGCTGGGTTTTCTCTCCTCCGATGCCAATAGTTCCTCCCTGTCCCGTACCAGCTCCCCCCGCCGATACCTTGCCCTCTCGTAGGCATAGCCCAGAAATAGAGCGTCGTAGGGGCAGGCTTCAACACACAGGCCGCAGAAGATGCAGTAGCCCATATCAACCTCAAACTTCTCGACCTTATATTTATTCTCCTCGAGCTCAACCGAGGTGACAATATGAATAACTCCCTGAGGGCAAGTCCTGGCACAGGTGGCACAACCGGTACATTTGCCCTTGTCCCAGATAAGCTCGTTACCCCGAGTCCGGCGTGAAGGGTTGAGCCTCTGCTCCGGATACTGCGTGGTTACCGGGCGCCGGAGCAGGTGCCTTATCGTTACCGATAAACCCTTGGCGATGCCTAATCCGTAACGCTCAAACATTAACTCTGCCCCCGCCTAACTTAAAGAGTCTTGACCACAAAATCACCAGGACTATCATGATAGCGATGTTAACCCCAACCAGTACCCAGGGTGAAACCGCGGGAAAGACTAATATCTCCACGGCAGTAATAAGCAGATTTAACAGCGCCAGAGGGAAGAGGAACTTCCAGGCCAGCGCCATCAGCTGGTCAATCCTGACCCGGGGCAAGGTGGCTCTTATCCAGACAATAACGAAGAAGACCAGACCGACCTTGACCAGGAACCAGAGCCAGGGGGGCAGAAATGGTCCCCTCCAGCCGCCGAGGAAGATGGTGGTGACGATAGCCGAGATTACCAGCGCCTCGGCGTATTCCACGAGGTAAAAGAGGGCAAACTTCATCCCCGAGTACTCAATGTGGAAGCCGGCAACGAGCTCGGAGTCAGCCTCCATCAGGTCAAAGGGGGTGCGGTTTATCTCAGCCAGGGCGCCGATAAAAAAGAGGAGAAAGCCCAGCGGCTGCAACAAAATAAAGGGAATATCCTGAGCCAGCACTATCTGCTGCAGGGAAAGCGAGCCGGCGAGCAATATAACGCCGACAACGGACAGCACCACCGGTATCTCGTAGCTCACCACCGAGGCTACCTGGCGCATGGCGCCCAGCAGGGAGTACTTGTTGTTGGAAGCCCACCCCGCCATGAATACCCCCACCACCGTCACCGAGCTGATAGCCACGATATAAAGTATACCGATATTGAGGTCAGCCAGTATGGCGCCACCCTGGAAGGGCACTACGGCGAAGACCATGAGCACCGGCACGAAGGCGACCACCGGCGCCAGCCAGTGGACTATCTTATCAGCCGTGGTAGGGACAATATCCTCCTTGAGCATTACCTTGAGGGCATCAGCCACCGGCTGGAAAATGCCGAAGGGTCCGGCGCGGTTGGGGCCAAGCCGAGCCTGCATAATAGCCAGTGCCCGCCGCTCAAACCAGATAAACACCATTACCGTAGCCAGAACAAAAACGAGGATGATGACGGTAAATATCGCCCAGTGCGCCCAGAAGTTGCCGGGCCAGTCCGGAGGCAGCATTTGCATTGCCATCATCTATCCACCTCCCCCATACAGATATCAATACTGCCGAAGATGATTATGGCATCGGCTATCTTCCACCCCCGCATCATATCGCTGAGCGCCGTCAGGTTGATGAGGGCTGGTGCCCGCACGTGGAAGCGGTAGGGGGCGATGGAATTATCCGAAACGAGGTAAAAGCCAAGCTCGCCCTTGGGGGCTTCAATACGAGCGTAGGCTTCCCCTACCGGCGGGCGAATTAAATGAGGCACATCGCTCCTGGCCTCGCCCGGGGGTAAGCCCTTCATCGCCTGCCTTAAGATACGCAGGCTCTGGCGCATCTCTTCAATTCTGACCCGGTAGCGGTCGTAGCAATCGCCCACAGTGCCAGTTGGAATGTCAAAATCAAAGCGGTCATAGATGGAGTAGGGGTCGGCGCGGCGGATGTCCCACTTAACCCCGCTGCCCCGCAGCACGGGACCGCTGGCAGAAATATTGATGGCTAATTCTCTGGACAGTATGCCGACACCCTTAGCCCTGGCCAGCAGTATCTCGTTTTCTTTAAGCAGCCGTTCGTATTCGTTAATCCAGCCCGGCATCTCCTTGAGGAATTTCTTCAGTGCCGGCAGGAACTCATCAGGAATATCCTGGCTGACGCCGCCCACCCGCATATAGTTATAGGTCAGGCGCTGACCACAGACCATATCAAAGAGGTCCAGAATCTTCTCCCTCTCCCGGAGCATATAGACGAAGGGGGTCATAAAGGCACCGCAATCGTTTAAGAAAGCGCCCACGGCGATAAGGTGGCTGGCGATGCGCTGCAGTTCCGCCATAATCACCCGGATGTATTCGGCACGCTCCGGCACCGGAATCCCGGCTAGCTTCTCCACAGCTAAAACATAGGCGAAGTTATTGCTCATTGAAGCTAGATAGTCCATGCGGTCGGTCAGGGGAATGCACCCGGTATAGGTTCTTTCTTCAGCCAGCTTCTCAATGCCGCGGTGGAGATAGCCGAAGA
>Ga0315541_1003310_pt1 | contig 12523 bp, 10 predicted proteins | sample SalMarSW160190MG_FD_203095 | JGI IMG/M metagenome (GOLD analysis project Ga0315541, IMG submission 203095) | Salt marsh sediment microbial communities from the Plum Island Ecosystem LTER, Massachusetts, United States - Salt Marsh Sediment SW1601-190 ...
AGCCAATGAATTAAATGCTCATAATATTCCTTATATGGTTATAGGGGGACAGGCGGTTCTTATTTATGGAGAACCAAGATTAACTAAGGATATTGATATCACTTTGGGTGTGGGAGTTAGTAAGTTAAATGAAATTAATAGTATTGTTGAGAAACTTAATCTAAAAATTCTTGTTGACGAAAATTTTGTCCGAAAGACCATGGTATTACTGGTAATTGATGAAAAAACAGGAATCCGGGTTGATTTTATTTTTTCTTTTTCGCTGTATGAAAAACAAGCGATTAAAAGAGCAACTGATATAAAATTCGGAAACAATATAGTTAAATTTGCTTCTCTTGAAGACCTGATTATTCATAAGATAATTGCTGGAAGGGCAATAGATATTGAAGATGTAAGGTCAATTATTTTAAAAAATCCAGATTATAATACCAAATATATAAAAAAATGGCTGCAAGAGTTTGATAAGTCGTTAAATGAAAAATTTTTAAAAGTATTTCAGAAAATAGTTAAAGAGACTAAATAAAATTACTGAAAGAAAAATTATACAATCTCCCAATATACTGATGAGAGTGACTAATCGGTCCTTTTAGGAATATACCGTCATATATCCTTAATAATGCATCTGGTTACCTCCACTGATATCCAATAACTGCATCTAAAAACCAAAAATTTCATTTAGTTCTTTTGTTTCTCTCCATTCTTCTCGCTTCTCCTTTAGATCGCGCAGAAGGGGACTACTTTTTTATACAAAATTAAAAATAAGCAAAGGTAAAAAATAGTCTGCTCACTTTTTTTCTCTCTGTTTAATTTCTCTGAAAAATATTTTAAAAAAAATTGTTAGAGAAATAAAAAAAGCATTTTTTCTTGACATATCTTATTGTATATTATAAAATAATTTCAAGAATTGCAAAATATTTCACATAGAGGGAGAAATATCAAATAATGAAAAGAAATACTTCTCTAATTGCTGAAATATGCAGGATGCATTATCTAGATAATTTAAGTCAGAATGAAATATCATCTAGTTTAAGAATATCTAAGTCAGCCGTATCGCGTTTACTAAAAGAAGGAAGGAATAAAGGTATAGTTACTTTTCACATTAAAGATTATGAAGACCGCTTGAGTTCTTTAGAAGATAAGCTTGAACAATCTTTTAAATTGAAAGAGGCAGTTGTAGTTTCTGATGAAGAAATAATGTCTGAAGAATCTATGAAAAAAAAGGTGGCGAAAACAGCCTCCATACTTTTACAGAGAAGAATTCGGGAAGACGATACCATTGCCGTTTCATGGGGGACTACTTTAGTTGAAGTAGCCAAAGCATTAAATCCTCCATCCCATTTAAATATAGATATTGTTCCTCTTTTAGGAGGGATTGATATTACCGGCAGAGATATCCATTCTAATGAGATAGCAAGGCGGGTAAGCGAAGCCTTTAAGGGGAAATATTACGTATTAAATGCTCCGGTATTTGTCAGTAATCTTCAGATAAAAGAAGCATTTGAGAAAGAAAAAAGTATTAAAGCAGTTATTGATAAAGCCAAATCAGCAGATATAGCAGTGGTGGGCATAGGTAGTCCTAAACAAAGCTCTACTATGATAAAGCGAGGATATTTTTCTGGTAAAGAATTTGTTAAACTGACTGATAAAGGAGTAGTTGGAGATATCTGTACTAATTTTTATGATATCCGGGGGAATATTATCAAATTTTCCTTACAAAATAAAATGATAGGTTTAGGATTAAAAGAATTGAAGCACATACCCATTGTGATAGGTGTGGCATGTGGCGAAGATAAACAGGAAGCCATTTTAGGTGCACTACGTGGTGGTTATGTAAATATAATTGTTACTAATAAAAAGGTAGCGGAATATCTAATAAAAAATATATAATTAGGATTAGTTTAGTACATATTTAAAAAATCAATAAATAAAAATTTAACAAAGGATTATATGTCTAATATAAATAATTTAGCAAAAAAAGAAATATTAATATTGTTAGAAGAAGTATATCGACTTGCCTTTAAATATGAACAAGAACACCATTACTGTTCACAGTGCACCGTAGCTGCTCTTCAAGAAGTTTTTCAAATAAAAAGTAAGGTACTTTTTTCAACTTCATTCGCTCTTGGAGGAGGATTTGCTAATACTTGTGAGGGGACCTGCGGAGCCCTTGCCGGAGGAGCGATGATAATAAGTTATTTTTATGGACGCCGACGTGTGGAATTTTTTAAAGGCATTCCGAATAAAAAAGCGAATTATTTAACTAAAGAACTTTACGATAGATTTATTCAAGAATACGGAAGCTGTCTATGTAAAGATGTACAAAAGAAAATCTTTGGACGTTCTTTTAATTTTTGGGATGAAAAAGAAAAAGAATTATTCGAAAAATCTAGTGGACATATAGATAAATGTCCTAATGTGGTGGCTAAGGTTGCTAAATGGACAGCGGAAATTATATTCCAGGAAATGGAAAAAAAGTAAATAATTTTATAAAACGGAGGCTTAAATGAATAATTTTAATGTTAATTTACAAGGAGAGGTAGCTATTCTTACGGGAGCAGGTGGAATTGGAGCTGCTATTATTAAAGGTCTTATTAGAAATGGAGCCTTTGTTATTGTTGGTGATATTAAATTAGATAAAATAAAGAAGGAAATGGGAGAGGATAGTTTTTATAAGGATAAAATATCTTTTTTACAGATAGATACAGGTGATTTTCGTCAAGTTACTGAAATGATAAATAAAACGATAAAAAAATACGGTAAGATTGATATTTTGGTAAACACAGTTGGTATTTTACGTGAATCTTCAATTTTAGAAACTTCAAAAGATGAATGGGACAAAACTTTACATATTAATTTGGATAGCGTCTTTAATCTTGGTAAAGCAGTGATGCCTTATATGGTAAGACAAAAAAAAGGCAAGATTGTTAATTTTACCTCTATAGCCGGGCAAAGGGGTTCATCTTTATCTGTTCACTACGGATCTTCTAAAGCAGGAATTATAGGTTTTACTAAGTCCTTAGCCAAGGAGGTTGGTCGTTATGGGATAAATGTCAATGCAATTGCACCGGGGATAATTAGAAGTGATATGTCGAAGAAAAAAATTACTGCGTATACTGAAAAATATTTAAATCAGATTCCTTTGCAAAGATTTGGTGAACCAGAAGATGTTGTTGGAATAATTCTTTTATTAGTTTCTCGTGCTGGGGATTATGTTACCGGACAGATTATAAATATAAATGGAGGAATGGAATAACTCTACCATTTAGCATTATAGCTATTTTGTGAATTAGTGATATGAATTATTAAAGTATTAGATATTATCATTAAAAAAATGCCTAAGAGAATTAGAATTATTTATAAATTATTTAAAAAATATTTATATAAAAGGATAAAAAAATGGATTTGAATAAACAAAAAAAGATTAAAATGTTCAAAAGTATGTTTAGAATCCGTGAATTTGAAGATGTAGTTAAACAAATATATAGGGATGGAAAATTAAAAGGACATTTACAAACCTGTCAAGGAGAAGAAGCAATGGAAGTTGGAGCCATAGAAGCTCTTTCTAAAGAAGATATAGTCTTTTCAAATCATCGGGGGCATGGACATTATTTGGCTCGAGGGACTTCTCCTAAAAATATTATGGCTGAATTTTACGGAAAAGTTACCGGGACCAATCAGGGAAGAAGCGGAGGAATGTATCTGGTTGATACAAAAAGAAGAATGCCTGTGGCTAGTGGAATTGTAGGGGGTAATATTTGCGTGGCTGTCGGTTCGGCGTTAGCAAGTAAAATAAAAAAAGATAATAGAGTAACCTTAAGTTTTTTTGGAGATGGAGCAACTAATATAGGCTTTTTTCATGAGGCTTTAAACATGGCTTCTATATGGAATTTGCCCATTATTTTTTTATGTGAAAACAACCAATATGCCGAAGCCACCAAAAGAGAACAACATCAAAAAGTAAAAAAGATATCTGACCGAGCAATTGGTTACGCAATACCGGGAATAACTGTTGATGGAACAGATGTACTAAAAGTATATAGAACAGTTAAAGAAGCAGTAGAAAAGATTCATAGGGGAGAAGGCCCTATTTTGATAGAATGTGTAGCTTATCGATTATTGGGGCATTCAGCAGGGGATTTAGGTATTTACAGACCAAGAGGAGAAAAAGAAGAGTGGGACAGGATTCACGACCCAATTAAAAAATACAAAAAGCAACTTCTTGAAGAGGGAACATTAACTCTTCAGGAAACAGAAAAAATAGAAGAAGGAATTCAAAAAGAGGTAGAAGAAGCAGTAAAATTTGCTATTGAAAGTGAAGAACCACTTGCTGAGACAGTTGGCAAGTATGTATATCAGGAGGAAGATAATGAGTAATATTACTTATATCGAAGCTCTAAAAGCTGCTTTGAGAGAAGAGATGCGTAGAGATAAAAATGTTTTTATTATGGGAGAAGATGTAACCAGATATGGATTTGGTGTAAATAGAGGTCTGGTGGATGAATTTAGTTCAGATAGAGTAAGAAATACTCCTATTTCTGAAGCAGCTATTATTGGTTCGGCAGTAGGTGCAGCCCTACGAGGGATGAGACCGGTAGCGGAAATAATGTTTGTGGATTTTATTATGATTGGAATGGACCAAATCGTAAATCAAGCGGCCAAAATGAGTTATCTGTCTAATGGTGAATTATCTGTTCCTATGGTTATTCGGACACCCGAAGGAACAGAATGGTTTGGTGGAGGAGCACAGCACTCTCAAACTCTCCATTCTATGTTTATGAATATTCCTGGATTAAAATTAGTTATTCCTTCTGATCCTTATGATGCTAAAGGTCTTCTTAAAAGTGCTATTCGAGATAATAATCCGGTGATTTTTTTTGAACATAAACAACTTTATACCCAAAAAGGAGAGGTTCCGGAAGAAGAATATGCTATTCCTCTCGGTAAAGCAGTGATTAAGAAAGAAGGAAAAGATCTTACTTTAGTTGCTACTTCCTGGATGGTTAAACAAAGTTTAGAAGTTGCCGAAGATTTAAAAGGTAAAATAAGTATAGAAGTAATTGATCCTCGCACCTTAGTTCCATTAGATAGGGAAACTATTATTAATTCCGTTAAAAAAACTGGGAGGTTGTTAGTTGTTGATGAATCTCCGGTAAGCGGTGGTATGCAAGGAGAAATAATTTCTATGGTTATGCAAGAAGCTTTTTGGAATATGGAATTCCCTCCTCAGAGGATAGGTTCTCTAAATACTCCAATTCCCTTTAGCGAATCTTTAGAAAAAGAAGTTATTCCTACCAAGGAAAAGATTAAAAAAGAAATTTTAACTATGTTTTCTGATTAAAGTAGGGGAAGAGAGAAAGAATATGTGGAAAATTCAGATTCCTAAGACGGAATCAAAAGTTGAAGAAGCTACTCTTTTTAAATGGTATATAAAAGAAGGAGATAAAGTTATTAAAGGAGAACTTGTTGCCGAAATAGAAACATTTAAGGCAGCAGTGGAAATAAATTCTCCCAATACTGGTATTATTTACAAAATCTTTGTTAAAGAAGGAGAAACAGTACCGGTAAATACAGTTATAGCGATTTTAATTGAAGAAGGAGAAGAAATATCTTCTGAGAGTATAAAACCTTTTTTACAAAATCAAAAAAAAGATAGTCTTCATCCAGAAGAAGAAAAACTAATTTCTTCTGTGAAAGATATGGTTTCCGGTGATATTAAAAGAGAAAAAATAAAAATAGCTCCGGTTGCCCGAAAATTAGCTTTAGAAAAAGAAGTAGATTTATCTTTAATTGGTGGTTCTGGTCCTGGAGGAGCAATTACCAAAAAAGATATAGAAGAGTTTCTTTCCAAAAAAGGAAAAAAGACAAATTTTACCATCAGAGAAGTTCGTGGATTAACCGGAGTGCAAAAAATAAGTGCCGAAAGACTTACTTATAGCTATAAAAATATTCCTCAATTTACTCTTTGTAGAAAAGTAGATATATCATCAATTTTAGTTTTAAAGAAAAATTTAAATACTCAACCAGATCAACATATTTCTTTAATTGATTTTTTAATTAAATCTTTAGTCCTTGCTTTTGAAAAATTTCCTGGGTTTAATGCAATATTTGAGAAAGGGAAATATAAATTTGTTAAAGAAATAAATATTAATTTAGCAATAGCTACAGAGCGGGGACTAATGGTTCCAGTGCTTAATAATTTAGAAAGAAAAGATATCTTTGAAATAGCTCAAATAAGAAGAGATATTACTAATAAAGCCTTAAAAGGGAAGTTGCAACCTCAAGATTTTGAAGGAGGGACATTCACATTAACTAATTTAGGTTTACAGGATATTGAATACTTTAATCCCATAATTAATCCTCCTCAGGTTGCTATTCTTGGCATAGGAAAAAGTGATTCTTTTCTTCCTTTGAGCCTTACTGTAGACCATCGAGTTATAGATGGAATAAGGGGAGCTGATTTTTTACAGTTTTTATCTAATTTATTAACACATACTTAAGAAAGTTAATTTAACAAATTGTACGGTTGAATTTAAATAGATGAAGGAAGGGTAAGGAAGGCTAAATGCGTTATATTTTAGGCATTGATATCGGTACCCAAGGAATTAAAGGGATAATTTTAAACGAGGATTTAAAAACAGTTGCAAAGACATATATGGAACATGATTATTTTCAGCCTCATCCTAATTGGTATGAACATGATGTGGAGAAGATTTGGTGGGGTGGTTTTAAACAGATAGTTCGACGTTTATTACAGCAGGTTAATTTTTCTTCTAATCAAATTATTGGAGTTGGATGTAGTGGTCTTTCACCCTGTTTTTTGCCACTTGACAAAAATGATCGTCCATTAAGAAATGCCATTCTATATGGAATTGATACCAGAGCAAAGAAAGAAATCGAGGAAATTAACAAAATATTAGGAAAAGAATATATTCTGAATAATAATAAACAACCAATAACTACTCAAACAGTGGGACCGAAAATACTTTGGTATAAAAAAAATGAACTAGAAAAATTTAAACAAACGAAAAAGATATTTACTACCACAAATTACATAGCCTATAAACTAACGGGGAATTATATTCTTGATTATTCTCAAGCGGCTTTCTTCGGACCTTTTTATAATTTTAACACTCATTCTTGGGATGAAGAAATATGTAATTTGTTTAAAATTCCATACGAATGGTTTCCTCCTTTAAAAAAATCAATTGATATTGCAGGGACTATTACTGCCAAAGCAGCTGTTGAAACTGGTTTAACAAGAGGTACACCGGTGATTATCGGAACAGCTGATGGCCTTGCTGAGGTATTTAGCACCGGTGCCTTCGAAAAAGGAGAAGTTACTTTAATTTACGGAACAACAGGTATTATCATAATTAATACAGACAAATGCCCGGTTATGAAAGAATTGTGGATTGTCCCTCATCCTGTAACTGATAATGCATACCTTGTGGCAGGTGGTACCGCAACAGCAGGTGCCCTAACTAAATGGTATCGAAATAATTTTGGGGTTATCGAACAGGCAATGCAGGAAAGGATTAATATTAATGCTTATGATTTGTTATCAAAACAAGCTGAAAATATCTCTGCTGGTTCTGGCGGTTTAATAACTCTTCCTTATTTTAGTGGCGAGAGAACTCCAATTAATGATCCATTGGCTCGAGGGCTTATTTTAGGGCTAACAGTTTATCATAGTAGAGCTCATATTTACCGATCACTATTGGAAGGAGCAGCTTATAGTTTTCAACATCACTTAGACATTTTTAAGCAATATGGTTTTCAGATTTCTAAGGTTATTGCTTGCGGAGGTGGGACTAAAGGTAACCTTTGGCCCCAAATTGTTAGTGATGTTATTGGATATGACCAATTTATTTCCAGTTCTTCTTTAGGGGCGGATATTGGTTCTGCGTATATGGCGGCAGTAGCTACGGGCTTGATAAGTGATTTAAAATCTATTAAACGATTTGTTGAGAGTAAAGAGTCTCGATGTATTAAGACTAATTGTAAAAATCATGCAATTTATCCGGAATATTACCGTTTATACCGAAGTATATATGAAAACATTAAAGAAGATATGCATAAATTAGCAATTTATTCTGAAAGTTCTATTGAGAAGAAAGAACATTAAGAAAAAAGTGATAATAGTATTATTAGATAAATTGTAATTAGCTTTTTATAGGATATTTTTCAAGAGAAAGGAGCAGTTAATGATGAAAGGCAATATGAAATTTGGCGTAATTGTTGCCGAAAAAAGAGCAGAAGTACATGAACGCAAAATTCCTCAATTGGAAGAATCGAATGAAGTATTGATAAATAATAAAGCTTGTAATGTTTGCACCCACGATTATCAACAATGGCAGGGATTTAGGAGCCATCAGCCATTTCCAAATGCTTGGGGACATGAAAATGCAGGAATAGTTATTGAAGTTGGAAACAGGGTAAAAAATATTAATGTAGGGGATCATGTAGTTGAAAATGTCTATATACCTTGTTTGGAGTGTTCTAATTGTAGAAAAGGGATAAATATGAATTTATGTGAACTTCGTGGTTCAAGTTATGGGGAAAAAGATAAATATGGTTATTATGGACCTTATGGATGTGCTCAATACAAAGTAGTATCAAGTAAACATATTTTCAAAATTAGCAAAGAATTACCTTTTGAAGAAGCAGGCTTTTGTGAGCCCTTATCTACAGTTATACATGGTATCCATAGATTGAGAGTACAACCAGGAGAAAATATCTTGATAATTGGTGCAGGAACGATGGGGTTATTAAATGCTCAGGTAGCAAGATATTATGGAGCAGAAGTAATAATATCCGAATTACTAAGGAAAAAAAGGAATACTGCAGAAGAATTAGGTTTTAAGAAAATTATTGATCCTTCTCAAGGAAGTTTTGCCGATAAAATTAATAATTATACAAAAAGTTCAAGATTAAATGCGATTATCATTGCTGTTGGAGCAGATAAAGCTTACGAACAAGCATTTAAGGTAGCCCCAATGCTCTGTAAATTCCTAATTTTTGCAGCCTCTTTTCCTTCTCCAAAATGGGATATCGACCCCAATTTAGTACATTACAAAATATGGGAAATAATAGGGACTTATGGAGCCAGTTTGAAAAATTATCAGGAATCATCAGAATTGTTAAGTAGAAAGGTCTTTGATTTAAAACCATTGATTGAGAAAAAGTTTATACTAACTAACATTCAGGAAGCTTTCAAAAAAGCTTCTTCACCTGGCAGTTATAGAGTTTCGATAATTTTATAAGATGAATAATATATTTCAATACTCTTATACCAGGTAGGGTAGAACAGGAGGTAAATATCTGCGAAAATATTATTATAAATACCAAAGTTTTTAAAAATTGTAATATCTTGGAGGATACTATTATATAGAAAATAATAAAAGGAGGAAAGAAGAAAAATGAAAAAGGCATTAATTATTTTACTGTTGGCTATTTTATTAATTAGTGTTTTTACCTTTGCCGGATTTACTAAAGCTCTTAAGGTTGGTTTTGTTGCTGCCAATATGGGGGCCGATTCCAATGTATTAGCCTATCAGGGTATGAAGGATTATTGTGAGAGAATGGGATGGGAGATACAGTTAATTGATTGTGAAGGAGATATTACTAGATATTCTCCCAATATTATTAACCTTATTAGTGCTAAGGTAGATGCTATTGTGCTAACTTGCGGAGAAAAAACCCTTATTGAAGAAGGAGTAGTAGCTGCTGAAAAAGCCGGTATCCCAGTATTTTTATCAGATACGGAGAATATTGGAAATACAATTGTAAATGCTACAAGTAATTGCTGGGCAATGGGTGCTTTTTTAGCAAGCCAGGCAATGGATAGGATGAGAGCTTTGCATCCAGGTGAAAAATATAATGTTTGTATCATTGGTATGCCTGATCTTTATGTACATAGGCAAAGAAAACAAATGATGGAAGCTTTATTTAACAGCCCAGAAAATAAAGATGTTAATATACTAGCGGTAGAAAGTTGCACTATTGCTAATTGGTCGAGTGCTCCTTATGATATAGTAAAAGCTTGGATAGCTAAGTATGGAGATAAAATAGATTGCATATTAGGTACTTGGGATGGAATTAGCTGGGGTATTTCTAGAGCTATAGCTGATTCAGGATTTACTAAAAATGATATATTTACTATGTCTATTGATGGTTCGGAACAGACTTATGATTTGATGAGAAGAGGAGATCCCTTTGTAGGGGTAATTGCTCAGAATTTTGCTGGTTGGTCTGAAGTAGATGGAGATGCAATTCAAGCTGTCGTAGTAGAAGGTAAAGACCCTAAGGATGTAGTTCCACTCAGTAGAACTGTCTATGTACCCTATAAATGGGTAGATGCTACTAATGTACCAAAAAAAGGTGAAGGTATTGAGTTTAATTATATTGGGCTATTTGAATAAAGAAATAAGGACAAGAATGATTTCTAAATAAAATTTGTAAAATATAATAGTATCCTCCAAATTAATTCTTACAATACGTGAAGTATATAATGGAGAAGGAGTATGTATAAATGAACAATGAGAAACTTATTTTTGCTTGTAACAACTTAAATAAACATTTTGGAGCCACCCATGCAGTTAATAATATTAGTTTTACTTTAAATCGAGGTGATATATTTGGATTGGTAGGCGAAAATGGTGCTGGTAAATCTACTTTAATTAAAATAATTGGTGGCGAATGTATACCTGATAGTGGTAATTTATTTTACAAAGGTTCTGAAGTTAAATGGATAAAATCATTCGAGGCTTTAAAAAATAAAATATCAATTGTTCATCAAGAACCATTGTTAATTTCTTCCTTAAATGCTGCGGATAATATATTTTTAGGAAAAGAATCTACAAAAGGCATTTTTTTAGATGAAGAAGAAGTGTTAAAAAAAACAAGATTATTATTAAAGAAATATCCTATTTATCCTGAGCTTATCTTAGACAAACAAGTTGATGAACTATCATTAGACGAAAAGGTGATAGTAGAAATATTAAAGGCTCTTTCGTATGAACCTGATATTCTAATATTAGATGAGCCAACTGCAAGTTTGCCTAAGAGAACGAGCGAAATGTTGTTAAAGTTATTAAAAGATCAAAGTAAAGAAAAAAATAAAACCTTTATTTATATTTCTCATAAATTGGAAGAAGCGATTGAAGTATGTAATAAAATAATGGTTATGAGAAATGGCAAAAAAATAGGTATATTAGAAAAAGAGGAGATTGATAGAAATTTATTAATAAAAATGATGATAAATCAAGACTTAACCCAATTTTATCCTAAAAAATCAGAAAATATAGGCAATACTGTCTTGCAGGTTGAAAACCTAAGTTCAAAAACCCTAAAAAATATTAATATTAAAGTCAAAGCAGGAGAAATTGTAGGATTATATGGATTACTGGGTGCTGGAATGAATGAAATTGCTTTATCTATTTTTGGGATTAATGATTTTAAAGAAGGAGTAATTTTTATCAATGGGGAAAAATTACATAAAGTGGAAGTTTTAGATATGGTTAATAGAGGGGTGTATCTTATACCTCCTGATAAGCATAAATTTAGTTTATTTGATTCTTTCACTTTATGTGAAAATATAACTTTAGCTCATTTACATGATATCTTTCCAAAATTTTTAATGTCTAAAAATAAAGAAAATGAAATTGCAGAAAAACAAGCAGGCAAATTTAATATTAAATACAGGAATATAAACCAATTGATAAATGAGTTGAGTGGAGGTAATCAACAAAAGATAATTTTGGCTAGGTGGTTATTTAAAGAATGTAATATACTAATATTAGTTGATCCCACGGTAGGGATTGATATAGGAGCTAAGCGAGAGATTTATAACTTATTGAGAAATTTGACTAAGAATAAAAAGGGTGTGTTGTTAGTCTCATCAGAGATTAATGAAATTGTTGGGATATCTGATAAAATTTATACTATGCGTCGAGGGGAGATAACTGCTGAACTTAAGAAAGATCAAATTACTCAAGAGAACATTTTGAAGAATATTTTATAAATTTAAAGTATAAATAAGAAGAAAGGACGATATAAATGAAAAAAATGCATAATGAAAAAGTAATTAGTGTCGGTCTATTAAAATTATTTAAAAATAGGGAATTATTTATAGCTTTTATCTTTTTAGTAATATTTTTTTCTGTTTTGTCAGATAGCTTTTTTACCCCTTCTAACATTACTAATATACTTTTAACTACTTCTATTGGCGGGGTATTGTCTTTAGGTTTAGCGTTGGTGATGATGAGTGGTGATTTCGATCTTTCATTCGCAAGTGCTGTTGGTTTAATCAACATTATAATGTTAATTTTTATAGATAAAGGGGTAAGTTTATGGATCGTATTTCCACTGGGTATATTAGCTGGCATATTGTGGGCAGGCATAAATAGCCTATTGATAGTTAAACTAGGAATACATGCTTTTGTAGCTACTATTGCCACTTGGACAATATGTAAGGGACTTATTTACTGGATATCTAAGGGAGCAACTTATTATGGGAATTATC
>Ga0315541_1003311_pt1 | contig 12522 bp, 11 predicted proteins | sample SalMarSW160190MG_FD_203095 | JGI IMG/M metagenome (GOLD analysis project Ga0315541, IMG submission 203095) | Salt marsh sediment microbial communities from the Plum Island Ecosystem LTER, Massachusetts, United States - Salt Marsh Sediment SW1601-190 ...
TGGAAGGGGAAATATTCCATAAAGAAAAACGATAAGTGGCAAATCTTTACAAATGGGAGAAAAGCCAAAGGGTATTTCGAGAAAACAATCGAGCTTAAACCCGATTGCTTTGATGCTTATTATGGTCTTGGACTATATCATTACTATGCTGGAACTCTGCCCAGATTGCTCCGTTTCTTTTTGCCTCTCTTCAATTTTGAAGGTGATGTCAAGAAGGGCACAGAAGAACTTTATCTGGTTAAGGAGAAAGGGAAATACAGCCAAAGCTTCGCCGCCTATGAGTTAGCATGTATCTATTCAAGGTCAAAAGAAGATCATGAAATGGCTCTCCAGTTGGCATCGGAGCTAAGTGAAAAATATCCTCAAAACTTTAATTTTTCCTACATGCGTGCAGTGCATTATCACAACCTTAAAAAGGACGACCTAGCAATGGTTGTGTTAAGTGAAATGAAATCAAAACTTGATCAAGGTTACTACGAAAATTTGAGCGCTGACAAACAAAGCGATTATTATCATTGCTCTGGAGTAATCAAGCTTTCGATGAGCAAATATGTGGAAGCTCAAAATGACTTTGAAAGCATATTAAGTCTCTCCGCCCCTGATGGAAGAAAAACCGAAGCTTACTATTTCATCGGACGTTCTTTGAATAAGCAGGGAAAACATGAGGAGGCTTATCAGAATTATCTGAAATCTTTGGAACATGAAGATTACTTTGGCTCGCATAAACGAGCTCGAGAAGAAATTAAAAAACTGAAACGCCAAAAACTGGTCGCCGAGAAGTAAGGGTCCGTGATACAATATCCTAAACTAGATGATAAAGTCGATATTTCCCCCTTGGAAACGAGTTCGATCAGTCAAGTTTACCTGCTAAAAACTTCGGATGGAAGAACATTCCAAATCTCTTCTAAGCTATGTCAACTTCTTCGACTGCTGGATGGTGAGAAATCCTTAGCTGAAATTGCTTCTGAGTTTTCGTCTCAGAATTCTAAGAAATGTACTGCGGAGGATATTTCACAGATTATCGAAAGGGTTCTAATTCCACAAGGTCTTCTAGCAACAAACCAAGCTGATCGTCAAACTCAACCAGAGACGAACCAAAAAACAAACAATTCGCTTTCTCTGAGGATACCTCTTCTCTCGCCGAAAGCTTTACTTCCGCTTACCAATATTTTAAGCAAGTTGTTTCAGCGTCCCGTTTTCATAACATTGTCGACAATGGCGTTCATAATACTATGGGTTAATTTACCAAGTCTTCGAGTTTTTGATTTCACAAAAACCATTCAAATGAGCCATGGTTGGATTGTGAGTTGTGTTTTGCTAAGCCTCAGTGTCGTTTTTCATGAACTAGGGCATGCCAGCGCTTGCAGATATTATAAGTGTCTGCACGGTCCTGTGGGATTCGGTTTATACCTGGTCTTTCCTGTATTCTATGTGGACATAAATGACGCATGGAGGCTCTCAAGAAGGCAACGAGCAATAGTCGACATTGGGGGAGTGTATTTTCAATTTGTGACTACCATCATATTATTCTCTGTATATATGATAACTCAATCGCCAATACTTCTCATGGCCATCTTCTTGACGTACTTAATGATATTCATCAATCTTAATCCCTTGTTCAAATATGATGGGTACTGGCTTTTATCAGATGTGGTGGGAATACCCAATTTGAGGAAAAGAGCTACTGAGTTGGTCAAGCATCTGGTCAAAAAAGAAAAGGACACAACTTACCAGTTATCTCAAACTCCATCTTGGGCAAAAGCTGTTCTCTTTAGTTATACCGTCCTGAGTAACGCCTTCTTTCTTTACTTTGTATATAGAATCACCGAATTTCTAGCAGAACTACTCAAGAAATATCCCACCATTTTTGCGGAGTCAGTTCTTGAAATTCGAAAAAGCTTTTTGACCCATGACGTTAATACTTTCTTCGTTAGTATTTCCCAAATCATTTTTCCTCTTCTTCTGTCATTATCAGTAATCCTGATGAGCAGAAAGCTGCTATATCCAGTATTCAGGTATGCCAAGAGCATTGTTACACGTCAGTTTTCTTCCTGAGAGGGAAGCCCTGAATCGATACGGGATGAGTTCACATTTATCAATCGGAATAAAAAGTCTTAGAAATTGCAGGAAGGAGAAGAAATTATGTTTGGACAAAAAGGGGGACCAAATTTGGGAGAGTATTCATGTTCTAGGCTGAGGATATTGAAGACTTAATAAGAATCTTTTGCGGGCTACTTTGTTATTCTATAGCCACTTACCAAGAAGGTGAGTGGCTTTTTGTTTTCTGGGACACTTCTTGTAAACGATTCTTATAGTGGGTAAGCCAATTCATGAACAATCGTTAGCAGAAGAATTGGTTTTACCTCCTTCCTTCTAAATAGAGGTTGCCCTGTCTTGTCTTTGGTCCGTCCCCGGCGGTCCCACCAGAGGCGGGATGGGGTGGAAAAAGACAAGCGAAAAAACATAACACATGTAATTTTGATAATGCATGCATTTGTTTCCTCGTGCTATACTCCTTTTCCCGCCTGTGGCGGGATCCCGCTAGAAGCGGGACAAGTAAACGTCCCCACAAGCTCCGCCCCCTTGTGGTCAGCCAGTCGAACCACCTTTGATCTGGCCACGGAAGGGGCGGAGCTCAAAAAAGAGGAGAGAAATAAGGATCAAACCGTAATCCATTCTAATCGTTGACAAGGAGGTGATTTGATGCCATTATAAGGATTGAAAATACACAAAATCTAAAACCAAATAGCCAAGGAGGAGGGAAGATGAGAACTAAAAACCTAATTCTGTGGTTGGTGGTGATCTTCTTTATTTCTTGCAGTTTTGTTTTTGGCCAGTCTTTTGAGATGATTCAGATTGGCACAGGGGTAGACCCTCATTGGTCACCGGATGGAAAGGAACTTGCCTTTGTGTATATGGGGTCGCTTTTCGTGGCTGACCCAAGCGGCGAAGACGAACCACAAAAGATCGCCGAGCTTCCACCGACTGTTTCTGGTTTTGCCTGGCTGGATTCAAATGAGTTTCTTGTCTGGGGCCGGGACTATTGGAGAGAAGAAGGGGTCCGGCACAAAGGTAACTGGATGGAGGTACTCACAAGAGACGGAGAGATGCGACCTGTTGCCAGAGACAGTTCTTCAGCTCGCCCCACCAAGCCTCGTGACGTTCCTCTCATTTCCGGACTTACGATTTTGAATGATGGGACAGTGGGCTATTGGGAGACGCCCGTGGGAGTGGAGGATGAGTGGACGAACAAAAACAAAGTGTTCCGAATAATAAAACCAGGGAAGCTACCGCCTGATTCAGCGGTGAAGCAACTGAGAGCGGTTGAGCATTATACTGGGATATATAGTAAAGGGAAACAGGTGTATCCGGAACGGGGTATCTGGCTGGAAAGCATAGATGGAACCGTAAACAAAAAAGTGAGTTCCTGCGATCACTGTTCATTTCCGGTGCTGTCTCCGGATGGAGCCAAAATACTTGTTTGTTGTGGTGGAAAATGTCCCGTCTGTGTTTTAGACTTACAAGGAAACGAAATCTGTGTAGGAAAAGAACCCATTGATCCGGTCGATCCGCAGGACACCATCTTTATCAGGGGGAATGTGGACGGAATGCCGGTTTGGTCGCCGGATGGAAAAAAGTTGGCATATGCATACCTTAGATACAGATCAGTAAGCGAACATGAGATTGAGGAGCTTGGATCTGACATATACATCGAAAACCCGGATGGTAGTGGTAAAATTCAGGTAACTGATACTCCTGATATAGCTGAAGCTGGACCAGTATGGTCTCCAGATGGATCAAGAATCGCATGCACTGACCGCCATACTGCAAGAATATATGTGATAAGACTCAAATAAATAGTCAAGCATATTAAGTGCGGAGGTGAAAAATGAGAAGAGTAATTACCTGTCTAATTATATTCTTTACATTTTTCTTACTCGCCACGCAACTTTTTTCCAGCGAATTTGTTGTCTGTATTGATCAACGCCTCCCATTCCAGCTTGGGGAATGTGAGGCAAAAGCTTGCCTTTGATGACAATGATTACGTCGAACTTTTGCCAGGAGAAGATGTTGATTTGGATTTTTCTTACTTGCCCCCGGAACCCCGGAAGGCCAGAGATTTGGCATTCAAGTGTAACGGATATTACATAACAGATGATCTAGCAAAAGCAACGACTCCCCCACCTTCGGAGGAGCTTCAGCAGAATTATCCTAATCCTTTTAATCCTCAGACTCAGATCGAGTTCAGCTTGGAGGAGGCTTCTCAAGTCAGTTTGGTCATTTATAATCTCCTGGGACAAAAAGTGATTACTTTAGTGGATGAAATGGTGCCAAAGGGGAAGCGTAAAGTCCATTGGAATGGCGACGATGAATCAGGAAATAAAGTGGCCAGCGGGATTTATTTCTACTGTCTCCAAGCCGGTGAACTCAATGAAGTGCGAAACATGGTAATGGTAAAGTAGACCAAATCATCAAGCAAATGTGCCCAGGTCGTTCGCCGCGTCCGGCGGGATCTCCGAGAAAGCTGGGGCATATTGAAGATGCTCTTGCTTTGAGATGCCATGGGTTGATCCACCGCATTTTCGGGAAAACCCTTGCCCCTTTAATTCCTATCGCCATATAAGCTCATAAAGAAAGGAACATTTGAATTTTCGTGAGTTTTCGGAGTCAACTCAACCCCCCACTGAAACAAATCTAATTTCCGAAATTTGTAAGGAGAGTTTTCCTGCTTATCTTCTCAATCTGGGCTCGTTGTTTCTACTCGTATCTCAAGGAAACGATGGGGTCGAGCTTGGCAGCTCGATAGGCGGGGTAGATTCCGAAAATCAGTCCTACACCAACCGCGAAGGAAAAACCCAGTATTATCCAAAATAGGGAGACACCCGCGGCCAGAGGCGAAACGGCCGCCACCACTTTTCCTAAAAGCACGCCGATGATAATTCCCAGAATCCCGCCGCTTCCGCTCAAGGTCATGGCCTCGATAAGAAACTGCCACAGGATGTCCTTCTTTCTCGCCCCTATGGCCTTGCGTATCCCTATTTCACGAGTTCTTTCCGTGACCGAAACCAGCATGATGTTCATCACCCCCACCCCACCCACCAGAAGTCCGATGGAGGAGACAATCACCATCACCATATAGATTGCGCTTGTTATCTTGCGGTATATGTCCATCAGATCCTCCTGGGTGGAGACCGCAAAATCATTAGGCTTGTCAGCAGGAACTCCTCTTCTCAGCCGCATCACCTGGGTTATCTCATCAATCGCCTGCTCCATAAGTTCGGGGGTTTTAGGTTTGGCCACCAACAAGAGCTCTTTTTCCTCCGGGTATAGCTTCTTATAAGTAGTGTGGGGCAGCAGGACGAAGTTGTTCTGGCTCTCCCCTAAAAGTGAAGGCCGCTTCTCCATCACCCCGATGACGGCAAATTTCTTGGGAGCGAAGTTTCGTCCGGCAAGGCTAATCTCCTTGCCAATCGGATCCAGGTTGGGGAAAAGCGCGTCTGCCACGTCCCACCCCAGAACCACCACCATAGCCCGGTATTTCACATCACTATCGGTCAAGAATCTTCCTTCTTCTGCATAGTTGTTATTCACCACCTCATATTCCGGCATAACCCCTATCAATTCGAACTGGCTGACCTTGTTGTCTCTGTATTTAACCGTCTTGGCTCCGGGACCCCAGTTCTGCGGTGAAACGGCCTCTACGGATGGGCACAGCTCTCTGACTGCTATGGCATCCTCAAAGGTTATGGGTTCCCGATTCCTTTCCTCTTCCGAGGGGCCGCCAATCTGAATATCGATTTTGGTCTTGGTAACGTAGATGGAATTCGAGCCCATGGACTCGATCTGCGTGGCCATGCTTTTGTTGAGTCCGGTTATTATGGATACCATAGCGATGACCGTGGTGACCCCAATCAAAACACCCAGAACGGTCAGAAAGGCTCTCATCTTATGAGCTCTGATCGCCGCCATGGCCATCAGTATGCTTTCTTTGATTTCGAAAACATTCATACTTTTCAGGGTCAAGGGTTAAGGGTCAAGACAGAGAATTGATTAAGCCCTTCAATAGACGAGCAGTCTCAGTCCTTAGTTTCTCTATGGCCTCATAATCGGGTGCGGAAATATAGCCTAAATCTTTAGCCATACAAAGATAGGTTTCCACCTCGCCCAGTGATCCTCTTGCTATAAATAGGTGCTGTAAATATTCCTTTCGGTGTTGGCGTTCATACCCCTCAGCAACATTTGCCGGAATTGACGCCGATGCTCTTTGAATTTGCGACCCCAATCCATAAGTTTCAGACTTCGGAAATTTTCTGGTTATTCTATAAACTTCTAAAGCTAACTTATAAGCTTTTTGCCATACTATAAGTTTTCTAAAACTCATTCTGGTATTCTCTTGCCCCTTGTTTCATGACCCTTGCCCCTATTCGTATCTCAAGGCTTCAATCGGATTCAACCGGGCGGCCTTCATGGCGGGAAAAATGCCGAAGAATATTCCCACCGAGGAGGACACCAACAGAGCCACCACAACTGACCATAGCTCTACTGAAGCGGGCAAAGGACTGACCGCAGAGATGAGTTTTGCTATCATGGCCCCCATGATTACGCCCACTATTCCCCCTACTGAGGCCAATGTAACCGCCTCGACCAGAAATTGCCACAGTATGTTTCTTCTTCTGGCCCCCAGGGCCTTACGAATGCCTATCTCCCTGGTCCTCTCGGTCACCGACACCAGCATAATATTCATTATCACTATCCCCCCGACTAGCAAAGAGATAGATGCGATGCCACCCATCACCATCAAAGCTAACCGGGTGAACTGCCGGAAAAAATCCATGACGCTCTCGGAGGTCATGATGGCAAAATCATCCGGTTCATCATAGGGAACGCTTCTCCTGGCCCTCAAAATCACCCGGCATTGATCCATGGCATCCTCCATGGAGAGGAAATCTTCTGCCTTGACGAATATCATGAGAAACAGACGCCGGGCAAAAAGCTTCTCAAACGTGGTTATGGGGATCAAAACGAAATCGTCCTCATTGCTTCCCAGAAAGGTCCCCTTCTTTTCGGCCAGCCCGATGATGCGGAAGTAATGGTTTCCGATCTTTATGTCCTTTCCCAGAGGATCCTCGTTGGGAAAGAGGTTTTCCTTTATCTCCCAGCCAACAAAGCAGACCCGCCGGTTATGCTCCACCTCGAATTCAGAGAAAATCCTTCCGTCGTAGATCTCGTGATCAAGGATCTCCGTAATATTGGCGGTGGCTCCTGCGATGGCCATGCGAGACAGGTGTTCGCCTTTATATTTGACCTTGGTCCAGGTGATGGCCTCGGCTCCCACCTCCCCGCAGTCAGGGCAATTCTCCTTTACGGCTTCCATATCTTCAAGAGTGATCCTCTTTCTTTTTCTCTGTTCGATCCACTCTTCCTGGGAGGTGACGATGCCAAACTTTCGGATCAGAAATGTGGTGGAGCCCATGCTGGATATCTCCGCCTCCACGTATCGGTTCATGCCGGAGATGATGGAGACCACGGCAATCACGGTCATCACACCGATGATCACTCCGATTAAGGTTAGGATGGATCGGAGCTTATTGGCCACCAAAGACCTCAAAGCGATGATTATGCCTTCAAGCAGTTGCATGGTAAAATGGATTTTGGGTTTGTTAGCCTGATAGTCAAGAAAGTTCTAGATTCCTCTTGTCCCTTGTTTCCTGACCCCTGACCCTTTTAGCGCTTTATCCTTTCCTCTTTTTCGATGGCTCCGTCCCGGATATAGATTATTCGATCTGCGTAGGTGGCTATGTCATGTTCGTGGGTGACTATGATGATGGTGTTTCCCTGATGATGAAGTTTCTCGAATATCTTCATGATTTCCGTTCCGGTCTTGGTGTCCAGATTTCCGGTTGGCTCATCTGCCAAAATCAGAGAAGGATTATTTACTAAGGCCCGAGCCAGGGCTACCCTCTGCCTTTCGCCTCCGGAAAGCTCGTTGGGCTTGTGAGTCGCCCGATCCTCCAGATCCACCAGTCTTAACGCTTCTCGAGCTTTTCTTCTCCTGCTTTCCGACTCTGTCCCGTTGTATACCAAAGGGAGTTCCACGTTATGCGCCGAGGTAGCACGAGGAAGAAGGTTGAAGGTTTGAAACACGAACCCGATTTCCTTGTTTCTGATGCGCGCCAGCTCATCATCGTTCATCTGGCTCACCAACTTATCGTTCAGATAGTAACTGCCTCTGCTGGGGGTATCCAGGCAGCCGATCAGATTCATCAGGGTCGACTTTCCGGAGCCGGAGGGACCCATGATGGCGACATACTCTCCCTTATCTACCTCCACGGAGACGGAGCGTAAGGCGTTCACCTTCTCTGCCCCCATCTCGTATATCTTCCACAAATCTTCTGTTTTGATTAACACTTACGTCTTCTCCCAGATAGATTGAGTCCAAGAGTTCATGGTCCAGAACCTAACTTAAGTTAGGTTCTGGATTTCTCCGATTCACAAGATCACTTGCCCTCTTCTTCCCCCTTTTTTTCCGTCACTTTCACCTTGTCCCCGTCCTTCAGAGTCCTCAATATTTTGTAGCTTCCAATGACCACCAGGTCATCCTCGTTTATCCCGGAGACGATCTCTATGTTCTGCTGATCCGCTATTCCGGTCTTAACCTCAACGAATTCAGCTCTCCCTTCTTGGACCACAAATACTCCCTCTAACTCCTTTTTTTCTTTCTTCCCCTTTTTATTTGCTTTTTTCTGAGCTGTGTCTTCCGAGGCCAGAGCACCTTCCTTTTCTTCTTCCTTCCCAGCTAAGCTATCGCTCTTCTGCTCCCTCATCACCACGGCTTGAATAGGAACGTTCAAGGCATCCAGGCGGGAATCGGTGGTTATATCCACAGAAGCAGACATACCCGGTCTGATACTCGGCACGTCATCCAACAGCTTGACCTTCACCAAAAAATTGGTGACCTGGTCCTGGGTGCCTAAACCGCTGATCCTGGCGCTGTGCCCGATCTCCGTCACCTCTCCTCTAAAGACGGTGTCGGGGTACGCATCGATTTCGATATCTGCCTCTTGTCCTAACTCTACCTCAGCTATATCGGTCTCATCCACCTCCACCTCTGCCTCTATCTCGCTCATGTCCGAGACCGCCATGATCACCGTGCCCGGATTGTTCATGGTGCCGATCATCACTATCTCGCCCACCTCAGCATTAAGAGAAGTAACGATTCCATACATGGGGGAAGTGATGGTAGTCTTGCTCAGGTTATACTTGGCTTGATCCAGGCTGGCCACTGCCTGTTCATGCCTGGCCTCGGCCAAATCAAGCTCGGTCTTCGCCATATCATATTCTTCCTTGGAGGAAAGCTTCCTCTCGAAGAGTTCCTTCTTTCTGTCATAAACCAATTGGGCCTGCTCCAGACTTGCCTTGGCCGAAGCGAGCTGGGCCTTGGCCTGGTTCATTGCCGCCCTGTATTCGGTATCATCAAGCTGCACCAGAAGCTGGCCTTTCTTCACCGTGTCCCCCTCCTCCACCGGAAGCCGAATGATCTTTGCCGGAACATAGGCGGAGATCTGCACATCGGTTATAGGAATAATCTGACCGTTGGCCGTGACGACGGAGGTAATGTCGCTTTTCTGTACCTCCTCTGCCTGAACCTTCCAGGTCTTTTCGCCGCTTTTCAGAACGTTGGCAACTATGACGATGGCAACGACGAGGACTACGCCTAAGATAATAATGATTTTCTTCTTTTTCTTCATAAATCCTCCTTGACCCAAGCAGAAGAATACACTTGAAGGCTTCTCAGAATTGACCTCTATCTAAATGTTACGTTTCTTGTCAAACAATTGGTAAACCTCGATTTGGATTTCAACCTGGGACAGCACAGGTTCTTGCTTCGGCTATCTCCTTTTTCAACGCAGCGCATGAGTTTCACTTCTCGATCTACTGTTTGCTGTTTAGTCTCTACATTTTTCTCTTTAATCTTTACGTTGTTGTTCTATTTCCCAATGGCCTTTTCGAACTCGGCTATGGCCAAATTATGATCGTAGAAAGCCTGAACTCGATCAGATTCAGCCTGCTTGTAACTAACCTCAGCATCCAGAAGCTCCAAGATGCTCGCTGAGCCCAGATTATACTTTTCCTGAACCAGATCCAGGACCTCCTCGGCAGATTCCAGCTTCCTTTTGGTCAAGTCAATCTTTTGGTTAGCCTCCTGAACGCTCAGAAAAGCTTGCTTGAGTTCCAAAGCAACATCTCTCTTTTTCTGGTGAAAGCTCTCCTGAGCCGACTTCCTGTTAGCTTTGGCGTAGGATAGGCTATAATTCTTGGTAAAGTTGTCAAAGATATTGAAGCTGACGTAAGCGGAGAGGGTCCAATTATAATCACGTCGGCGGATATACTTTATCTCATCCAGATCTGCGTTGTCCCATGAATACGAACCATAAAAGTTCAAAGACGGGAAAAAGGTGCTGCGCGCCATGCCCAGTTGAGCCTCGGCGGAGCGCAGATCGGACTCTGCTTTCTTCACATTTGGGCTTTTTTTCATCGCCTCCTGGAGAGCATTCTCATAGGAGTAATCGGACTCGGGCACACTCAAATTCTCCTCAACGTCGATAGGAACGTCCACTTCCCGCCCCATCCAACTGTTCAAGGTTGCTTTGGCAAGCTTCACCGTGTTTTCAGCACTGATCAGTCCCAGCTCAACATCTCCATATTGGACCTTAGCTTTGAGTACGTCAGAGTAGGATGCCGCACCCAACTCGTACTTGGTCTCGGCAATCTTTAGCTGTTCCTCTGCTCGCTTCAGGGCCTCCTTCTGAATCTCTAAAAGCATCTTAGCTTTCAAAACATCGAAATACGCCCGTTTGACCGACAATGCCAACTCCTGCCGGGTCAGCTGATATGAGCTTTTAGCCCAGTTCTTCGACGCGTTCTTCTCTTTGATATTGTAGTAATCATACCCCCCTAGCGACCAACTCTGGCCACCACTTAGCGAAGCTGAATAGTACTTACTCGTGACGGCGCCCGGAGGAACAATTTCAATAGATTCCGTGATGGGATCCCAGTAAGGCCCTCCCCGTGACCAAGTCTCACTGTGGGAATACCCCAACCTGGAATCCAGACTGGGAACAAGCTTGCTCCATCCGGTCCAGACGTCGCGTTTTGCCGCATTATATGTCTGCTGGGCAGCAATCAGGCCGGCGTTATGCCTTTCCGCCAGCCGGAGGCACTCGTCCAGCGAGAGAACCTTGGGAGAAACGGCTTCCGCTTGCCCCCAGCAGAAGTTGGCCATAAACATCAGTAAACACAAGCTTAAGACAGCAATTCTCGTCATTTTTTCCTCCATGTCTTTAGAAACTGATGGCCCCACCTAATAAGGTGGTGAATCCGGCTTTGCCAAAGATCCAAATGAGCCAGAGAATGACGACGGTGATGAAGGCCTTTTTCGTCGTATACCGGTACATCACGCCCATTCCCATTGACACCAGAATAACCTGCCAGAAGTTAAAGATATCGAAGCTGGAGAGTACGGTATACAGGAAGGTGTCTTTGGCCTCCACCGACAAAAGCAGAGCCAGGCTGGTCTGGACATTGACGTTCCCCTTGATCATAATCAGAGGAAATTTGACTATCATGGAAACTACTTGTACCAGGCCGGAATAGGAATACACCGAAAAAACGCTGCGGTAGGTGGAGTCTCCACCCATAAGAACGCTGAAGACGAAGTACAGAATTCCCGCAACCACCGCCAAGACGATCAAACCGAAGACCGGCGGCATGGCCAACTGCCATAAGGGAGGATGATCTTGCTCCTTCATTTTCTCGATGATCACCTGTTTCTGATCCTCCGGGATTCTCTCGTTCTCTTGGATCTTCTGCACCTGCTGATCCATGATGAAAGGGTAGGTATAGTAAAAGGACCCGATGGCCAGCACCATCACGATAAGAAAGGGCACCAGCCAGGTGGGCTTAATCTTTAGACTCCCAAAGACCTTCTTGGGCTCAAAGAATATGTTTATGACTTTGGATGCTCCCCCCATGATCTTTTCTTCCTGGGGAACTGGCGAGCTAATCTCTTCCATTTATACGCTCCTTTTCTGTAAATCCAACCCCACTGTTAATTCTTCAAACGTAAAGCACCTGAAAAAAGTTTCAAAAAAGCACCGAGCATTGGGCAGACAAAACCTTTAAACTTGCTTGTTCGTGCGGGAATTGGATTTCTCCCCGCCAAAGGCGGGGAATACCGGTGACCCACACGAGGGTGGATCGGGAATTCCAATTCCCGATCCAACATAGACAAGCGCCTACTGGTAACGGCAGACTGCCAGCTGCAAGCTGGACAATGCCTGCCGACTAAACGAACAAGGGGGCCAAAACCAGCGAGACCATGGCCATGAGCTTTATCAGGATGTTCATGGAGGGGCCGGAGGTATCCTTGAAGGGATCACCTACCGTATCACCCACCACCGCAGCCTTATGAGCGGAAGACCCTTTGCCACCTAAATTGCCCGCCTCGATGAACTTCTTGGC
>Ga0315541_1003313_pt1 | contig 12520 bp, 4 predicted proteins | sample SalMarSW160190MG_FD_203095 | JGI IMG/M metagenome (GOLD analysis project Ga0315541, IMG submission 203095) | Salt marsh sediment microbial communities from the Plum Island Ecosystem LTER, Massachusetts, United States - Salt Marsh Sediment SW1601-190 ...
GCTACCCGTAACTGGGCGATTACAACGTAACGAAAAAGGGCTGTGAGCAACAAGTGCCCACAGCCCGAATTTGATGTTGCATAAACGTTACTATGTTACTACGAACAATTCTCAAGCCAATCGGCCACGAAGTCCGCCAGGTCATTCAAGTCGATTACTCCATCGCCGTTATAATCTTCGCATATCGTAACGCTGACATCGGGCGTGAAATTGTAATCTTCCGTTTCGCCAATCTGGTATTTTGCCTGGGGTCCGGAGCCGGCATTACCTTTCGCTCCGGGATTACTGCCGCCCCTCCAGGGCTGGCCTGAAAGCGTGATTCTCATCCATATCTCTTCGCCGCCCTCGGGATGCCATGCCAGGAATCCCGGCGTGGTAATCTGATTTACTCCGGCCGGCAGATTTAACAGGAACTGGTTCTGTACAGCCCACTCCGGCGCGGGACCTTCGGGACATTCAAGAGTATCGTCCCAGTCGCCATCCCGGTTCCAGTCGAGCCAGATATTGACCCAGAGATCGGTGTCCGGATTGATCACGTTGACAAAGTAGTCAATTGTAGTGAAGCGACAACTCGGCATATTGAGCGGGAAGATAACGCCGTCATCGCCCTGATCCCGGTTCGGTGTATCGGTTGAGGGCCTGATGTTGTTTACGCCATCCTCATCGGCGCCGGTATCGGCTTCGGTTTCCCGTGTGATCTTTTTGCCCAGAAATGCCACTGTCTGAGCGTTCACATGGACTGGTCCGAAAGGCCCGGTACCGGTGCCATCGTTGTAAACAGTGGGGTAATGGGCCTGGACAACAACCGGCAACAATCCCTGCGAGGGGTATGCCATCATGGCCACGCCGGAGTTGTTCGTGCTGTCCGGAGCGTCGCCAAGGTCCGGTTTATTCGGAACCACGACCCCCTCGCAACTAATACTCAGCAGACCTTCTCCGGTCTCAGAGGCGTATCCCCCAATCTCGATCAGATACTGGTTGCCGGCAGTCGCAGTAAAGGTGACTTCTGACTGATAACTGTTGCCGACGTCATCGTTGCACCCGATCAGATCCCCCGAAGCCGGATAGCATTCGCACCCGTCATAGGCTGCGAGCATCGTATCGTAGCTGCTGCCGGCCAGGCTGACGGTGACATCACCCGTGCACGTGGCGATATAACAGTACCAGATATTCGGACTTGTCATGCAGAGGCCAAACCCGTCGAATGTTGCGTTAGCTGTGCTGAACGCCAGGTTTTTCACGTCGCCGACCGGCATTGCATTTTGGCAGTCGTCCTTGGACGGTGGAGGAGGCTGCACTCCCTCACAACTGACACTCAGCAGGCCCTGACCGGCTTCGAGAGCATAGCCCCCAACCTCGATCAGGTACTGGTTGCCTGCGACTGCATCAAAAACGATCTCCGACTGATAAGAATTGTCGGCGTCATCGTTGCACTCGATCATGTCGCCCAATGTCGGAAAGCATTCGCACCCATCATAAACGGCGAGCATCGTGTCGTAGCTGCTGCCGGCCAAACTGACGGTTGCCTGGCCTGTACACGGAGCGGTATAGCAGTACCAGAGATTCGAACTGTACATGCAGAGGCTCGGCCCGTCATGCGATGCACTGGTTGTATCAAACGGCATTTCAGTTACGTCACCGATCTGTTTTGCATTCTGACAATTATCGTTGTTGGTCGACGGGGGGGCGCCCTCGGAACTGACAGTTATAACTCCCTCGCCGACTGCGTCGGAATCGTAGCCCAGAACCTCGAATAGGTAGCTGTTACCGGCGGTCGCCTGGAAGGTGATTTGAGACTGAAGAAAACCGCCGAAGTCGTCATTACGCTCGATTATATCATCCCGTTCCGGGTAACAATCGCCGCCGTCATATACAGCGAGCGCGGTGTCATATTCACTGCCAAGGAGGCTGACAGTGACGTCACCTGTGCTCCAGGCCGTATAACGATACCAGAGGTTCGGGCTGGTAAAGTAGTGGCCCGGGCCGTCGAACGTCGCACATGCGGTGTTGAACGGCAGCTCTGTTATGTTGACTATCTGCTTTGCGTTACTGCAGTCGTCGTTTACCGGCTGACTCAACTGCGCATCACAACTGATACTGATCGTACCCTGGCCCTTTACTGATGGATTAAATCCCCCAACCTCGATCAGGTACTGGCTGCCGGCCATCACAGGAAAAGTAATTTGCGATTGTTGACCATGAAAGTCGTCGTTCCTTTTAATCAGGTCTTCCTCGGCTGGATAGCAATCGCAACTTTCATAGGCGGCGATCTTGGTATCGAAGCTGCTGCCTTGCAGACTTACAGTGGCGCAACCATTGCATGTGGCAGTATAGCAGTACCATATATTAGGGCTGTTAATATAATGCCCGGGGCCGTCGAATGTTGCATTCGTTGTGTCGAATAGCAGGTTTGTTACATTGCCGACCGCCTTTGCGTTGGCGCAATTGTTATTTGGCGGCTGGACCAACATTAGCTTAACGCCGACTCCCGAAGCGATGTTTACTGCACCGAGCAGTAATACCAATCCGCAAACAAATACTAATTTTGACCTATGCCGTTTCATAATGTAATCCTCCAAAATATAAAAATTCAATTTTTTTTATTCCGGTCCCACAAACGCCACTTTTCATTCACTTTGGAACCACAAAAAACATCGAGTAATACTCCTTTTTCGCCTATCGGCTATATAAAAGTGCCATCTTATATCTTACATGTAACGTTTTTTTTTCTGTATTAAAATTTTGGTTTTGACCGTATTTTCCGGGAAATTTTGTGGCGCATCTATGGGAACATGGCTCCGGGGCAGATAAAAGATTTGATTATGGCTATGCACTCAAGCGTTGAAAACCAGCTTTTTGCTAAATTTGCCGGCCACACACTAAGCGAGGCCGGCAAACTCAGCTTCAAGGAGAGGGATGTGAGTTACTTTTTTGTTCTTCCGATACTTTCTAATTCTGTTTCTGCGTTTGCTCATGCAACTGCTACTTATCGGACTATAAAGCTATCATTAAGTGCCGCCATTGATACGAGGCGTAACACTTTTTTCGGAATTTTTTCAGCAAGCCGGCCAACTGAAGGCCAAAATGCCCTAAAAAGCACCATAAGGGGGATTATCAATGATTTTAATGAAGATTTCTGAAAATAATCCTTTACGAATATCTCAGAAAATAAGACCGGTATCTCAATGACCGGCGAAACGCCGCTTGATGAAACAGGATCTCAAAAAAAGGGGCCTATACCGTATCGATCAGTATAAGCCCCTCACTGAAGCATGTCAGCTTTGGCCATAAATAAAATTTAACAGCCGGTTAAATCACAGCTTATAGCGCTGGTTCCGGTTCCGGTTCCGGCTCCGGCGGTAGAGGATGTAGGCCTATATCGTCGAAGTACATTTTACCCGTACCGCCCGGCGGATTGGCTTTATTACCAATACCGATAGTAACCGTATTAACATTCGTCAGGTCAATACCCTTGTCTGCAAACTCCTGCAAGGGGATATCCCACTGCGTCCAGGCGTGTATCTGGGTTGCGGCTGGATCGTCATGCGTCACAACTGCAGGTGCGCCTGTCATATTTGCTATAGCAACATAAATCGGCGCAGCATCGTTAACCAAATTACCGTGGAACCAAATAGTAAGCGTTTTGACGTCCGACGCAGTCCAGTCACGCGGAGAATCCAGAGTCAGAGTCGCCTCGGCGAACTTGATGGTAATGTCATAAACATACGGCATCGACTGCCTGCCGCCGTGAACGGTCGTCTGATCAGCATAAGGAGGTAAGTCATTACCGACGAGAGCTCCGTTATTCGCGGTTCCGTAACCGTCAATCCAGTATCCGAATATCGTATTGCTGCCCGGATTTGGCGGATCGATGTCATTGTAGGACTCCAGGTCGTCCACGACGAGGAAATCCGCCGTCGTGAATGTCCAGACATTGCCTTTCCACGGACTGCTCGGGTTGAGGTTATTAACCTCATCGATACGCCAGTAGTAAGACGCGTCCTGCTCAAGTAGTCCGGGATCATATTTCTCATCGCCAAGGTTTTTAGAGCCTTTATACTCCGGCGAAGCACTTGTAGCATTGCGCACGGCATCTATATCTGTGCCGAAATAGACCTGGTGTGAGCCTGCATTATCACCCGCAACCCACGTAAGAATTTGTGTCTGCTTTACATTCTCAGCGCCATTGTATGGGTTCGCGTTACTAACGCTACCGGTAACCGAAAAGCTCCAGATCTCGCCTTTTAATGTCTCGAATCCAAAGAACTCATCGATTCGCCAGTAGTATGTTTTGCTCGATTCAAGCGTGCCGGGTGTATAGGTTACAGCTCCCTGTGGGATACCGGCGGCGGCATCATTGACGGTGTCATAATCATCGCTGAAGAAGACGGTATGCAAAATCGCACCGTAACCAGGCGTCCATTTAAGCACTATATTTGGGTCAACAAATTCTTCGCCATCGGCCGGTATCGGACTGTAAGCAGTCCTTGGGGCAATCGAAAAGCTCCAGACGAGGCCGCTGTGTGTCGTGGTCCCATCGGCCTCAACATCCTCGATTCTCCAGTAGTATGTCGTACCCTTGACAACGCCATCCGGATAAGGATATCCGGTGAATCCGACAGCATAATCAGTATTGGTTTGGTTAACCCTGAACGTATCGCCCGTGCCGGCCTGGACATCGTCAAAACTCTCGCCGACATACACATTGTGCGAAGCGGTATAATCTCCCGGAGACCAGCTTAGGCTAACCCACGTATCGCGAATTATAGCGCCATCAGCAGGATTCGGATTACGGGGTTCCGGACGGTCTCCACCTACCCAAAGATACTGGCTTGGGATAGCCACTCGGGCCATCGTTGAAGTCGACCAGGAAAGCTCACATTGGGCTCCGCCGCCATTCTCATAGTATTCCAGTGTAATCTCGTATCTTTGCCCGGCTTGTAGTGCAATATCGTTACTGTCATGAGTACTGCTATGGTCTGTCCAGTTGTCAATAAGCGGTTCGTCATTTACCCACAATCGCACACCATCGTCTGTCTGGGTATGGAAAGTATAGGTTGCCGTGGTTGGTGCTTCAACCTGGCCTGTCCACCTTACCATGAAATTATCCACAGGTACTGACGGATCCGGCGAACCAGGATCGCCCCAGTTAAAGTCAACCGTTGGATCCAGGCGTTTCATTAGCAAATCTTGCCACGGATTTGTTGTGTTCCTTTCATAATATTCGCCAAGCAAGCCTTCAACACCATTGGCCGAACCAACCAGGCCCAGAAGAAAAACAAAGCAAGCAAAATAAATGAATTTTCTACACATAATAATCCTCCTTCAAAAAAGGTTAAGATACCTGTGCTTTGGCCACATACCAAAACAGTTATCGCAATTAACTCAGAGTGTGGCTTATACCGAACCTTCTCAGCATAAGCCCCAAACTCCAAGCAAATCTACCAACCAAATCAACCGCACAATTATAATTGGCGGCCGAATCTCAGCCTACTCTGCAGCGGGAGGATGCAGACCAATATCATCGAAGTACATTTTACCAGCACCACCCGGCGGATTGGCCTTATCACCAATACCGATAGTAATCGTATTGACATTAGTCAGGTCGATGCCCTTGTCTGCAAAAGCCTGCAAGGGGATATCCCACTGCGTCCAGGCGTGTATCTGGGTTGCGGCCGAATCATCATGCGTCACAACCGCTGGTGTGCCTGTCATATTTGCAATAGCAACATATATCGGAGCGGCATCGTTAGCAAAATCACCGTGGAACCAAATGGTCAGCGTATTGACATCCGAGGCAGTCCAGTCACGCGGAGATTCCAGAGTCAGGGCCGCCTCAGCGTATTTACCGGTAATGTCATAGACATACGGCATTGATTGCCTGCCGCCATGAACTATAGTCCGCTCGGTATACGGAAGAGGGGGATCATTGCCGACAAGAGCACCGTTTATGGCGGGAGTGGAATAACCGTCAATCCAATATGCAAATATCGTATTGCTGCCCGGATTAGGCGGATCGATATCATTGTAGGACTCTATGTCGTCCACAACAAGATAATCAGCCGTAGTGAATGCCCAGACGCCGCCTTTCCACGGACTGTTCGGATTAAGATTATTAACCTCATCGATACGCCAGTAGTAATTCGTGCCTCCCATGAGGGATCCGGGATCATATTGCACATCGTCAAGGTTTTTAATGCCTTTATACTCCGGTGAAGCGGTTGTTGCGTTACTCACGGCAACTTTGTCCGTTCCGAAATAGACCTGATGCGAGCCGGCGTCATCTCCCGCAACCCACCTGAGCATTGTTGTCTGCTTAACATTCTCGGCACCTTTGTATGGATTCGGACTTCCGACGGCGCCCGGAGTCGAAAAGCTCCATATCTCGCCCTTTAATGTCTCGAATCCATGGAATTCATCAATCCGCCAGTAGTACGTTTTGCCTGATTCAAGAGTGCCTGGTGTATATGTTAAAGCTCCCTGTGGAATCCCAACGACGGCATCGTTTACGACGTTATAATCGTCGCCGAAATAAACGTGGTGCAATATTGCACCATATCCGGCCTGCCATTTAAGAACTATATTCGGGTCTACAGTTTCCTGGCCATCGGCGGGAATCGGGTTGTAAGCGGATCTCGGGGTAATCATAAAGCTCCAGACGGGACCACTGTGCGTCGTGGTTCCATCGGCTTCGATATCTTCGATTCTCCAGTAGTAGGTTGTACCCTTGACAACACCGTCCGGATAAGGATATCCGGGGAATCCGATAGCATAATCAGCATTGGTTTGGTTAACCCTGAACGTATCACCCATGCCGGCCTGAACCTCATCGCTATCCTCACCAATATAGATATTATGTGAGGCCGCATAATCTCCCGGCTCCCAGCTAAGGGGAACCCAAGTATCTTTTATTATAGCCCCATCAGCAGGATCAGGATTACGTGGGAACGGCCTTTCCACAGACAAATACTGGCTTGGAATGGCTTCCCGGGCTATAGACGGTGACTCCCAGGATAGCTCACACTGGGCGCCGCCACCGTTCTCATAATACTCCAGGATAATCTCATATTGACGCCCAGCCGCCAGGGAAATGTCACCGCTGTCCTCGGTACTGCCATGGTCTGTCCAGTTGTTAATAATCTGTACGTTATTTACCCACAACCGAATTCCGTCGTCCGTCAGCGTGTAGAAAGTGTAGGTCGCGGAAGTCGGCACTTCAATCATACCCGTCCACCGTGCTGTGAAACCGTCTACATTTACCGACGGATCCGGCGAGCCCGGATCACCCCAGTTAAAATCGATCGTAGGATCTATACGCTCCAAAACTAATTCTCGCCAGGGATTACCTGCAGAGCCGTGATAATACTCGCCCAGCAAGCCTTCCGTTCCATTCGTTACACTGACCAGGCCCAGAAGAAAAACAAAGGAAGTAAAATAAATCAAATTTCTATACATAATAATCCTCCTTTTGAAAAGGATAAGATACCGATGCTTTGGCTACATATCATAACGGCTATAGCAATTAACTCAGAGCGGGGCTTATACCGAATCTTCTCAGTATAAGCCCCAAACTCCAAGCATATCTACCACATCAACCGCACAATTTTAATTAGCGGCCGAATCTCAGCCTACTCTGCAACGGGAGGATGAACACCTATGTCATCGAAGTAAATTGTACCTGTACCACCGAATTGCGCATTGGTTTTATCGCCGATACCGATTGCAATCGAATTTACATTGGTAACATCAACGCCCTTGTCTACAAATGCCTGCAGGGGGATGTCCCATTCGGTCCAGTCGGTCGCCTGTGCTGCGGCGGGATCTGTGTTCGCCACCGCAATCCCATTGAGTGTAACATACAGCGTATCGGCAGCATTCTCAGCAATACCCATGAACCAAATCTTCAGTGTGGTGCAGCCGTTCTGTGTCAAATCCTTGCCACCCAACGTCAATTCCACCTCTGAAAACTTAGCAATGGTATTGTTATAATAGACCGGCATTGACTTGCCGCCTCCGTGGACGATGGTCTCTTCCATATAAGAGGCAGTACCTTCATCGCCTACGGCTGAGCCCGTTCCGTTGCCTGCGTAAGCCGGTTCATCACCATGTGCACCATAGCCAAGGCCGTCCTTCCAGAACCACCATATCTCTTTGTTACCAATATCGTAGTCCTCGAAGTCATCGATAACGATGAAGTTGGCGGAAGTGAAGCTCCAGACTGCACCTTCCCATGGACTGGCGGCATCGAGGTCGTTGACCTCATCGACACGCCAGAAGTAATCCGTATTCCATTCGAGTAATCCGGGATCATAGCTCTCATCGCCAAGTTCTTTAGAGCCTTTGTACTCCGGCGAGGCTATATCGGCGTTTTTCACAGCCTCTTCATCAGTGCCAAAATAGACCTGGTGTGAGGTGGCTTTGTCGCCCGGAACCCATGTAAGAATCTGTGTGTGCTTTACATCCACTCCATTAATATTCGGATTCGGGCGTTGGGCCCTAAGTGGTGGCTGCAGCGGGCCGGCGGGAATGATCTCCTCGGCCATCGACGTCGACGACCAGTACAACCGCTGCGTGGCGTTGGCGCGGTCAAAGTCCACGAATTCCAGACGCAGCGAATGGACTCCACTTTTCATGTCCCTCGGTATCGAGGCATACTTAGTCTCAACCCAGGACACCCACATGTCAATGACCAGTTCGCCGTCAATCCACAGTCGCGTGCCGCCCTCGCTGCTGACGCTGAAGGTATATGTATCGTCGACGAGAATATTAAGGTCTGCTGTCCACCGTACCGACCAGTCATCATCCCGCAACGGCAGACCGGGGCTCTCGCTAATCCAACTGAAATCGACGGAAGGATCTATACGCGTATAAGCTGGCGTGCCGGCTAAAGTTTCATTGGCAAAATACTCGCCCTTGATGCCGCCGCCACCATCGGTGGTCGTGAAGCTCCAGACATCGCCTATATATGTCTGACGGCCATCGGCCTCATCAACCCGCCAGTAGTAGGTCTTGTTTAACTCAAGGGGATCGAGCATATAGCTTGTAGCTATCTGGGACGTACCGCCGGTGGCACTATTGACATCGTCAAAATTGTCACCGAAGTACACAGTGTGTAATTTAGCACCCCAACCCGGGCTCCAGCTAAGGTCTGCATCCAGGCCTATATACTGACCGTCATTAGGCGGATTGGGTTTCCAGGCAATCCTGGGGGGAACAGTAAAGCTCCAGACATCGCCTGCCCAGGGACTTTCCGGATTGTCATCATTGATCTCATCGACTCGCCAATAATAAGTTGTTCCCGGGACAAGACCATCCGGAATAGGGAATCCCATAAAACCGACAACAAGATACGCCAAGGTCTGGTTACCCTGGAAGGCTTCCGGGGCACGATTTTCCACGTCAGCCAAATTATCACTTACATATACATCATGCGAGACTGCGTCATGTCCGGCTGCCCAGGTCAAAGTCGCCCAGGTATCCTCGTAAATGGCTTTATTAGCCGGGGCTGGTTCAGAGGCCTTGAAAATGCGCATCAGCAGCTCGATCTCAGCAATCTGCATGCTGTTGGCACTGTCCGGAGTGCGAACGGTCGGGAACATTATCTGGTAGTGCTTGTATGACACCGTGTTATCGAACTGGATCGGCGTTTCATTTATCGTACGCCGCGGCCAGTCCGTACTGCCGGCAAAGTCCACAATGGGGCCTTCGGCGATTAACGTGTATGGCCCGTCAATGCTTTCATTGGAGCCGTACAGCTCGTACTCGACGGGGTCGCGTTCGATCGCATCGTTGGCTGTGGTCAATGTCAGCCCGGTAACCACGGTCGGACCCATAACCGGCGTTATGCGGAGGCCCGTAGATTCTACGTTTCCTTTGAAGTGTAGGAACTTCGTCAGAATCTGGTCGTCAAAGGCATTAGGTGGTATTTCGTTGGGTGGCCAACCGCTGTCGTCGCCGCCGTCTTCTATGCCGTCGTTAGGGACGCCCTGCACGGTGTCAAACGGGCCCGTAACGTCGGTACCCTGCGCCATTGCCATTGAGCTCAATAGCAAGGCCGACACGATAACAACAAAAAGTAACAATTTCTTAGACATAATAATCCTCCTTCGAAAAAGGATGTTAAAATATAAGCGACCGATAAGAATTTTATCTAAAGCTACATTTATCGAAATGTCTGCCCATGACATCTTTCTTAGACTTGTCGTTACCTCCTTCCTTTAGGAACTAACTATATATAATTGATGATAAGGTAAAACTCTTATCTCCGAAGCATACAACTTCGGTCGTCTTGTTCGTTCCTTGTTATGCTTCAATACCCTCAGGAATTAAAGACTTTCCATCTTTTGGCAGGCCGAGTTCCTTAGATACGTGCCTATAAAGGAACACGCCTCACCAAGCTTTAATTTACCAAATTATCCGGCTTCGCGTCAAGGAAAATTTTAGGAATTTCTTCGCCGGCCGGATTGCTGCGTCTCCTACCGGGAAGATGAAGTGTCTTACGGATATTATAATCGGAAGCCCGGAAATGTCCCTATAGGCAGCATACATATACCGCACCAGCCATGGCAGCAGGTAAAGTGCCGGGTAGGGGCGGTTCGCGAACCGCCCCTACTACTTTGGATTGTGTTTTTGCGTATTCAGTTCAAATACATTTTTGGGAAATGAAGCCGGATTCAGGCAAAAAACATGCAAAATCATGCCCTTTTTTGATTTATCGGTGAAATCTTTGATATGTCCCGGAATTTCGAAACGTACTTTCTTGACTTCTCACTCAAAAATACGTAGTCACCTCAATTGACAGCTTCGCCAGGCAAGGTTTACAATTGGACAAAAGAGGTCGTTCCAAAGCTTCAAAAAGGGCTCTGTCTTCAAGCAATCATGCCTAACTGTCTTGCGTGCACACTTCACCAGGTACTATATATACTGAATTGCCCAGCTTCCCGTAAAGGCAAAATCATCCTTATTTGTAGATCTATTATCTGAAATGAAAAATGCCTCAAAAAAGATTGTTTTTTCGCTCCCGCATCGGCAATTCGCATAATCGTGTACGGGATGAAACAAAATAAATCCTTGACACAAAGCCGATTAATCTGGTATAAACAGTTTGCGTGGAAATCTTTAGATTTTTCATCTTGTGCGGGGGGGATTTCTACAGTTTATTTCAGATTTTACTTAAATAAGTGCCCATATTGGCCGTTTAAGGAAGGAGGTAGAATTAGGCCAAAACCATTTTCAAGCAATATTTTAGTCAAAAATAAGTGAAAATTACTGTCAGTCACTCTGGTGCGTGGCCGGAGCGAAACTTCCTATTAATTCTCAGTTAAAATTAGGAGGAAAAAAATGAAAAATTTAGTGTTGGTATTCGTAGTCGCATTTGCATTTTGCACAACAGCTATGGCTTCTGACATAGCGTTCTACGTCGGGGCACCTAACACCGATGGCTGGTACGATGTTGCTACAATGACCACAGACGTTGAGACGATAATTGCCGAAGCTGGGCATCTGTTCGCGGATATCCAGCAGTTCGATGACGACCAGTATGATGCATTTGGTGACTGGATAGAAGCGAATATGAATGATGATGAAATGGACATTCTCTGGCTTAACGGATGCATGCCGAGTGTCCTCTATCCATTCCCAAACCTTGAGCCGGATGGCTCGCTTGTTGAAGAGTGGCTCGATGGCGGAAACATGATTATAAATGTCGGCGACTGGTTCGGATACGTCTCGTATGCAGGTGGAGCTCGACAAACTGAGAACGGTGCTTCTGGTGCCGCGAACATCCTTGACCTTTCTTCTGGTATTATCGTATCCGCTGATAATACTTCGCTGACGGTCACACCGACAGGTAAGGAATATCTACCCAGTCTCAATGACCCCGCCATAACTTATAGACCCATTGCTCTCAGTGCTGTTGTAGCCCCCTGGGAAGTCGCTGCGGTATTCGCATCTACGGGTGGGACAGATGACCCAGGAGAAGCACAGGCTGATCCTGTTGTTATTCACAACACAGATACTGGCGCTTACGTCGCTTTTGTAAACCAGTCTGCTGGTAGTGGCCCTCCTGGCTGGATAGACGACAGAGGTTTGACCTGTGCTGAGTTCATCGTCAACTGGGTAAACGATGTGATAGGATTAGGCTACCAACCGCTCGCTTCGGGTCCCAATCCGAGAAATGGTGCCCTACATGCCGATACGTGGGTGACCCTTTCGTGGCGACCGGGCTATTTTGCGGTTTCTCACGATTTTTATATGGGCGACAATTTCGACGATGTGAATGATGGCACCCGAGACTCTGATGTATTCAGGGGCAACCAGGACCTGGATGTGGCATATTCTATTGCAGGCTTTGCGGGATATGCTTATCCCGATGGTCTTGTTCCGGGCACGACCTACTACTGGCGTATCGACGAGGTTAACGATGCCGAGCCGAATAGTCCGTGGAAAGGCCCCGTCTGGAGCTTCTCGGTCCCTCCCAATACTGCATATCTTCCCGAACCGGCTGATGGTGCCGAATTTG
>Ga0315541_1003318_pt1 | contig 12516 bp, 5 predicted proteins | sample SalMarSW160190MG_FD_203095 | JGI IMG/M metagenome (GOLD analysis project Ga0315541, IMG submission 203095) | Salt marsh sediment microbial communities from the Plum Island Ecosystem LTER, Massachusetts, United States - Salt Marsh Sediment SW1601-190 ...
TCCCGCTGTCTGGCCTGAAGCGGAAAGAGGCAGATAGTCGCCGGGTTCAAAGAGATTGGCGTGAGCCCTGCGGAACTCCAGCACCTTCCAGATCAGGTACACCTTGACTCGACCGTCCTGCCAACTAGCGAGAAGCTCCCGGCTCAGCCGAATCGATCCGTCCGCCTCCGAGCGCCTGAGTTCCTCAAGGAGCTGAGCGCGCTTGCGGTAGTCTACAGCGCGGCGATTGTCCGGATCCACGAGACTGAGGTCCCAGAGCTCCGTGCCCTGGTAGAAGTCGGGGACGCCCGGCGAGGTGATCTTCAACAGAACCTGAGCTAGGGAGTTGAGAGCGCCGTAATAGGCGATTCGTCCCTGAAACGGCAGGAAATCATCGAGGAACTGGTTGGGTCTCGAGACGTCCAGACAAGCCTCCACGAAGCTCGCCAGCGCATTCTCGTAAGCCTCGTACGGATCGAGCCAGCTGGTGTGTACCTTCGCCTCACGGGCGGCCTTGATCACGTAGGCCTGAACGCGCTGCCGGAACTCGGGCATCTCTTCTGCCTGCAGAGGCCATGCCCCCAACAGCGTCTGGTAGAAGAGACCCTCCTCATTGCGATCCGGCACCAAGCGCCCGTTCACTAGAGTCTTCTTGCCCTCATTCATGCGGGCCCATCGTCTAAGACACCTAGCCCATGCGGTCGGGAGCTCCGAGAGGACGTTCAGCCTCGCGCGAACGTCCTCACTTCGCTTGGTGTCGTGCGTCGACGTCGCGTTCAGGGTGTAGGGCCACTGGTGGACTGTCCTCCGGCAATGCTGATGGAATCGTTCGACGCTGGCCGATGCATCAATCCCTTCCGAGCCGCTGCCCACCTCGTTGAAGGAAATGAGCCGGTTGTACCGGTAGAGGGCAGTGTCCTCTAAACCCTTGGCCATCAGAGAGCCCGTGAACTGCTGCCATCGCATCACGAACCGGAGCCAGCCCTCCTGTTCCTGCACGCGCAGAGTAGCGGGAAAGTCAAGGAGCAGAACCTGACGCACGAAATCTAGCGCAGGGGCGCTCACGCTGGGTTTGCGGCGGCGCACTTCGTCCACGGCATCTTCGATGTAGGAGCGGTCCCGCGGAGGCACCTCGAACCCTCGGACGTAGGTCCGGTAGACCGGCAAGCAAGCGGTCACCTCCAGCAAGGCCTCTGTAAGTTCCTCCGGGCGCAGGCCACGATCATGATGCTCCTGCGCCAGCCGGCCCAGATGATGCCCCAAGGTACGCAACTCTGCCGCAAGAAGCTCCTGCATGACTCGCTTCTTGCTCTCGTACACGACATCGCCAAGATCCAACCGGGCTCCGGTGAAGCGCCGGTAGGTTGTATCCAGCAATTTGAGTCCTTGCGCGTCAACGAGCACGGCGTTCACCGCGTTCAGGAAGTCGTAGCCGGTGGTGCCACAGGCCGGCCAATCTTCGGGCAATTCCTCATTGCAGCCCAGGATTTTCTCAACGATTACGTAGAAGCCTGGAGCCCGTCTCCTTCGCTTCGCCCCTCCAAGGGACTCCTGGAGTCGTTGCAGGTACTCCAGCGGGTCGTAGAGACCATCGATGTGATCGACCCGCAAGCCTATGATCTTCCCCTCGTCTGCTAACCTAAGGGCCAGGGCGTGGGTCGCTTCAAACACGTCCGGATCCTCAACCCGAATGCCGACTAGGTCACTGATGTCGAAGAAGCGCCTGTAGTTGATCTTCCGCAGGCCGTCGCGCCAATAGGCCAGCCGGTACGCCTGGGCGGTCAGAAGCCGACCCAAGAGCTGTAGGCCTTCCGGGTCTTTCGCTCCTTCGTTGAAGATACTCAGGTTCTCATCGATGAACTTCCTGATTTGGGGAGAGGTGCTGTACAGGTGCCACAGCCGTTGCTTGACGATCTCCTTGTCCTTGTGCCTGGCTTCCACCTTCGCGGCACCAGTAGCAGTGCGGACGGGCAATCGCTCAGTGGTGTCGATGAGGTCTACCAGCTCTCGGCAAGCGAGATTACTCTCCCCCAGGCGCTGCTTCAGGTCCTCGAGGCGATACGTAAGGAGAATGCGGCATGATTTGGGGTCCAGCGGAAGCCTCACCCCATGGTAGCGGACGAAAAAGCCCTTTTCGTCCAGACCCACGATGAGCTCCCGATTCTCCAAGACGCTTCGATAGGGGCCGCCAAGGATGGGTAGGAGGACGATGTTCGCCGGAACTTCGTTGGCCGGGTCGGGGTGCCAATCGATGTCGAAGTAGGAGGCATAGCGCGAACTCGGGCCGTTCTCCAGTACGTCCATCCACCACTGGTTCTCGCTGCTGGCAGCCATGTGATTGGGCACGATGTCAAGCAGAAGCCCCATGCCGTGGCGCTTCATCTCCTGCACCAGCGCCTCGAACTCCTCTTCGCTGCCGAGTTCGGGATTGAGATGCGTCGGGTCTGTCAGATCGTAGCCGTGGGTGCTGCCGCAGCGGGCCTTGAAGATGGGTGAGGCGTAGACGTCAGTGATGCCCAGGCGATGCAGGTAGGGCACCAAGGCACGCGCATCCGCGAAACGAAATCCTCGGTTGAACTGCAGCCGATAGGTGGCGACGGGAACCCTCAGGCGGGCCATCTACTCCACGCGAACCAGCAACTTGTCGCCCAGCGAGACGAAGTGACGGATCCATTCCTGGGCTGCTTCATCGCCCTGCTCGGCCCGCTCCTGAAACTCGGGATAGACGGTTTGGAGCATATCGTAGTAGACGTTCTGGGCTTTCCAGAGACCTACCTCGAAGGGCAGGAAGCGCGCCAGGCCTGTCACCGTGTCGAGCCTCTGGAGGGCAGCGAGTTCGGCGGGCTGAGCGCAGAACTCCTCGGCCAGGCTGTCGATGGTCAACTCTAGGGCATACCCCAGGCCCGCTGTGTCCAGGTCCACGCGCCACGTCGCCACCGCCTGTAGGATTGCCTGCACGTGGTCGAGGTCGGGCTCCTCCTCCTCAAAGGCCCGGCGGAGGTCCAGGTTGAGGATGAACTCGGCGGCCGCATGGAAGGCCCTCGGCAGGGGAACGCCCGCGTCAACGAGAAAGCGCATCAAGAGGGCATGGTGCTCGTAGAGTTCGCGATAGGCGGCCTCTGCCTCGGCCAGGGTCGATTCCAGAATCAAGTCTGTGATCTTGCGCTGCTCGTCGCGGAAAAGCGACTTCAGGGAGTAGGTCAGTTCTAGGAAGTGTTTGTCCAGAAGCCGGATGACCTCGGTAAGGTCGCCTCTTGAGAAGGCCTCGGTTACCTGCTCAACCATCGTCCCATAAGCGCTCTGGCCGCGGAACGCCCGCACACCGCCGCTTACATTGTGGTCGCCGAAGTGAAGGACGCCAAAGCTCAGCAGCGCCGATTCCCAGGTGATCTCCGAAGTGACCCGCGCCCGTCCCACGGCCAGCTTCGTTGCGCCCGTCTCTACCATCTGGTAATCTTCGCGCTCGATGTCGTAGCAATAGATCCTCGGCCTCTCGTCATAGGGTTCAAATAGAGAGCTTACAGCGTAGTGGGCAACCACCTGCGGGAGGCCTATCCTCGCCGGTCTGACGAACTTCTCGTAGATGCGGCGACCGTCTTGCTGTTCACGCACGTTGCTCTTGGCCTGCTTAAGCAGCTCCAGAAAGCGCCCCTCCAGGTTGCCACCGAAAACCTCCCGTGCCAGCTGGATGGCCCGCCCGGCGTACTGGAGCACCTGGGCCGTCTCTATGCCCGACAGTTCATCGAAGAACCAGCCGCAGCTCGTATACATGAGCATGGTGTGGCGCTGAAGCCCCAGAAGCTTGAGGGCCGTAACCTTCTCATCTTCACTTAGGACGTGCGCAGCTTGCCGACCCAAGAACTGCTCGACGTTCTCTCGCGATCGATCCAGGATGACGTCGACATACTCATTCCTCGCCTCCCACGGGTCCTTCAATAGCTGGCGTGCATGCTCCTCATAGCGAGGGGCCAGCGTGTCACGGAGCCAATCCAGAGCCTCCCGCAGCGGCGCGCGCCATGCTTGACTCCAGCCCGGCCGTCCGCCGGTGTTGCAGCCGCAATCACTGCGCCACCGCTCGATGCCGTGTGGGCAGCTCCAGGAGGTGTTCTGAAGAATCTCTACCTCGTGGGAGGGGGGGTGCCGCTCGAGATACTCGCCGTAGTTGGTGAGCTGGGCCAAGCCGTTGGACTGAATATGGTGGAGAGCGTAGGCCAGCGCCATGTCGCCGTGACGATGGTGGTGGCCGTAGGTCTCCCCGTCGGTGGCTATGTGGACGAGTTGGGCCCAGGGCCGTTCCTCGGAGAAGCCGCTCGCGAGTCGTCCTGAGAACTGATCCCCGCTCGAAAGAAGGCCCTCGAAGGCGACGGCGCGGGAGATCGGACCGTCATAGAAGAACAAGCTGATCTGCCGGCCCGAGGGGAGACGCAACACATAGGGCCTGGTCGGATCGATGCGCCCGCCGCTGACATCACGCCAGGAGCGCCCGCCGATCTCGCGAACCCGACTGGCCTGATGGGGAGCAAGGATGGTGAACTGGATGCCCAGCTCAGCCATGATGTCCAGGGTCTCCAGGTCCACGGCAGTCTCAGGGAGCCACATCCCCTCCGGTTTGCGGCCAAAGCGGTGCTCGAAATCCCTTATCCCCCACAGGACCTGCGTGTATTTGTCGCGCCCGTTCGCCAGCGGCAGGATCATGTGGTTGTACGCCTGGGCCAGGGCCGAGCCGTGGCCGGAAAAGGCTTGCTGGCTCTCGTGGTCGGCCGTCAGGATCGCTTCATAGACATCGGATGCGTTTTCTTCAAGCCACGTCAAGAGCGTCGGGCCAAAGTCGAAACTGATCTTCGCGTAGTTGTTCACGATTTGGACGATACGGCCTTCGGCATTCAGGACGCGAGACGCCGAGTTGGGCGCGTAGCATTCTGCTGTGATGCGCTCGTCCCAGTCGTGGTAGGGGTAGGCGGAGTCCTGCGACTCTACAGCCTCCAGCCAGGGGTTTTCCCGCGGCGGCTGATAGAAGTGGCCGTGGATGCAGATGTAACGCTCCATCTAGGGTTGAGCCTCCTTCACGAAAAGCGCGAGCGAGCTAGGACTCAGCGTCAGACTGACTTCTCCCTCCGAATGTAGTATGCCAGGAATCGACGTTCCCCCGCCTTGCCAGCGCTCGTCCGCCGAGTCTAGGACCTTGCGCCAGCGCCCCTTGGTCGCCCCTGCCGCAACGGTAGCCCCAATGTCGCCGAGGTTGAAAACGGCGAAGGCCTCGCTGTTGCCGCTCCACCGCCGCAGGAACAGCACCTGATCCTTGTCGTAGCTCAGCACCTCCATCTGCTCCTTACGGAGGCTTGCCAGGGCCGCAATCGACTTGCGCAGCCGAAACAACTCCTTGTAGAAGGCGAAGAGCACCACATGGTGCCCCTCGCCGCGGAGGCTTCGGTTCAGCCTGGAGCGGGCGAACGTGCCTTCGTCCTGGGGGTCCGGCGGCTCGCCCTTCCATTCGAAGGCCGCAAACTCTTCGCGGCGGCCCCGTCGAACGGCCTCCACCAGCTCTGCATCCGAGTGGCTGACGAAGTACTGGAAGGGCGCCGTCTCACCGTACTCCTCGCCCATGAACAGCAGCGGGATGAAGGGCGAAAGGAGAACAACGCCCGCTGCCAGCTTGAGCTCCTCGAAAGGGACAAGTTGACTCAGCCGCTCGCCGAGCATGCGGTTCCCCACCTGGTCGTGGTTTTGGGCGAAGACCACGAGCTTCTCAGCCGGGACGTCTCGAGAGGAGCTTCCGTGCCGACGTCGGCGGTATGGCGAATACTGGCCCGAGTAGACGAAGCCCTCGCTGAAGGCCTTGACAAGCTGTCCGAACTCGCCGAAGTCCTGGTAGTAGCCGGACCGCTCTCCCGTGAGCAGCGTATGCAGGGAGTGGTGGAAGTCCTCGTTCCACTGCGCATCCAGACCGTAGCCCCCCAGCTCTCGCGGCCGGACGAGCCTGGCATCGTTGAGGGTGCTCTCGGCGATGACGTGGATGCGCCGATCAAGCTGCTTCGCGCGGTCGTGTGCAGCCTCCGCTAGTTCCTCCACGAAGGGCACCGCCGAATGGTCGATGATTGCGTGGACCGCGTCCAGCCGCAGGGCGTCGATATGGAACTCCGTTACCCAGTACAGGGCGTTCTCGATGAAGAACCGGCGCACCTCATCGCTGTGTGGCCCGTCGAAGTTGAGGGCTGCTCCCCACGGTGTCTTATAGCTGTCGGTGAAATAGGGGCCGAACTCTATCAGATAGTTGCCCTCCGGACCCAGATGGTTGTAGACAACATCCAGCACTACAGCCAGGCCTAGTTTGTGACAGGCGTTCACCAGCCTCTTCAAACCTTGCGGGCCGCCGTAGGAGTTCTGAACGGCGAACGGATAGACCCCATCATAACCCCAGTTGCGGGCACCCGGAAACTGGGCTACGGGCATCAGCTCTATGGCCGTGATGCCCAGCTCTCTCAACTCATCGAGGTACGGGATAACGGCGTCGAAGGTGCCCTCAGGTGTGAAGGTGCCGACATGCAGTTCGTAGATGGTGTACTCCTGGAGCGGCAGGCCGGTCCAGCCAGCGTCCTCCCACTCAAAATGGGGGCTCACTACCTCCGAAGGCCCATGGACGCCCTGGGGCTGAAACCTGGATGCGGGGTCGGGCCGCTCTCTACGTTCGTCCAGCCGATACAGGTAGAGGCTTCGCGGCTCGACTCCATCGACCGCGGCATGATGGTATCCACGTTCCCCCGATTCCATCGGCACGAGCCTCTCGCGGGGTGCCAGAAGGTGCACATCCACCTTGTGGACCAAAGGTGCCCAAACGACGAAAAGGGATCGGCTGTTTCCCAGGAAGCTGGCACCCAGGCTCGGGTCCCAGTCGCCGCTCACTTCCTCTGCCTCTCGCTCTTGAGGAACACGGCGCTCAAGGGAGGCAGGGTGAGATTCAGGGAATACGGACGGCCGTGAAAGGAAGTCGGTGCTGCCTCCATGCCGCCGAAGTTGCCCTGCCCGCTGCCCCAGTACTCCTTAGAGTCGCTGTTCAGAATCTCCCGCCAGAAGCCTCCCCGAGGCACGCCCACCCGGTAGCTGTGGCGGGGCACCGGAGTGAAGTTACAAACGATCAGCACGATGTCGTCCGTTGACCGCCCTTTGCGGATAAAGCTAAGGGCGCTCGACTGGCTATCACTGGCATCGATCCACTCGAAGCCCGCAGGGTCGCAGTCCAATTCGTGCAACGCGGGCTCACGTCTATACAGCCCATTCAGGTCCTCCACCAATCGCTGCAGGCCAGCGTGGCGATCGTATTGCGCCAGGTGCCAGTCGAGGCTCCCATCGTGGTGCCACTCCCGCCACTGGCCGAACTCCCCGCCCATGAAGAGGAGCTTCTTGGCGGGCTGGGCGTACATATATGCGAACAGCAGCCTCAGGTTGGCGAACTTCTGCCAATCGTCCCCTGGCATCTTGCCCAGCAGCGAGCCCTTGCCGTGGACGACCTCGTCATGGGAGAGGGGAAGCACGAAGTTCTCGTGGAAGGCGTAGATCATCCTGAAACTCAGTTCGTTGTGATGGTACTTGCGATGGACGGGCTCGTGTGTCATGTACTGTAGCGTGTCGTGCATCCAGCCCATGTCCCACTTGAGCCCGAAGCCAAGACCGCCTACGTACGTCGGCCGGGAGACCATTGGCCAGGCCGTGGACTCCTCGGCGATCGTCTGCGCATCGGGATGAGCCTTGTAGACCTCCTCGTTGAGGCGCCGCAGAAATCCGATGGCCTCCAGGTTCTCGCGGCCTCCGTAGACGTTCGGCATCCATTCCCCTTCCTTACGCGAGTAGTCCAGGTAGAGCATGGAAGCAACGGCGTCGACCCGCAGCCCATCGGCGTGGTACTTGTCCAGCCAGAAGAGGGCGCTGCTGAGGAGGAAGCTGCGCACCTCGTCGCGACCGTAGTTGAAGATGAAGCTGTCCCAGTCGGGGTGCAAACCCTTCTGGGGATAGGCGTGCTCGTAGAGGTGCGTTCCGTCGAAGAAGCCGGGGCCATGCTCATCCGTGGGGAAGTGGGAGGGCACCCAGTCGAGGATCACCCCTATCCCCTGTTGGTGCAGATAGTCCACCAGGTACATGAAGTCCTGGGGCGTGCCGTAGCGGCTCGTCGGAGCGAAGTACCCGGTGGTCTGGTAACCCCACGACCCGTAGAAGGGGTGCTCCATAACGGGGAGGAACTCCACGTGGGTGAAGCCCATCCGCTTCACGTGGTCTGCCAGCCTGGGAGCCATCTCCCTGTATGAGAGGGAGCGGCCTCCCTCTTCGGACACGCGCATCCAGGACCCCAGGTGAACCTCGTAGATGGCGATGGGAGCGCCCAGGGCATTGCGCGCAGCCCGTCCCGCCATCCACTCCTGATCGTCCCAACTGTAGTCCAGATCCCATACAATCGAGGCCGTCTTAGGGGGGACTTCGGCGCGGAAGGCGAAGGGATCGGCCTTGTCCGCCCGATACCGCTTGTACTTGGAGGCGACGTGGTACTTGTACAACGCTCCCTTTCCGACGCCTGGGACGAAGCCTTCCCATATCCCGGATTGCCCTCGGGGCCGAAGGGGATGCCTTTTCTTGTTCCAGCCGTTGAAATCGCCCACCACGAAGACGTGCTCCGCGTCGGGCGCCCACACTGCGAAGTACGTGCCATCCTTCCCGTCCACAGCCATCGGGTGGGCGCCTAGCTTCTCGTACAGCCGCAAGTGGCTCCCCTCATTGAAAAGGTAGAGATCGTCTTGGGTTAGCAGGGTCACATCAGAGTTCACCGGCTGTCCCCCGAGTGACTGTTAACGACTATTGTTTCACTGGGCGCGCAACCGCGCCACTCACAACGCGTCGCGTAGCCGTGACTGCCGTACCTGTACTTGGGTGCCGCTCTCCCTATTGACCACCATCGCAACTTCCCGGGGACGTTCGGCTGCGACCTCCATGCGAGCCAAAAAAGGCTTTTAAAAGCTGCCCAAAAGCTTGACAGGAGTTCGTCATCCCTCATAATCTCCTCGTCAGGGAGGTAGCTATGCCGACGGAAGAGCAGATAAGACAGTTGGCCTATACGCTCTGGGAGCAGGAGGGGCGACCGGAGGGCAGGGATAGCCACCATTACTTGACCGCCAAGCAGATCCTGGAAGAGCGGGAGGCAGCGCAGAAGCCTGCCCGAGCGCGTCGTCCAGCAGCGCCCAAATCGGTAAAGGCACGCACGCGCAGCCCTCGCGCTAAGAAGGGGTAGAGAGAAAGCAAGCGCCCGCATCATTGTAGGCCTCTCCACTGCTTCCGCAGGCAGTCCACTTCCCGAAGCGTCTGCAGCACTTGAGGCATTTGGGAAAACGCCTCGAGGCTGTGCTGCGCCTTCCTCCGCCAGTTCGTATGCTCGTCCCGGGTTCCGGGAAGATTCTGCGGCTGTCTTTCCAACCAGAGATCCTCCAGACTGGCGAGGACCACCCGGGCGCGGCTGGCGCTTAAGAACGCCAGGCAAGCCCGGAGCACACCTCGCTCGTCATCATCTGCCCCTTTGAGCAGCCGGCGGCGCCTGAGCAAAGCTAGAAGCCCTCGCTTCAATGCCTGGCGGGTTGCCCGCTCCTCGCGAGCCCCCTTGTCATCCAGAAGACCGCGCTTCAGGCGATCCTCGATGTCCAGGCCGCGCCAAAAGGCGGCGAAGGGCGGCATGTCGTGAGTATTGATGCTCGCCACGGAAGCGGTGGGCACAGCTCCTATAGGACGTCTCCGTTCGGGCCTGAGCTCGAACTGCACTACATAGGTGCGGTGGATGTTGTGCCCGGCCATCGCCCTCCTGACGTAGCGCGGCACGGTCCCCAGGTCCTCGCCCACAATGAGGGCGCCTTGCCTGTGGGACTCGACGCTCAGGATGGCATAGAGCTCCTCCCAGGGGTAGCGCACGTAGACGCCCTCGTGGGCCTCCATCCCGCTCGGTATCCAGTAGAGGTGGTGGAGGCTCATGATGTGATCGAGCCGGAGTATGCCAGTGTGCTGTAGGTGGTGGCGCAGGCTGTCGATGAAATAGCGGTAGCCCTGCTTTCTCATCGCTTCAGGGTGCAGGGGCGGGAAACCCCAGTTCTGACCCTTAATGAAGAAAGTGTCCGGCGGAGAGCCCGCCGAGGCACCCAGGGCAAACAGGCTTTGCTCGCGCCATACGTCATAGCCGTCGGGATGTACTCCAAGCGGCAGGTCCAGGCACAGCTTCACTCCCGCCGATCGGCCCCTTTGATATAGTGTCTGCATCTGTTCTTGGGCTAGCCATTGGACGTAGAGGTGATAACACTTCGCCGCTTCATCATAGTCTCCCCCTTTCAGGACGCCATCCCGAAGCGGCTCCGGCCACGCAGGCCAAGGAGCACGTCGGCGCTCTACCGTGGCCCGGAAGCGGGCGTAGTCCTCCAGCGCCGGATACGCCTCGACCGATCGCACGAAGGCGCTGTAGCGTTGCGACCGCTCGGCGAAGAAGCACTGCGCCAGCTCCTCCAGGGCTCTCCGCTTGAGCGCCATCTGGCGCCCATAGTCGACAAGGGGCAGAGAGCGCAGCCCTTGAAGCTCCTGCTGGACTTCGGGCGATCCTGCAACGGCCTGCGCTGAAGGGCATCTCTCCAGTTCCGGTACGCGGGTCACGTCGATGTAGAATTCATTCCAAAACATGCGGCTCACCGGAGCGTACGGGCTTGGCTCCAGGGGCTCATCGAGAAAGGCGGCCAGCAAGGGGAGGGTCGCCACGAGACTGCCGCCTAACCCGGCCACCCACTCCAGCAGCGATTCGAAATCGGTGAGGTCTCCAGCTCCCCAGCTCCTCCGGGAGTGGAGAGCATACAGAGGCATGAACACGCCCCAGCACTTGCCCGCGTGTCCCTCCTGGGGTGCGTTGGCCCTCACTGGCGCAGAGATGACCATCGTCTCGGACTGCCTGGCTCCCAACTCCAGCGTGAGCCGATGGTACCCCCGCGGCAGGCGCAAGGGCAATGCTAGCCTCATAGCCTGATGGCGGACGCCCTCCACCATCGCGGACTCAACGACGGGCAGATCCGCCACATCGCAGGTCCAAGCGCGGCTTTCCCCCGTTTCCAGCTCGAGGTTGCAGCGCAGTACGCCGTCCGCCGACGCGGCGGGGAGGCGCAGGTCGATTCCAGCAGGCTGGCCGTCCCAAGCGACGGCAACGGGCTCGACCCTGCGACTCCACAGCTCCCGCCGGCGCACCCGCAGAGCATCGCCAACGTCCGCGAACCCCCCGATGGGCACGTCGAGTGCCCGCAGAACCGACAGGACGGCCTCCGGTGAGGCCTGCTGGCGGCGTCCTTCAATGTTGTAGAAGGCAGTCTGCACTCCGTACATGCGCGCCAGGGTGCTGAGGCCGGGGACACGCGCTCTAGCCATGCTCCGCCTGTGCACCGACGAGATCCAGGATCGCCTGGAGGGGGATCCTGACCCAATCAGGGCGATTATTCAGCTCATAGCCCAGCTCATAGATGGCCTTCTCCAGAACCAAGGCGTCCAGCATCACTTGGAGTTCCTCCCGCTCTCGGGGCAGGAAGGGAACCTGGGCCGCCCCGGCGAGGTAGGCCCTAAGAAAGACGGCGCTGACCCAGAGATACCAAAAGCGGGCCCATGGCTCCAGGGCAGAGATGTCTTCAGGGCGGACGGTCCCGCTGGCCTCGTGGTTCAAGAGGGCGGAGTAGGCGGCGTAATGGAAAGAACGGATCATACCAGCGACATCGCGCAGGGCACAGCGCTTGATCCGCCGCTCGCTAAGGGGGCGGGCTGGCTCTCCCTCGAAGTCAATAATCACGAAGTCCTTACCGGTGTAGAGCACCTGACCCAGATGATAGTCACCGTGGCAGCGAATCCGCGTGGCCGTGCTCTTCTGGCCAAGGATAGACCGAAACCTTCTCAGGATCGCCTCCTCAAGGCCAAGGACTTGTTGAGCTTGGCCCTGAAGCGCCTCCGAAACATGCGGGAGACGGTTGCGGAGCAGTTGGAAGACCTGGCGGGTAAGGCTGCGCATGGACTGCTGAAGCGAGCGCTGGTAGAAGGGAGATATCAGCTCCGGGACAAAATTCGCCTCGTCCAGGGCGGAGGCGAGGGCGACGTGGAGATCAGCCGTGCGCTCGCCCAGGAGCCGCGCCGATTCGAGATAGGGGCCGATCAGGTCCGGGGCCAGCTGTGGGGGCTCCTCCTCAGCCAGGTCCAAGAGACTCCTGGCCGGTATAGCAGCCTCTTCCCCCTCCGGTTGGGCCGCCAGAATACGTTCGAAGTAGCGTTCCAACTCGTCCAGGGTATACTGCCAGGCATCTCCCGCGTTTGGCACAAGCCCTTGAAGAATGGCCATGGTGAGGGGCTCCCGGCGGCGTCTGCGGTACTCGATGAAGCCAGCCACAGGGGCGATGTGCGCCAGGGTCGTCTTCTCGGTGAGAAAGCGTCCAATCTCCAGCTCCGGGTTAACTCCCTCGTCAAGGCGCCGGAAGAGCTTGAGAATGAACCGGTCGCCATAGA
>Ga0315541_1003319_pt1 | contig 12511 bp, 10 predicted proteins | sample SalMarSW160190MG_FD_203095 | JGI IMG/M metagenome (GOLD analysis project Ga0315541, IMG submission 203095) | Salt marsh sediment microbial communities from the Plum Island Ecosystem LTER, Massachusetts, United States - Salt Marsh Sediment SW1601-190 ...
AGCTTCTTCGTCTCCGACGCGTGAAGCCGGTCTTTTTTAAACCACGCTCCACCGCCTTTGACGGCGTGGTAGCGGTGTTTGAGCGGAGGAAGGGAGATGAAGCCAACGATCGGTTCCCCGCGGCGCATGAGCGCGAGCGAGATACCCCAGAGCGGCAAGCGCGCCGCGAAGTTCGTGGTGCCGTCAATCGGATCAAGCACCCAGGCGAGATCCGTCTTGCCGAGATCGGTTCGTGAAATGTCCGCGCCTTCCTCCGAGCAGATCGGAATCGTCGGCGTGAGTTTCTTCAGGACATTGATGACAACCGCATTCACGGCCTTGTCCGCGAGGGTCACGATTTCCTTATGCTCCTTATAGCCGTACTTCGACGCGTGGTTCACGTCATAGAGGCGTAGAGCTTCTTTTTCCCCTGCCGCAACGGCCATGCGCGCGATGGAGAGCCAGCGCTTCTGACGCCGCTTATTGATGAGATGCTGCATGGGGAGATGATAACATGGAAGTCATAATATCGAATGTCGAACATCGCGAACGAAAACGAGGTATCGAAAAGGCGCCATTGAGGCGCCTATCAACCGTTACAATCTTTTCGATATTCGGATTTCGAGATTTAATATTTAGTCATCGTGTTCGTGATCGCAGTCCGGACCGTGCACGGGTTCATGCTCCGATGACTCTTCCCGTTTCGGGTAGTTCTTGATCCCCTTTTCGCGCAGGAGCACAATCGCCTTCTGGTTCCGCATCATGATGGCCAGATACTCGCGGTACTCCGGAGAGATCACGCGTTCGCGCGTTTCCGTATCTTTTTCCGGAATACCCTGAAGGATGTGGTCAACCTCCATATCGACTTCCGCGTCGGTCACGGCCGTTTTTTCGCGCTTCGCAATCTCTTTAATGAGCGTTGCCGCGCGAATCCGCCGCATGGCCTGCGGCACGAATTCCAATCGGAGCTCATCCATGGTTTTTTTAATGCTCATCAGGTACTCTTCAAACTTCATTCCCCGTTCCGTAATCGTGTGCTCGAGCTCATTGAGCATCTTTCGCACCTCTTCGTTGATCAGGAGTTCGGGAATTTCACTGAAGGTCGTCTCATCAACGAGCTCTTCGAGCAGTTTGATCTCGGACTTTTCTTTTGAACGCGCTTCTTCCTCCAGCGACAGATTTTCTTTAATGATGTTCCGGAGCGCTCCCATGTTCTCCTGGCCCAATGACTTGGCGAATGCATCATCCCGTGCGGGAAATTCGAGTTTATAGATCTGCGCGGCTTTGACCGTGAAGTCTACATCCTTCCCGGCCAAGTGTTTCTGAAAGTGTCCTTCCGGAAAGGGGAGCGTAAACGTACGCTCCTCGCCCTCTTTGATCCCTATGAGTTTTTCAGCAAATCCGGGGATGTAGTGCTCTTCGGCCAGGTACACGCGGTATCCTTTCGCCGCTCCGTCTTCGAGTGCCACGTGATCGCGCTTCATGTCCAAATCAATAACAACGAGATCCTCCTTCGTTGCCGGTTCCGTCGAAGCGACTTCTTTGCGCTGCATTTTTTGGAGGTCGCTCAGGGCGGCGTCAATCTCCTTCTCCTCGATGGTACGAGATTGGAAATCAACCCGTTCCTTTTCATAGTCTGCTATTTTTTCAACCGTTGGCGCAATGGGAGCCGTAACCGTGAATTGAATATCGGCGCCCGGCGTGAGTTTATCAACCTGAATTTCCGGAGACCCGACCGTATCCAGATCATGATCCAAAATGGCGCGCATGTAGCTGGCGCGAACGATGCGTTCGAGGGCGCTTTCCCAAATCGTCATCTCGCCAAACGCTTTGATGACCTCTGCGTACGGAGCTTTCCCCGGTCGAAAGCCGGCAATGGGCTTTGATGCACTCAGTGCTTTTACGGCCTCGTCGATATACGGCTGCGCCTCTTCCGGCGTTACCGTAAACTGGAGTTTTACTTTGGAACCGCTGAGTTTTTCAATCGTTGGCTGATTCATATGAAGTTTTGCGATCGTACAGGAATTATCGCTAATCGTCAACGCTGGGAGCGGAAAAGCCAAAAGCCGATAGCCAAAAAGCCCCTAAGGGCATCTGGCGTTTGGTTTTATGCTTCAATCCTTCTTTAGCGGATATACGCGAGCGGATTCACGCGCCGTCCGTTGATGTAGACTTCGAAGTGCAAGTGCGTACCGGTTGAGCGTCCGGTTGTGCCCATCATGGCAATGACCTGACCCTTCTTCACCTTGTCGCCGTTTTTCACGAAAATTTTTGATGCATGTGCATAGCGCGTCATGACGCCGCTTCCCGTTACAACGACTTGCAGTCCATAGCCTCCGCTGTTCCAGCCGGCTGTGGTTACGGTACCGTCATGCGCCGCATAGAGCGGGGAGGAATAGTCGCCGTCAATATCAAGACCCGTATGGCTCCATCCGTAGTATTGCGTGATCACCCGTCCGCTCGTGGGCCACAAGAGCTTTCCCTGTGCTGCGGCGGGGCTCGCATCAGGCGGTTTGGTTACGAACGTGTTTGCTTGATTCGTTGGAGATGAATACGAACTCTGTTTTGGCGGCGTGTACGGAGGGCTTCCGCCCGGAAGAACGATTTCCGCTCCGGTTGGAAGGGGCTGTTCTTTGTTCAGGCGGTTCGCTTCGGCGATTTCTTCGACATCCGAGCCGTACGTGTTCGCGAGCGCCAAGAGCGTGTCGCCGCTTTTTACGGTCACGAGTACGCCGGAAACCGGCGGGATGCGGAGCGAGTCTCCCGGCCGGATGTACTGCGTGGCCGAGCGATCGTTCGCCCAGAGGATCGTTCCGATGTTCACGCCAAAGCGCTTGGCGATAACGCTCAGCGTATCCCCTTCTTTCACGGTGTATGTCTCCGTTTCCGTTCGTTTCACAATCGGACCTTCCGGTTCTTCCGTATCATGCGGCACGAGATTCGCAACGATCGTTCCGGGCACGGACGGCGCGCTCACCGGAATCGCCAACGCTTCGTCGTAATCAAAGTCGATGTCCGGAACGGCCAAAATGGCTGAAGGGCCGGCGTAGTGCGTGTCGTGCGCGAGGAGTTCCGGGTGCACCTCTTCTTCCGTAGTTCGAACGTCGCCGCCGGTTACCATGGCGTAGAGCAGACTCGTCTGCCCCACGTCTTGGGCTTTGGCTTGGCGGGCAACGAAGTTCACGCTCACGGTCGCGGCTGTAATGATGACGATGATGCCGTGAAACAGGTATCGGTTCGTGAGCAGAAAGAGGAGCAGGCTCCTGGCCGGAAGCGTGAGTTTCGCGTAGCGCAATCGAAGCGTCGTTATCAGGCGGTAGAACGGGAGAATGAGGATATGCACAAACAGCCGTCCGATGAAGGAAGTGCCTCGTACGATCTTCGGCCAAACGGTATGTATGCAGCGCTTAAGGATTTGGAGCGACCGGAGTCCAAAGCGGCTGAGTACCGTATTGAAGCGTTTGTAAGTCGTAAATGGTAAGGGCGTTCACCGAACTCTCCTCGATGAGTGACGCCTGGGACTTCATTTCGAAATCCCGTCAAAGCCGCAATAAGCTATCAGACTGTGAACTGCGTGTCAATGAATATTGGTGCTTTTTGCGCTCAACAGAGTGAAATCTTGTGAAAAACATTACGTTTTTGTAGTTGGTGGCTTGTATCTCGTATCTGGTATCTCGTATCTGGTATTTTAGGAGACAAAGGAGATTAGATCATTCATGAGGCGCACGTCGGAACATTCCTAGCTCTGATTCGAGATGGGTGTTGACACTACCGTGCCGCCAGCCCAAACTCTAATTTAGAGTGGTGTGCACGCCTTCCTTTTCGTTCCCAGAACCCGTCCGTTGCAGGTACCATGCATCGTATGGCAATTTTCGGAGCACGGTGGGCGGTATCGATACCACTCATCCTAAGGCCCTCAGACATTCGTGTTTGGGGGCCGTCTTTATTCTCAGCGTCAAATCCCCCTATTCCGCGAGCTGCCGATACTGCAACGCTTCCGCTACATGAGCGAGCTCAATACGATCCTCATCCGCCAGATCCGCGATGGTGCGTGCAACCTTCAGGGTTCGGAAGTACGCACGGGCGGACAGGAGGTAGTGGTTCACGGCTTGCTTCAGCAGCGTTTTCGCCTCGTCGCTCACTTCAATCGTGCGTCGTATGACATCAGAGCTCAGTTCGCTGTTCGTGAGCGCACTCGTTGCTTCACGCCGCTCCAGTTGTCGATTCCGCGCCCGGATAACGCGCTTGCGCGTTTCTTCCGATGATTCTCCTTGCGAGAGCTCCATGAGCTTGTCCGTTGGAACCTTCGGGACGTCGATGCAGAGATCAATGCGATCGAGGAGCGGACCGGATATCCTCTTTTTATAAGATAGGACCTGCATGGGAGAGCAGGAGCACTCGCGATCCGGATCCGTTGCATAGCCGCATGGACACGGATTCATGGCCGCGAGCAGGTTGAAGCGCGCGGGGTACGTGACGGATTGCTGGACGCGCGTCACGCTCACGATGCCGTCCTCAAGCGGCTGTCGCAGATTTTCGAGCACCGGTCGCGGGAACTCCAGGAACTCGTCCAGAAACAGCACGCCGCGATGCGCGAGGGAGATTTCCCCGGGCTTCGGAATCGCTCCGCCGCCCACGAGCGATACGCCGCTCGCCGTGTGGTGCGGCGCGCGAAACGGCCGGTGCATCATGTATCCCTCATCCGCATTCAGCTGTCCGGCAACGCTCCACATGCGCGTGACTTCCAAAATTTCACTCGGTTCGAGCGGCGGAAGGATGGACGGGTAGCATTTTGCGAGGAGCGTCTTCCCGCTCCCCGGAGGCCCCTGCATGAGCACGTTGTGGCTGCCGGCCGCCGCGACTTCCAGCGCTCTCTTCGCCGCCTCCTGTCCTCGTACGCACGCGAAGTCCGGGTACGTGCTTACGTCGAGGGATGCTTCAACGGGCCTCGTGGGCGTACGCTCAATCAACCTCGTCCCGTTGATGTGGCGAATGACGTCGCTTAACGTCTTCGCGCCATACACCTCGATGCCCGGGATGAGCGCGGCTTCGCGCGCATTCATCCAAGGGACGATAACCTCCTTCATGCCGCGGTCCCTGGCGAGCGCCGTCAAGCTGAGCGCGCCGTTTATGGATCGTATCGTTCCGTCCAGTGCGAGTTCGCCCGCGATGAGTATGGATTTTATGCGCTCCTCGTCGAGCGGGAGGTTGATGGACGTGATGGCCGTGGCAATGGGCAGATCGTAGAGCGTACCGAACTTCCTCAAGTCCGCGGGCGCGAGGTTCACCACGACCGTTCCGCTCGGGAACGGAAGTCCCGATTGTTTAATCGCGCTTTTTACGCGTTCACGCGCCTCCTGGACCATGGCGTCCGGCAGGCCGACGATAAAAAATCTCGGTCTGCCGAAGCGCGAATCCGCTTCTATTTCAACGAGTTCGGCATCAAGGCCCACGAGCGCGCCTGTGAGTGGTTTTACGGACATAGATCAATCAGATTACCTATTACGGATTGCGAACTCCTTTCCTTGGAGGCATATCCAATTTTTGAATCTCGCTTCTATTCAGTCAGTCTCATGGATCGGAACATCATGCAAGCGAGGGTTTTTGTCGCTTAACAGAGCGGATCAAACCAGACGTTGTTGATAAAAATATGTCGAATGATGCATGTTGCGCCGCGTATTGCGAATTGTGCATAACGTCATTTGCACGCCCCCCTTTTTTACAGATATTCAGGAATGGGCGGGGACTTGCCCCGCCCGCTGTTTTGTGGTGAAGTGGCTCCAGCCTGAAAACAACCAAGGAGGAGTCAATGGACTTTTCATCAGTGCGTGTACCGGATCCGGAACAGAAAGAGTCGCTCAAAGGATTCATGCAGGACCTGGATGAGCTAGGCGAACGCGGCCAAGCGTTGTTGTTGAGCACGTTCCCCAAATTCGTGTGCGGCAACGGTATCCTGATCGCGTACATGCGGCCAGGAGAACGTCCGTCTCCACTCATGAATCCCTCCGAGGGTTATGGATTTGTCTGCTCGCGCAAGTCGGACGGGGACCGGATCGAATACTATTTCTATCTCAAGGAGGGCACATGCGACCGGTGTCACTTCGTGCCCGGCGAGAAGAAGAGCGAAACATCCATTTCGTGGAAGGAAGCGCACAGAGACATCATCGAGAGAACAAAGGAGATTGTCAGCCAGCCGTTCAGAGCGCTGGACGAGCTCCGTCAGTTCGCCGCCTCGTGACGACATCTTCTCCCGCCTTATCTACAGAAGCTCCGCACCAAACGTTGGTCGCGGAGCGTTCCTTTTTTTTCAAACCTTCAGGAAGACGTAGGGGCGGGGCCTTGCCCCGCCCTCCGTTTCGTGGTGAAGTAGTTTGAGCCAACGATCAAGCGAGGAGGAGGCATGCACATTCCACTTCCGAAATCAGGAGACCTTCAATCACTTGAGGCGTTTAGAGACGGCCTCAAGGAGTTAGAAGAAAATATCAGGCCTCATGTACAGTCCATTTTTGGAGATGGTGGGTTTCTGGAATTGAGTGAATTGAAACCTGTCGCGCCGACGTCTGCTCATCACGTTATATTCTCCGCAGAGCTGTTCCGTCTACGTTCTCACCTTTGGCGATGTTCGTTCAGGTGGCTCACATTCGGCTGCCAAAGAGCATTCAGCCTTGATAGCGAGAGATCGTCAGAATCGATCCCGGATCCTGAAATCCTCAACTGGCGAGAGGGGGCGCTCGAGTTTATCAGAACGATCGAATCGGAACTTCAAGATGTCCACGCTGCCGCGGAAAAGCGGGTTCGCATCGTCCGAGATGCCGTTGAGGGACTCGATCAAATTTCAAAGACGCTGCGTTGAATCTTTGCGGGATGAGCGGTGCGCGCAGCCGAATCTCCTGGTCGATTCATTTTTAATGAACGCTCCGTGTTTATCTGATCACGGAGCGTTTTTGCGAACATTCAGGCAGGCGTAGCGGCGCGCCGATGGCGTATCCCTATACGGAAACGACATAAAAAAATCGAGAACGATCGAATATTACAAAATATGTTCTTCAGGATGCGCCTGATCGTTCTTTGACTTCTTCTCAAGCCACGTCCATCCGATAAAGACGAGTGCGCCTTCGATGATGGCGATGTCCGCGATGTTGATCGCGCTTTGTCCGAAGAGCAAGATCCAATCAAAGACGTACCCCCGCGTTACTCGATCAATGAGATTTCCGAGCGCGCCGCCGAAGATCTCCGCGAGAGCAACGGCTTGAACCATTTTATTCGCGCGAACATATTTCAATACATGAATGACGATCAGCGCCATGATAATAATCGTAACCGAAATCGTTAGGGGTAACGGCAACGGCAAATTCGCGATAATTCCATGATTTTCATGGTGGATCGTTTCCAAAACATTTTTAATGATAATGCGGTGATGCTCATCGCCGAGCGACAGGAAGAGGTGCTTCGTTGATTGATCAACCAAAACAATAACAGCCGCTGTAAAAGCGGCTGCTGCAAGCACTATTCCTTTTATACCTCTTGGGTAAGCGCTTTTTTGCATGCGATGCAAGATGAACTCGCGGGTCTGGCTTCCAGCCGTTTTTCCTGGATGTCCTTTTTGCAGTACCGGCAAATACCGTATAAACCCTTATCAATCTGTTTGAGTGCGGAGACCGTATCCTTTAACTCTTTTTCAAGGCGGTTTTTCAACGCGATTTCATCGCTGTACTCCGTCACCTCCATGGCATTATCATCATCCGAATTGCCGCCCGATTCCGGGTACTCTACTTCAAACCTTCCTTTGACGTTCGGATCATTTGAGCTTATGTCATTTAAATCACGCTCAAGCTTCGCCTGATCCTCCAACAACCGCTGCTGCATTTGCTTAATAAATTCAGTGTTTAGTGCCATATGGGTATGATTAATTGGCCTGATTCAGTCTACCGTTACCTTGCTTTTTCAGCAAGAGGCGGTATTGAAGCGATAAACGCTCATTTTAAGCGGGAATGTCTATCATCCATAGTCAGCCTATCCGGTTCAGTTGATTGGTCAAATGCCAAATGCGATAAGGCCATTCCCCGTTTTTTAGTAGGCCGCGAAAGGTATCCAAACGGCGTTAGCCGGAGTGAAAATTTTTGTGCATAACAAAAGGGCCTTGATGAGGCCGAATTTAATGAAAATTTGCCTTCAAGGCCCTCAGACCCAGTGGTAAGGTCGGGAACATGACTGATTGCGGAGTGGAATGATACGTCACTCAACGCGCGTATGCTCAACCGGCATAAAATACCGAGTCTTTTAGGAAGGTGCTGCTATACGAACCTGGCCCTGGCAGTGCCCATTTTTAACATTTTGTTGTTTATTGCACGGGATGCCGAAGTGACTTTACGTTTTGCTTTTTGTTTTCTAAGCCCACGTATGCGGGACGGGGGTCGAGTTCGTACATGGATCGGTTACCCAGTGAACAGGTCTGGATATCCGTCCCTCTGCAGTTTAAAAGGTGCGCTCCTCTGAATTCTTTCTTTCGGTCCGGCCAGTGGGCTGGACAGGTCAAATGGCAGGATTTACGTGCCCAAAAAAATTCAGGTATGCCTTTCCGCTTTGAGAAAGGCTTCTGTAAAGTCCGTGTATATATGATATTCGTTATTGGATAACTTTTCAACAGCTGTTGATAACAAGATATATTCTTAGCAAAACCTAGCAAAAAATAAGTTATCAACAGGCATGTGAATAACTTTAAAAACAGAATTATTCATTTATGCAAACACTCACCCCCTCCGCTCGCTCACGTATTTGTATGGATGAGACGCTTTCCCTCCATGATCTCGGGATGTTCCATGATTCAAATAGATTTTGTAAAGCAGACTCCTCAATAGAGAGACGAAGGGCTCCGGGGCAGTGTTCAGGCCACACATCCGAGTGGGGGATGCCGGTTATTCCTTCTGATGAGAAAAGGGATCCGGAAACGGATGTAACGCTCAAGTCGCTCGGAGCGATTTCTCGAACGATCGTCTCATCGGGCAGTTGATACTCCTGAAAGCTTGAGACTCCGAGTGCTCCCAACGCGAGATGCTGGTCGCCTTGGGAAATGCTGCCGTCCCATCCGAGCCTCACATCATGATCTTCGGGTGAGATAAAAATAACGGATGGAGATTCACTCAGGGAGCGCAAATCGATTCCCTGGGACGCGAGTGCGTTCATGACCGGCTCCGCTTCCCGTCGATCGTTGTCGAGCGTTACGATGATCGGCGCATCGACATTCGCAACGGAGGGTACGTTCGTTGTTGAGAGATCGATGCTGCCCTGCCGTCCGTCCCACGTTCCGAACACCGCGTCGTCCGCCGCTCTTTCACCGAGGATCAAACGCGTAAGTTCTCCCGTTTCAATTTTCCATGAAGCGTCATGCGAGCGAAGCCGTCGCGAGAGTCGGAGCAGGTCCGAAACGGGAACGCGATCACGTTTTGTATTCGTTGACGCGTCCGTTAAAAGTTTCATCAATCCTTGGCTCGCCACTCCAAGATCGTCGGATGGAACAACGATGTGGTGTCGATACACGAGCGCGAACGCATGCAAGTTTCCTTCGTTATCGAGGGAGGCGCCCAGAAAGACGGGCAGACGCGAATCCGTGCGTATGGCCGCTCTCCACGCAGGAGGGAGGTCCGTTAACAGTCCGCTTGGGATCACGTCCCGAACCCCCGAAGGTTTGATCGCCGCCATAAGCAATCTGCCCTCCGGAAGCTCTACGGAAAGACTCTGAACGAGAATCCAAAAACCGAGAAAAGCGAGCGTAAAAAAAACAATGAATCCGATCAAGACCCATTTAAAAAACCCTAATGTATTCGGTGATTTTCCGTACGCGAGAATCGCGCTGCCCTGAGGCGTTGTATCAATAATATGTTCCATCTCCGGAGTGCGGGGCATGTCGTTCGCGAACGACATGCCTGGTGCGCCCAGATGCGGGGGCGGGGAGGGGGAGCTGTCGCAATTCAGCTCCCGCCCGCTCGCATCACGGCGTTATGTTAGAACCTTCTCCTGGGTCCGCCGGGACGACCGCCTCCTCCGGGCCTTCCGCCTCGCGGAGGACCGCTGCGGCGCGGAGGACGCGCGCTGTTCGTGTCATCTTCCGCTCTGTATCCCGGGAGCGCACGTTTGATCGACAGGTTCACGCGGCCCATTGAATCAATCTCGTATACCACGACGGTAACCGTGTCTCCGATGTGCACGACATCCTCGACTTTGTCCACGCGGTTCATCGCGAGTTCGGAAATGTGAACGAGCCCTTCCTGCTTCGGAAGAATTTCCACGAACGCGCCGAAGTCCATGATGCGCGTGACCTTGCCGGTGAACACTTCACCGACCTTCGCTTCCCGCGTGAGCTGGACGATCCACTCTTTCGCCTTCTCCATGCCGACCGGATCAACGGCCGTGATCATCACGAGCCCGTCGTCTTCGATGTCGATTTCCACATTCGTCTTCGCGACGATTTCATGAATCATCTTTCCTCCCGGACCGATGACATCACGGATCTTATCCGGATTGATGTGGAAGCTCTCGATGCGCGGCGCCCAGCGGCTCAGCTCTTCACGCGGCTTTGCGATGATCGCCTCCATGCTGTCTAAGATGTCCAAACGTCCTTGACGCGCCTGGCTGAAGGTCTGTTCGACCGCTTCCCAGGGGAGGCCAAGGGTCTTCGTATCCATCTGAACGGCCGTAACCCCCTGTTTCGTGCCTGTGATTTTGAAGTCCATACCGCCTTTTCCGTCCTCAACGTCTTGAATATCGGTAATAATGCGGTATTTTTGGCTATCTTCGTCCAAAGCGATACCCATGGCCACGCCGGCAACGGGCGATGTGATCGGAACGCCGGCATCCATGAGCGCGAGCGTGCTTCCGCAGGTCGATGCCATGGAGCTCGATCCGTTTGATCCCAGAACCTCGGAAACCACGCGGATCGTGTAGGGGAACGCTTCCTTATCCGGCAATACGGCCATGAGCGCACGTTCGGCCAATGCTCCGTGTCCGATTTCCCTCCGGCCCGGTCCGCGGTTCGGCTTCGCCTCTCCGACGGAGTAGCCCGGGAAGTTGTAGTGGTGGAAGTAGCGCTTTTTGGTCTGGAACTCCATGGTGTCGAGGGTCTGTTCCATGCTCGGCGCGCCGAGCGTTACGCTCGAGAGCACCTGCGTTTCTCCGCGTTCGAACAGACCGCTGCCGTGCGTTCTCGGGATCACGCTGACCATGCTTCCGAGTTTGCGAACGCTCGTGAGCGATCGGCCGTCCACGCGCTTGCCGTCTTCGATGATGGCGCGCGTCACTTCACCGTTTACGAATTCCTTTACCCATTCGCCAACCAACGCACAGTCCCCTTCGGATGCGCCTTCGGCTGCCAGTTTCGCAACGAGTTCTTTTTTCATTCGATCCTTCGCATCCTTCCGGTCCGCTTTCGTCATGAGCGGTTTGCCCCAGATAACGGACGGCGCGATTTCGCGAACGATGGCGCTCGCACGCTCTTTTAATGCGTCTACGCGCTGTTTTTCCGCGCGCGCTTCATCGGAGCGTTCCGCATTCGGGTCCCACTTCGTTTTTCCGTGCTCCGTTGCGACGTGCGTAATGAGATCGATGATCGGGCTGAGCGATTCCTGGGCGAGCTTCATGGCTTTGAGCATGACCTCTTCCGGTAGTTCATTTGCGCCCGCCTCGACCATGATCGTCTTGTTGCGCGTTCCGGCGACCACGAGATCAAGATCGCCCTCGGCGACCTGCTGGTACGTTGGCATGACGATGAGCTCTCCGTCTTTGCGGCCGATGCGCACGGCGGCGATCGGTCCGTTCCACGGGATGTCGCTCATCATGAGCGCGCAGCTCGCGCCGATGAGCCCGGGAATATCCGCGTCGTTTTCCTGGTCATGGCTGAAAACCGTAGCAATGACCTGAACATCGCGGCGGATGGAATCGTCAAAGAGCGGCCGGATGGCCCGGTCGATGAGGCGGCCCGAGAGGATGGCTTCGTCCGTGGGACGGCCTTCGCGCTTGATGAAGCGGGATCCTTTGATGCGTCCCGCGGCATACATGCGCTCCTCAAAATCCACCATGAGCGGGAAGAAGTCGATGCCTTGGCGGTCGCTCGATCCCATGGTTGCGGCACAGAGGGTGACCGTATCGCCGTAGCGAACGGTGCATGAACCGCCCGCCTGTTGAGCGAGCAGCCCGACGCCGATCGTAAGCTGGCGACCGGCAAACTCAATTGAATACTCGTGTTGAGCTTCCATATTGATGTATGAAGCTCTCCTGCAGACAAAATCCGCCAATTGATTGGAGCGAATCAGTGTCCGCAGGAGAACGACGATGTGTTAATAATGAATGTGCGAATCCGTCATGAACGGATTGAGGAATGAACGAATAATCAGAGGTTAATGGAAATTCGTTCATCTTTCAATACGTCAACGTTATGTGGTTACGCGTACGCGCCGTACGGGCTTTTTTCCTCCCCCGGACCGAGGTCCTTTTCTTTTTAACGATTTCTGTTCTTCAATCTCCTCGTCGTTCTTAAACG
>Ga0315541_1003323_pt1 | contig 12502 bp, 9 predicted proteins | sample SalMarSW160190MG_FD_203095 | JGI IMG/M metagenome (GOLD analysis project Ga0315541, IMG submission 203095) | Salt marsh sediment microbial communities from the Plum Island Ecosystem LTER, Massachusetts, United States - Salt Marsh Sediment SW1601-190 ...
TAATCAGACCCAGGAAAATCCCACAGATAATGCGTCCGATACGTTCGGGTAAAATTCCCAAATCAACCGGCTTACGAGTTAAAAAAGTTAGGGCCGTTTGCAGGATAGCGAAAGACAGAACAAACAGCAATATAAAAGAAAGCGGCTGTGCCCAGGGTACGAGTGCGGGATATTCGTTATCAGAACTACGACTCACGAAGATATTCGCCAAGGCCTCGAAGTAACCGAACGCAACTACGCTTGCACAAATAGCAATTATTATCGTGGCAAATGCTCTGATAACCGTGCCTTTCAGATATTGATAGGCAACACAGCCTGCGATGATTAAAAGTACAATTAAACTGCCCATTACGGTCTCTCTGTTATTTCGCGCTTTATAGCTACAATTATTTTGTTATCATTATCACTTTTTATTTTTTGATAGTGCCCTTATCATTTCGTTTACATCTGTTGTCCCTGCGATGACTTTTCTCATTGCCTGCTCCTGCAGATAAAGCATTTTAGCCCTTCTAAATTGAGAACCAATTTCCGACAATGACTTTGATTGTATTACAACCTTCCTTAATTCATCATTCAAAATAATGATTTCAAATACGCTTGTTCTGCCTATATAACCTGTCCCTCGGCAATTTTCACAGGTCGTTTCCCTGCCGCGCTTATCGTACTGAACTTTACCGGCTCGATAGAGCACTTTGGTTTTTTCAGGGGCAATGTTAAATTTTATTAGAAGTTCTTTGTCCGGCGTATATGCCTGCTTGCATTCTTTGCAAAGTCCCCTGAGTAGCCGTTGATTACCTATACCCAGCAGGGTTTCGGCTATCGTTCTTCTGTCACCGGCCATTTTAATCCATTTACCGAGCGCTTGTACCACGCTGTCTGCATTGAGAGCGACATATATCATTTTACCGTCTTGAGCTCCGGCACATGCAACCTGGGCTGTTTCAGCATCATCGCAGTCTGCAACACCAACGATATCAGGCCCCATTCTTATCACCTCCTGCAGTTTTCTGGCAAAGGTTGTTGTGCCGCTATCGCTGAGGGTGTAAATGTTTTGAGTTATGTTTGGAAGCTCGGCAGACGGTTGCCTTTCGAGTGTGTTTATGCTGTTAATGAAGGCATCATGATTGCGCAGCAGTGCATAAAGTGTGGTTGTTACGCCGCTTTTCTTGGGACCTGTTACTAAAAACAGCCCTTGTTTTTGCTCTTTAAGTTTATTGAGCTGCTCGTACTGCTCAGGCATTAAGCCGATATCAGTTAACCTTGTTGCACCTTGTTTTATTATTTGCTTTAGCTTGACCTGCTCTCCGGCAGTTGAACCGGCTGTGGATACTTCCCATTCAGTCTTGTCTTTTTCCCGCAGAACACTGAACTTGCCTTTCTGTGGTTTTCGCTTTTCTTCGATATTTAAGTCGGCAAGATGCTTTAGAAATCGAATGAAATATTCCATTTGGTCTCGATTTATTGCTGGTTGTTTTGACGCAGCACCATCAATATAATAAGTAACGTTATAGCCTTGTTGTGTCGGCGAGAAAATAATCGTGCTTGCCCTTTTCAATTCGGCGTCATTTAAAACATCATAAGCAACCTTATAGCCGAAAAAGTCAGGTGTTTTTGGGGCAGGCACGGGCACCTGGTTATTATTAGCGGTTATGAACGTAGAGCTTTTCAGGGCTTCGACTTTCTTCTCTTCGCTGGTAAACAAACTCTTAAAATATTCGGCGGTAAGAATACGGTCATAGTCCATAACCATGGTATCTCGGTGCTTTACATAAGCCACAGATACTGCTCCTACGGCTATCAAATAAAGCAGCATTCCGATGATAAAGATGGGTATAACCAGCCAGATTATTACTGCTGCCGCCCCTGCACCGAGTACAATACCCGTCCAGTAAACCTCTTTCGTCTCCACTGCTTTGGCGTCGCTATAAACCCAGGTAACTAACGGCGGTAACAAAAAGAACAAAACCAGAAAGACAATGAGTTTGACTACGGATATGTATCCTCCATATTCGATTGACATTAGCACTAAATCCGGCATACGATACTCCATTAGGAAATCCAGTAGAAGCTCATAAGATACCTTCGGCAGTGGTTCTAATTCCCTTTAGCGACATTTTTAGTTCTTCTGTATTTGGTGCATATCTGTATGCGTCCTTGGGGTCAATAAAGCCGTTTTGAATTAACAAACAGAGGTTTTCCGTAAGGTCCTGCATACCTTCTCGTTGAGAGCTTCGGATGACACTGGGCAAATCACCCTCCCGACCTTCCGAAATTAGTTTTCTGACACCTGGATTGGCAAGAAGAATCTCGACAGCGGGTATTCTATCAATATCTTCCTTGATACACGGCAGCAATACCTGGCTGATGATTGCTCTGATTGCCAGGCTTAAAGTTTGTCTTACAAGGTCTCGTTCGGTTTGAGCAAAGAGGTCCAAAAGACGGTGAACAGCCTGGGAAGCATTTGCTGAGTGCATCGTACCAAAAACGAGATGTCCGGTTTCGGCTGCTCTCATCCCGGCTGTGACTGTCTTGGCATCGCGCATTTCGCCAATGAATACAACATCAGGGTCTTGCCGCATCAGGTATGTTAAAGCTTCCTCAAAGTTCGGGACGTCAAAGCCAATTTCCCTTTGTGACACTATTGCTTTCTGGTCCTTGAACAGATATTCAATAGGGTCTTCAATAGTGATTATATGGCAGGAGCGAGTGCGGTTTATGTAGTCTATCATCGATGCAACAGTTGTGGTTTTGCCGCAACCCGTCGGTCCCACCACAAGAACCAGCCCCTGGTTACTGTTGGATATACTTTCCAATATCAACGGCAGGTGAAGCTTTTCAAAGGGTGGAACATAGGCACTGACCCGTCTTGCCGCCAGACTAATCATACCCCGCTGGCGAAATATGTTTATCCGGAAGCGGTCTTTATCGCCGACCTCGTGAGCAAAATCCAGAGTTCCTTTTTCCAAAAAAGACTCTTTCTGGGCTGGACTTAGTATCTCCAAGACCAGCTCTTCCATTTTATCTGCGGTCATTACTTCACCAGTCGTCTTTTTCAACTCCCCATAGAGGCGTAATTTCGGTGGCTGGCCGACTTTGAGGTGCAGGTCGTTTGCCTGGGTTTTAATAGCGGCCCTGAAATACTTGTTTATTTCCGGCTCTTTATCCAAACTTATATGAGTATCAATGGAAGGCTTTTCTGTAGCCATAACTTACGGCGAACTCCAAAACTTATGAAAAAACTTACCCAAAGTATTTTTTGTCAGTATTTAGCCCCCCACTTTTATGGTGGGCTTATTTATTTATATTATAAGGTTTTACTGCGATTTGTCAACTTGGTACTTCTCAAAAACTCCATAGAGACCAGCTAATGTTCCGAAAATGCCGCTTATGATGCAAGATTTCCGGTCTCGCCGACTTGACTCTCACCGAACGGATAAAACAACAATAGCACCCTGTCGACAGTTGGTAGTAAGACGATAAACAAAATAGCTAAATCCCCTCTGTGTAATCTTACTGCGATTAATTTCTACTTTTACCCTATATTGCCAATAGAAATGTCAGTGTCATATAGATGGCAACGCTTATGGAGTCATTTGCAGTGGTGACCAGTGGGCCGGAGCTTATAGCCGGGTCTATTCCGATTCGGCGGAATAAAAAAGGCAAAAATAAGCCGAGCGTTGTGGCGACCATTATGGCTGAAAACATAGCAATGCTGAGGGCAAAAATAATCCGCACTGGTTCAATGCTGGTTTCTAAAGTTCGATAGTGCAGTAGAATCGCACAAACAAAACCACCAATCAGACCACAGGTCAATGCAAGCATAAGAGCAATCCGTACTTCCCTTGTAAAAACCTGGCTCAATTTCAAGGCAGCTAAATGTCCGGTAGCCAAACCAGAAACTACGATAGCGGACGTTTGCAGCCCGGCATTGCCGCTTATTGCGGCAATCATAGGTGCAAAAGCAACCGCAGCTGTGTAAACAAGAGCCATATTTTCGAAGCTGAATTTCTTATTAAAGAATATCAAGACGAAGGCGGTTATGCCGGTGCCGAGCAGGCAGGGCAAAAGCCAGGTCATCCTGACACGCGCGGCATGCAGCACCGAAACTTTATCCAGCTCATCCGGGTCGGTACCTGCCATTGTATATAAATCCTCAGCCGCCTCCTCATCCGCCACCTCTATGACTCGGTCGGCGGTAATTCTTCCGATGAGTTTGTGTCTGGCGTCAAGGACAGGTACGACAATAAGGTCGTTATCTCTGAATATATTACGAACCTCTTCCTGGTCGGCGTCAGCGTTTACATAAATAGTATCCGGGTCAATAAGGGTGTTTATCCTGGTGTTCTCGGGGCGGGTAAGCAAAAAGCGAATACGAACGTCACCCATAAACTTACCGTTTTTATCAACAACAAAAACCGAATAAAAATCCTCATCTATTTCAGCCGCTCGAATTTTACTGACAGCCCCGGCTACGGTGGCATCTTCGGTAACACTTATTACCGCAGGGTCCATAATCCCGCCAGCCGAATCTTCAGAGTAGCTCATCAGCTTTTTTATCCCTGCTGAATCCACATGTAATAAGCTGTTTAACACCTTCTGGCATATTTCGTCCGGCAGTTCTGCAAGAAGGTCGGCGGCGTCATCGTGGTCGAGCTCGGAGATAAGGCTTTTTATTTCTTCCTCTTTGAGTAGTTGAAACAGCTCTGCTCGAGTGGCCTCATCGACCTTTTCCAGGACTTCCGCAGAGATGGATTTTTCCAGGACATCGAAGATAATGCGTCTTTGCTCATTGTCCACGAGCTGGACAATTTCTGCGATGTCACTGCTCCGCTGCTCATTGAGCAACTGCCTTAGTGCAAAGATATCCTCAGCTTCAAATAGCTGCTCAATCTGCTCCAAAAGCTGATTGTATTCGTCTCTTTCTTGTTCCATCGAACAATCTAACCAAGCACATTGTTATCGCACTTCAAAAAATTCTTTCACTGCCCTACCGGCATAAAATAACTCAACTTCTTTTGTTAAGCAACGATTTTCCGCTTTCCTTTTAGATATGGACAAGATTTTGGTCAAAAATATTTATGAAAATAACAACAGAAATCCAATAAGAACTATCGATACATAGTAATAGCAGATTACAATTATCAAGTAGTGAATGCCATATTCCGGCTCCCGATGCAGGATTAAAGGCAAAATGTTCTTGCCATCGGGCAGTTTTAGTGTAAAATGGAAAAAATGTTCTTTGAGGTCGAGACAATGAGAGGTTCGATTCGTATAAGTTTGTTAGCTATAGCTGTTACAGCGTGTAGCTGTCTGGCGGCTCCGGAGCCGTCCATTGTGCCCGGACCGGGTATGTGGATGCTAAATACTGCATTTAGCCATCCGCAACAGATTGTTTTGAAGACAAGCGGCACCGGCAGGCCAATACGATTCTGGTATGTGATATTGACAGTTACGAATAAGACAGGTCAGGATGTTGATTTTTATCCCAAGTCCGACCTGATGACAGATACATTTCAAATCATACCGGCAGGAAAAACGGTACCGGCAGTGGTTTTTGAACAAATAAAAAGGCGGCATCAGAGCAGATACAAATTTCTTGAGTCTCTCGAACAAACGAGCAATAAGATACTTCAGGGCGAAGATAACACCAAGGATATCGCTATCGTATGGCATGATTTTGATGCTAATGCCAGCAGTATAAAAATGTTCATAGCCGGCTTAAGTAACGAGACGGTAGCGATAGACCATCCAGTGGCCAAGGACAAAATAACAGGTGAGCCGGTCAAAGTTTATCTGAGAAGGACCCTTGAATTAAGTTATGACCTCAAAGGTGACCCAGCCCTGCCTTCTGGGGCCAATCTGGCTTATAAAGATAAACGCTGGATTATGAGATAAGGACTCGCTTTTCATACCTGGCATCTAAACACGGGGGAATCTCAACAAAGATAACTTGAAATGTCCGGCTTGTCTAATATTGCTTAACTACAAAGATAAGGCGTATACCCGTAGGTCGTAATTCCTGCATAAATTTGGTGACTAATACTTGCGTACGCGCATAAATACCAAGAACAAATAAGTTCTTTTGTGGGTAAAATACATAGAGACAGGATAAAAAAAATGAGAAAAATTGGGTAAAGCTGAATGGAATCGGCAAAGGTTTTAATTAAAATTCAAGAAATGTATAATACGAGATTAACAATTGAACAACGCCTTGAGGCCCTGGAACGGGGTACAGTGGTTCTACACGATACGATAAAGCTGCTGCATAAGATGCTAAAGGACCAGGGAAAGCTAATAAAAGACTACATTGCACAAAAAGTGGCATCTGCCAATCCAACCGATGAGGATAATTCCGGAAACACCCGGCCTGAGGATGCTTTATATACCTTTGTTTGCGGGCGAAGATTCAACAAGCTCGAAAAGGACATTGAGAAAGTACGCAAGTTGTTGGATAGCTCGAGATTCAGGTCAAAAGCTGGTTAAAAAAGCAAAAAAAGTCGTAAAGCTTTAATTAGTTTGGGGCGAAGGATAGGTCGTTTTTCATGTTGAATCTTTGCTCAGCCGTCCTGCATGGGCGGTTTTTATTTTGACCGAAGCGGCGATTTTGATTATTGTAAGAGACTGAATTAATGGATACCTGCTTTAGCTGGTACTAAGTTTTTTTTAGACACAGAGACCTTGAATAAATATGGATTGGGGAAGTGTATGGATTTTGGCGCCCGTAGCTCAATTGGATAGAGTCGCGGACTTCGAATCCGAAGGTTGCAGGTTCGAGTCCTGCCGGGCGCGTTGCACAAACTGTAAAATTGGATTCATAAGTCATCGGTTGTGGGTTTGAATCCCGGCTCCGCCGTTCTTACTCATGTCTTAACGCAACAATGGGGTCGACCTTAGCAGCGTGCATCGCGGGGTACAATCCAAAGACTATGCCAATGGTCATACTAATCAACAGTGGAAGCAGAACGCCTGCTAATGTGAGGACCGTCATCATGCCGGAGAAATAGGTTATCAAAAACGGTATCAAGGTACCAACACCTAAACCAATGATGCCTCCGGTAGTAGACAGGACAACCGTCTCGATTAGAAACTGGATAACAATCTGCCTTCTTTTGGCGCCGATAGCACGGCGGATTCCTATCTCCCGCGTTCGCTCTGTCACGGAGGCAAGCATAATATTCATAATACCGATTCCGCCGACGAGAAGACTGATACCCGCGATAGAACCCAATACGATGTTGAACGTTCGTTTTGTTGCTTCGGCCTGTTTGAGCAATGCCAGAGGAACACTGACAACGTAGTCTTTCTTCTTGTGAAACCGTTTTAGCATTTCCTCAATAGCACCTGCGGTAGATTCAACATTTTTGGTATCGTCTACTTGGACAATAATCTGATGCAGCTCTACTTTTTCCAGCGTCCGTGAACCTGATGTGCGTATAAAGGTTATGTCGCCGAAGTATTTACGTGCCACCTCCATGGGAATGTAGACATCGATTTGCTGGTCCGGAATCTGGATGTTTCCGGCCTGGCCGCTTTCGCTTTTGATAATACCAACGATTTCGAACTCGTCGCCGCCTATGCGGATGGTCTGGCCTATCGTGCTTTCGATGGCCAGGATTTTGCGAGCTCCAAACTCAGTAAGCACGGCCACGGGGGCTTGTTTGTCCTGGTCGGCCGGAAGAAGCACCCGCCCTGCTATGACCTCGCGGGGCACAAGCTCGAACCATTCGGGTGTTGTACCCACTACCCGCAGTTCCATTGCCCTCTCACGTAAACGTGATCCCTTTCGCATCAGCTTCGCCGGCGCGGTCTTCTTGATGTTACTGAAACTCTCAGCAATTCTAAGCTGGTCTTCATAGGTCAATCCGTAGATACTCATGTGCGAATGCTGGGTGGTCGTCGCTTCTTCCTCCGCTGACTTGATCGCTGAGACGATGATGTTGTTGCTTCCGAGCTTTCGTATCTGTTCAAGCGCTTCTTTACTGGCCCCCTCACCAACTGACAACATGGCCACGACGCTTCCTACCCCAAAGACAACTCCCAGCATGGTCAGAAACGAACGCAGTTTGTGCAGCAGCACATTCTCTATGCCTAACCATATGTTTCTGAATATCTTAGTCTGCCTCATTGCGGTTCCGTTCAATTCTGTCTATCACACCGTCAATCATGTGCAGCTGGTTGTGAGCGTACGTGGCAATATCTGGTTCGTGGGTTACCATGATAATTGTCTTGCCCTGTTTATTTAATTTGACAAGCAAATCCAGGATTTGTTCACCAGTGACCGAGTCGAGGTTCCCGGTAGGTTCGTCGGCAAAGATAACCTGTGGGTCGTTGGCCAATGCCCTGGCGATGGCAACTCTTTGCATCTCGCCGCCGGAAAGTTCTGTGGGTCGATGGTGTAGTCTGCCACCAAGCCCAACTTCTTCGGCAAGTTTCTCTGCACGCTTGGCACTGCGAATAGCATCCCAGCCCAGGTAGTAAAGCGGCAATTCTATGTTGCGCTGGACACTTAGTTGTGGTATTAGGTTGAAACTCTGGAATACGAATCCAAGATGTTTGAGCCTAAGCTCACTGAGGGAATCGTCATCAAGACTACTGACGTCTTTACCTTCGAGAAAATACCGACCGGAGGTAAGCCGGTCAAGGCATCCGAGTATGTTCATCATAGTGCTCTTGCCTGAGCCGCTCGGCCCCATAATGGCCCAGAAGCTGCCCTTTTTGAAGGAGACTGTCACACCGGCAAGAGCATGTACCTGCTGCATTCCCATTTGGTATATTTTTTGGGCTTTCTCGAGCTTGACAATTTCGTTGTTCTCTGTGATGGGCACTACCATCTACTGATTCCTTTCCTGACGCTGTTGTTTTGCTCCTTCTCCTGAGCCCTGAAAGCGTTGCCGCATTTGTTTACGCTCCTCATCCGACATATTCTCGAACCTCTCGCGCATCTTCTGCCGTTCTTCGTCTGACATATTCTCGAACTGCTTCCGCATCTTTTCGAGTTCGGCTTCGTCTGGAAATGAGGCTTCTTTGTCTTGTCTGTCTTTCTGGCGAACCTCTGGCTGTTCCCCATTGGCGATTTCAAGCCTCTGGTTTATCTGCTGTTTCAAGGTATCGGATGTATCGGTGGAACCAGTTGAGCCGACGCCTGTAACTTGTGCGCCAAGATCGACCGATGCGGATTTTAACGGAGGCGTAAGTAGGACAAGTTCCTCCTCGCTAAGGCCACTTATGATTCTGACCATTCTGTTGTTATCCAATCCAATCTCAACTTTGCGCGGTTCGACCGACTTATTTTTTACAACATAAACTGTCGGCTCACCTCCGACGCGCAGGACCGCCTGAACAGGGACATAAACAGCATCATCATACTGCTCTATTATGATTTCCGCCTTGCAGCTCATACCTGTGCGTAACGCACTGTCGCTTTCATCCAGGTATATCTTTGAATTATAGACCTTAAGGTCTGGATTCATCCACATACTTCTTGCATCAGGCAAGGGAGCGATACTCTCCATACGGCCCAGGAATTTTTTCCCCGGCAGGGCATCAACTGTTACGATTGCCGGAAGTCCGATGCGGATTTTTTGCAGACTCGACTCATGAATAGGCACCTCGACCATGGCTGATTCAGTGGTTGGAAGATAAATAAGCTCCTGGCGTTCGCGAACTTCCTGGCCTTCCTCGAGAGGCTCTTGACTGCCTCTGAAGCCGCCGGTTTGAGCGCTGGTTGCATAAATCGCCAGCCCATCAGAAGGCGCATATATTTTCGTTTTTCCCAACTGGTTTTCAATCTTTTCCAGCTTATCCTTTTGACGATTATATTCCGCTTCTTTCGCCTTAAGTGCTGCCTCTGCCTGGATAACATCAGCTCTGGCTTTGCGCTCTGTGCGCTCCAGAGCCATCGTAGCCTGTTTGACATCGCTTTCGAGCTGTGCGATGTTGCGATGGTAGGTGAAATTCTCTAACAGCTCAAAATTATTTTTCGCCAGAACCAGGTCATTCTTCTTACGGCTCACAGCCAGCTTGTCAGCCTGCAGCTCAGTATTGGCCATGTACTTCTTCTCGAACAGCTTCTGCGACCACGTAAGAGTCTCTTCGGCACGTGCAAGCTCCTCTTCTGCCAGGGTAATTGCGTTTTCAGCGGCTGTTTTTTTGTTGGGATACTCCCCCTCCTTGTACTGCTTAAGGTCCTGATGGGCAAATTCGAGCGTGAGCTTGGCTTTGTCAATATCGCTCTCCGCCTGGTTCTCCACTACTGCCAGATTTTCCTTGGCATTGATAAAAGAGGCCTCGGCATTCTGTACTCGAATCTCCTGGTCGATTTTGTTGTCCTGCAACGTGCTCGCGTCCAGTTCTACGAGGAGGTCTCCTTTCTTAACACGTGTACCTTCGGGAATGAGTGTAATAATGGAGGTTCGCCCTTCGACCTCGTTCTTTATGATAATCTGTTCTCTGGCTTTTATTGTGCCCGACTCCAACACACTTATAGTCAGAGGACCCCGTTTAGCTATAAAAGTGGCCTGATTATTGGTTGATTCGGTATTGCTACCAACCATTCCGAACAAAACGAGTATCAAACCGACGACCGCAACAAGTACAATTGCACCAAGAGTCCTGAATGATTTGCGCTTAGGTTGGTCATCATTAACATTATTTTCTGCCATTATTCAATCTCCTCGTCGTATCTCTTGTTCCCACATTCCATCCGGTCTAACCTGTAATACACCGATATCACTGAAAAAGTTCAATTTTGCTATTGTGTGGCTCACTAATGCTCTTGTATAGTTATTTTGGGCCTCCAACAAAGCATTCTGTGAATCCAGTAAAAGTCGGACTGTTATTCGGCCAGCGTCTAATAACATTTCATTACTCACTACACGCTTCTCAGCTAATTCCAGACTCAGTTTTTGAATGCGATATGCCTCAGCTTGTTCGCGCAGCTGGCGATATGCGCCGCGCACCTCCAATTTAACCTGGTCAATGTCGTTTTGATATGACCGCTGCTGCTGTGTAAATGATATCAGTGCTTCACGATATGCGTTACGCTCGGCTTTTCTATCGAAGGGCAAATCTGCTTCAAGGCCTAATCCGTAGGTTCCTTCATGAAACTGAAATCTGGTATAATCGGTATCGGGTGTTGAGCCCACGGTGGCGCTGCCAATCAGATTGAGTTCTGCACCGAGATTATTAGCAGCTACCTTAATCTTGCGTTCAGCATCATTGACCCTATCGGTGCTATTAGCTAAATCCAGACGTCGAGCTAATGCCGTTTCAACAGCCACGTCCAGTGTATAGTTGGGCTCGCTTATCCCAATCTCCTTCAAAACCTCCAGCTCATTCGGGTCTAACTTTATGTCAGCGTCGGTTGGCGAAGACAGCCTTATCTTAAACGCATCGAGTGCCTGTTCATATCTCTGCTGGGCTGTCACCCAGTTATTTTCCGCTCTGAGCATGCTTTGTTCCGCCTCATCCACGTCGAAACGGTCCACGCGACCGGCTTCAGCGTACATATCCAGACGCTGTTTTGATTCAACCTGCATATCATAATTATTCTTGGCATTATTTACCTCTTCTCTTCGCTGCAAAACACTGTAATACTCATCTATAATCGAAACCACAAACGTTTTGCGATAACGATTGAACGAACGTATCTGGTATAAAGCGTTTCGCTCTGCCTGAGTGAAGTTTTCCTGTACGACCTCCCGGCCGCCACCCCTCAGCAGCGGTTGCACTACAGTTGCACTGAGGACCGAGCCAAGCGACATTCGCGGGTCTCCGGTAAGAAAGCGTGCCCAATCGATAGCGATATTGGCACTTATCTGCGCTCCATCAGCCAATAGCTGGTTAAAACCCAATCCACCATCGACGCCGACACTTTCATCAGCGCTGTCTCTTGTATAGCTGGCATCAATAGTACCGAACCATTGCCGAGCGAACTGGTGTCGAGCCAGCGTTAAGTCAAGGGCTGTTAAGTAAAGGGCTTCTTTTTGGGTTTGATATTCTCGATTATCTGCAGTAGCGATGGCTACGGCTTGTGTGAGAGTTATAACGCCTGATTCGGGAACAGCTTTTTCAACCTGAATGTCGTTTGGAGATGGCGTTACGTCACTGATTTTGTAATTGACTTTTGTGCCGAAGCCTTGCTGCCATTTACCGTCAATAATCTTATACACCTCTTTGTCGGCTTGCGCTTTATAGTGCTTCGTACTGCACCCACCTGCTACGCCAAAGATTATAATGGTGCAAAAAATCCAACCTAACAATGTAGGTCGAAACCTACAAATCATAACACTCTTCTCCAAATTAACTTCTATGTAATGTCAACTTTGTGTTTACCTATGTTATTATACAATAAAAGGTTATAAAATAAAAGACGAAAACTCAGTCCACAACCACACAACTACTTTCGACCCTCTATATCTATTGTAAGTTTTGCAGATGAGATTCCGATAAAATCCACAAATTTTTTAAGCTTATACACTTACATACGAAAAACCTCGGCCTA
>Ga0315541_1003324_pt1 | contig 12502 bp, 6 predicted proteins | sample SalMarSW160190MG_FD_203095 | JGI IMG/M metagenome (GOLD analysis project Ga0315541, IMG submission 203095) | Salt marsh sediment microbial communities from the Plum Island Ecosystem LTER, Massachusetts, United States - Salt Marsh Sediment SW1601-190 ...
AAATAACCATTGCATGATTATCGTCTCTCCATCACCCCGTCACCCGGCACCAGTCACCCATCTCCCCGTGCCTCCTCTCATCCTCTTCACTTCATTCATATAAAATTTCCGGAAAATAGCGAAAATAACTTAGAAAAATTCTAAATAAGATTATCCAAATCGTCTTGTTTCATTTGGTGTATGCCAGTCCATATGCCTGTAATTCATTGATTTTCTGCAACTAAGGAGAAAAATATACTGTTTGTAAGATGTGTTTGTGAATTTGCCGGATATCTTTTGCTTAAACTTAAATTTTTTTTTTACCTTTATGTGACTATTTACTTCTCTATTTATAGACTATTTGCTTCTCTATTATAGACTATTTGCTTCTCTATTATAGACTATTTGCTTCTCTATTATAGACTATTTTACTATTTTATTTTTTTATAAACCTAAACTTTTACCTATGAAAAGAATGGCATTTCTTTTTACCTTTTTTGTGTTTATAGGTTTTCAACTTATGGCGCAAAAGGTAATTACTGGTAATGTTACCAGTCAGGAAGACGGGAATCCGATTCCGGGAGTGTCTGTAGTAGTTCGAGGTACAACCATTGGAACTATTACAGATGTTGATGGGAATTATTCCCTTAGTGTTCCTGAGAGTGCGAGGATCCTGATGTTTACCTTCGTTGGGATGAAAACGGTCGAAGAACCGATCGGAGATCGTACATCCATCGACGTGAATCTCGAAGTCGACGTACTTGGTCTCGACGAGGTAGTTGTGACGAGTCTTGGGATTTCTCGACAGAAAAAAGCATTGGGTTACGCTGTACAAGAGGTATCAGGCGATGATCTGGCAGCAGTACAAGAAACAAACATTGTCAATTCATTGTCTGGAAATATTGCTGGCGTACAGGTAATAAACTCTTCAGGCGCCGTTGGTTCTTCTGCCAGAATTATTATCAGAGGAAACAGTTCGTTCGGGAATAATCAACCCTTATTTGTGGTTGACGGTATTCCTATTAACAATTCCGGTTCCAATAACGACCAATGGAGTGGAGCTGACTTTGGTAATAATGCGATGGACATTGATCCAAACAACATTGAATCTGTTAATGTTTTGAAAGGTGCCAGTGCTGCAGCTTTGTATGGAACCAGGGCTGCAAATGGTGTTGTACTCATCAAAACCAAACAGGGTAAGGTGATTCCGGGACAAGGAAGATCACTGGGTGTTTCATTCACCACCAGTACCACCTTTGACAGGATGTACATCCTGCCTAATTATCAAAATGAATATGGACAGGGGTACCATGGTAGTGAGTATGTCTTTGATCAGTACCAGCTTGATCATCCGGGTGTGTATGCAAACTACCAGGAATATGTCCTGGGACGTAGTTTTACATACGTGGATGGTAAAGGTGGTGGAGTGCAGGATTACAGGGATGAAAGTTGGGGACCCCGGCTTGATGTTGGACTGATGATTCCACAATTTGATAGTCCATATAATGAGGAAACTGGTGTGAGAACTCCTTCTGAATGGGTTTCACATCCTGATAATATAAAAGATTTCTTTGAAACCGGTGTTACCTTCATCAACAACCTGGCAATAATGGGGACTACTGAAAGATCTTCTTCGAGGTTATCCTTGACCAGTACCAATCAGACAGGAACTATTCCTAACACGGATTTGAATAAGTATAATGTGGGTGTAAACACAACAGTGAATGTGACCAGAAAGTTTACTGCCTCAATCAGTGCTAATTATATCCAAAACCAGAGCGATAACCTTCCTGGCCAGGGTTATGACGCAAACAATGTGATGCAATCCATTGGTGGCTGGTTCGGTCGTCAGGTTGATGTTATGGACCTGAAGGAGAATTGGAAAGAGTGGGTAGTAAAGCCGAATGGAACTGTTGATCCCTATAACTGGAATAGTAATTACCATAACAATCCCTATTGGTCTTTGTATAATAATACTACTTCGAGGAAGAGGGACAGAACGTTTGGTCATGTAAAACTTGATTACAGAATATTAGATTGGTTGAGTGTTATGGGTCGCATTGGAACGGATTATTACTTTGAAACAAGGAAACGTATAATCTATGACCAGTCCAATGAAAACCATGAGGGAGGAGAATTCTGGCAACAACACAGGAGGCAAGTTGAAACAAATGCTGATGTAATTTTCACTGTAAACAAGGATATAGGGGCTGATATTACATTAGACGCCAGCATTGGTGCAAATTATATGAATAATAAGTATAATTACATGCAACTTTCTGCCAGCGCACTTACAGTTCCTAACCTGTTTACCGTTGGTAATGTTACGGGAAATCCCGGATATAGTATGTATGACAGAGAATACGAGTCTAATAGTGTGTTTGGTGAAGTAAACCTTGGATTCAGGAATTACCTGTTCCTCTCATTTACAGGAAGGAACGACTGGTCATCTACGTTGCCTAAGGATAACTGGTCATATTTTTATCCATCTGTAAACCTTGGGTTCATCTTCACTGATGCCTTTGGCATATCCGGAGATATCTTCTCATATGGAAAAATCAGAGCTAACTATGCTCAAATCGGTGCTTTTGCCGGTGCATACCAAATCGTCCCGACCTACAGTTCTTCATCACCGTTTAATGGCATTCCACAGTACCGTTACACACGCGAGCTTCCACCGCTTAACTTGAAGCCTGAACAAACATCGGCTTTTGAAGTAGGTGGTGAGTTTAAGTTTTTCATGAACCGTTTTGGCTTTGATCTCACTTATTTCCAGAGAAAGACAAGTAACCAGATCATGGCAGTTGATATCACACCATCCACAGGATTTACAAGCATGAGAATTAATGCCGGTGAAATTGAAAATAAGGGTGTTGAGCTTATCCTGAATGGAACCATTCTACAATCTGCAACCGGATTCAACTGGGATGTCACAGTGAACTGGTTTAAAAATAAGAACATGATTAACGAGCTCTACGGAGACCTGGAGGCATATCAAATAGGATCTTCATGGCAATCCGTTTCAATGGAAGCCCGTCCTGGTAAGCCTTGGGGTAACATCTATGGAGGAGGATACCTGCGGGATGATCAAGGCAGGGTTCTAGTTGAGGATGGTTTCCCAATGCATGATCCGGATCCGGTACTGTTAGGAAATACTGAACCCGACTGGACAGGTGGTATCACCAACACGCTTTCTTACAAAGGTGTTAGCCTCAGATTCCTGATTGATATACGGAAAGGTGGTGACGTATTCAGTGTAACAGACTGGTTCGGTGCATATTCCGGAGTTTCGAAGGAGACCGTAGAAAACAATATTAGAGAAGAAGGTATTGTGTATGACGGAGTGAATGCGGATGGTTCACCTAATACGACCAGAATTGCTGCAGAAGAGTATTTCCAGGGTTGGTGGGGATTGCATGAGGAGTGTATTATCGATGGATCATTTGTTAAGCTCCGCGAACTGATTCTGGGTTACGATATCCCCCAGTCATTCATGGAAAGATTAGGATTCATCCATAGCGCTAATATCTCTTTTATTGGGAGAAATTTAGCATTACTCTGGACGCATGAGACGAACACCATTAATATCGATCCTGAAACAACATACGGTACAGGAAATTCTCAGGTTGGTATGGAACAATACCAGTTACCAGCGACACGCAGTATGGGGATTCAATTACGCCTAAATTTCTAATTAAACCTTTAATTTTAGAAAAATGAAATATTTAGCAAAAATAAAAGCAATCCTGGTCGTTGGACTTATACTCGTTGGTTCATGCACCAAGGATTTCGAGGAAATGAACATCGATCCAAACGAACCGTCTGACGTTCAGGCCGATGTTCTGTTGACCTATGTACTGAGACAGATTTCCGAGGATCTGTATAATGTAACTTATGATGGTGAATATACCAGTTCTATGGCTGGCCATATAACGAAAATTCAGTATATTGATGAAGCAAGATATGAGTACAGGCCAGGTCATATAAGTGGCATGTGGTCGAGCTTATATACTCGGATTTCTGATCTGAATAAGCTACTGATAAAGGCTCAGGCCAATGAAAACCCGGATTTGGAAGCAGTAGCATTAACTCTAAGAGCTTTTGAATGGCAAAAGGTTACAGATGTCTGGAGAGACGTACCTTATACTGAAGGTGTCAGGGGGGAAGATGGAATAACGAATCCCGCGTATGATACTCAGGACGTTATTTACAATGGCATTATTTCTGACCTTGAAACTGCCGCTAACCTCTTTGATCCCGGTGCACTGGGTGCATCCGTTGGAACGGGTGATATCGTGTATGACGGTGATATCCTGAAATGGCAGAAATTTTGTAACTCCATGCGTTTGAGAGTGGCAATCCGGATATCCTACATTGATGCCACCAGAGCACAATCAATCATTGAGAGCATTTTAGGTAATCCGGCAAGTTATCCGATTATGACGAGCAATGCCGATAACTTTCAGTTGAAATGGACTACTGCATCACCTTACAGGGAGCCTTTCTTTGAAAATTATTTATATGGTGGAGGAGATAGAGATGACCATGCCTGTGCCAAAGCAATCATTGATACTTTGCTGAATTACAATGATCCCAGGCTACCGGAATATGCTCATCCGGCTGTGTCAGACGGTCAATACAGGGGTATCGTATCCGGGATTAAATCAGAAGATGAAGGATTTGAGTTATCTACCATTTCACGGATAGGTTACCGGTACAGGGATCAGGCTGACGGATATACTTATTGGATGAGATATCCGGAAATACAATTCATCATTGCAGAAGCTGCACAAAGAGGATGGGCTACCGGTACCACAGCTCAGGCTGCATACGAAGCTGGAATTACTGCTTCTCTGGAAGAGCATGGTGCAACAGCTGGAGAGATCACTACTTACCTTTCTGAACCTGAGGTCGATTTTACTACAGGTAATGAATTGACAAAGATCTGGATTCAGAAATGGATATCGTTGTTCAAGCAGGGATTCGAAGCTTGGGCCGAAATACGAAGGACTGATGTTCCCTTCCGTCCGGCAGCTCCTGGTTCTTTCTATCCCGGTCATAATCGTTGTCCATTCCGGATGCTGTATCCGGACGAGGAGGTTAAGCTGAACAAATTGAATCACGATATGTATAAAGACAATATTGTGGATGCGTTTTGGGGACAGCAGATGTGGTGGGATACACGAACCGGTGTAAATTAATAATGATCCTAAGAATACGTAAAAAGAAACCCGGATTTGCTCCGGGTTTCTTTTTATAATGCTGGCTATATTTAGTTGAATAAGGATACCTGGTATATGCCGGGCTCATTAAAAGTAACTTCAAAAATGACATTGTATTGTGTTGTATGAAGCTGATTCCAGGCATAGTAGGAAATCTTTATCGTTACCGGAAATGTAAGGTTCTCATAACCCAAAATAGTACCCTCCCTTATCTCAATTCCACTTTCCGAAGATATAATCAGGTTTTCTACCTCCCGATTGGGGGTGCCTCCTCGCAGGATCTTGAAATATACTGCTGCACCTTCAGCCGTTTTATGGATGGTGTTTCTTTCAACATTGAGTTTTCGAACTATTTTGTATTGAGCTTGTGGTTTCATACCCTTAAACTGATCATTAACCCACTGTCCTTCCATAATTGAATCCTGTTCGTTTATTATAGAGATGAATTTACCGTATCCATGACGTTTCCCTTTCTTCCAGCTTCCGTCATATTGATCTCCGTTAGCCCATTCATAAATTCCTTTGCCTTGTGGCCATCCTTTTTTGAATTCACCAATATAATGGTCTCTGCCTGAAGCTTCTCCGCTTCCATGGGCAAATCCGTTCTTACACTCACCTTTGTAAATTAATGAGATTTCCGGTTTTAATACCTTACAATCTGTTTGACAATTGATTGGATTAAAAGTTGAAAACAAAACAGAGCAAAGGAAAATTGCAGGAGTGATTTTCTTAATCATATTTTTAGGCATTATTTTAAACAAGAGATTAGATTTTAAAAATCAAGTTAATGAATCCTTTGTTTTTTACAAAACTGAATGTGATTTTTTTTTGATTTTTACTAAACCCAGGGCTTACAATGCTATCGCATGGCCGCCCCCTGTGCGGGCCACTGGGCTTCCAACATATGGTTCCTACGGAGCTAAGTATCACATATTCAATAATTACTGGATGGAGTTGTTAAAGGAATTTAATAGCACCACGGGTTAACTATTGTATGACAATCGTATGACAACTGTATGACGATCGTATGACAACTGTATGACAATCGTATGACAACTGTATGACGATCGTATGACAACTGTATGACAATCGTATGACCATTGTATAACCATCTTATGACTATTATATGACCATCGTCCCTCCGTACCTTCGTCCCATCGTCTCACCTCTCACCATTCCCCCGTCACCCCTCTCACCCTAATTCCCCTAAAAACGGAGAAAATCAGTCACTTTCTAATTTAGAAATGATCTAAATTAGAGGATAAAAAGGGAGTTATACTTCTTTTTATCAACTACCGGTAATTCATTCAAAACGCGCTGATATTCACAGAAATTACAAAAAAATATATGTAAAAAACTCTATATGTTCTGTTTTTACTGGTAAAAGGAGGGGACAGGGAGTTATTGGAATTCAAAAATTTTTATTATTTTCGAGATACTATTTACTATTTAATTTTTTTATAAACCTAAATTTTTAACCTATGAAAAGATTTGCAATCTTTGTTGCTGTCTTGGCGTTCCTATGTACGTCATTTCTTCAGGCACAAACCCAGCAAATTACAGGTAGAGTGACGAGTTCCGAGGACGGATTGGGTGTCCCCGGGGCGTCGATCATTGTGAAGGGGACAACGTTTGGTACGATTACCGATTTTGATGGTAATTTTACCCTGAATGCCCCGGAAGATGCGGTCGCACTCATCTTTAGTTTTGTTGGGATGAAGACCCAGGACATTAGCATTGACGGGAGGTCCACGATTGATGTGGTACTTGACTCTGACGTGTTTGGACTGGATGAGGTCATTGTGTCTGGTATGGCTTCAGGAACACCACAGAAAAAACTTTCCGTGACCGTTGGGAAAGTTAGCGAAAAGGAACTCAAGGAAGTTCCTGCTACCTCACCGGGTGCTGCCCTGCAGGGTAAGCTGGCCGGGGTGACAGTAGTGAGTGCCTATGGTAGTCCCGGAAGGGCACCCGCTATTCGTCTCCGCGGTTCCACCTCACTGCTGGGTAGCCAGTCACCACTGATCATCCTCGACGGGGTGATGATCGAAGGTACCCTTGCCGATATCAACATCGACGATATCGAATCGATGGAGGTGGTGAAGGGTGCTGCTGCTTCTGCACTTTACGGATCACGTGCCGGTAGCGGTGTTGTCGTGATCACCAGTAAGCGGGGTAAAGGTCTGGCCAGAGGACAAACGCTGGTTACCGTCAGGAATGAATACGGTCAACAATCCCTGGCGAAGAAAGTGGATTATGCAAAGCATCATCCATACAAACTGAAAGAGGGTACAACCGAAGACCGTTTTACCGAATATGCGGGCGTGACCTACTACGCGGGAACCAACCCGGATAGCATCGGTACCCCTGTATCAGGAAACCGGATCATTGAAGAGGATCATTATGCCGATAATCCCTTTGGTATTCTCTATGACAACCAGGATCTGTTTTTCAATACCGGGGCATTTTACACAAACTATGTCTCGGTACAGCACAACATGGAGAAAACCAACTTCATGGCATCCTTCGAGAATTCACATCAGGAGGGGATCGTCTTCTCGACAAAAGGTTACGAGCGACAGAACTTCAGGCTGAACATCGACCACTGGTTCACAGAGAAGTTTGGCATTTCGGCATCCAACCTGATCACCAAGTCGTTTACCGACAATCCTCAGGTTGGCTGGATGGATATTCAGTTGTTACCACCCGATGCTAATTTAAAAGCCAATAATCCGGATGGAACGCCTTACCGGTTGATCGCGAGTGAATGGTCATCTGATAATGATAATCCGCTCTATAGTGCAGCCAATGCTGTAAGTGAGAGTGGGAGGAACCGGGTGCTGGGTAGCTATGAGGTGAAGTATAACCCGACCGACTGGCTGCGGTTCAATGCAAACTATGCCTTTGAACGGCAGGACAACCGGTACTCATATTATGAGAGAAAGGGTTATCTTTCACGGCCAACGATTAATTCCGGAGGTACTGACGGTTATCTGCGAAAGGATTATGACCATGAGCTTGCCTATACCGTTCAGTTCACCGCCAACTTCAGCAAGATGTTTGGTGATTTCACCACGAAGGCAAAAATCAGCTACCTTTATGAGAATGATCACTGGGAAGGATTCACTTCACGCGGGTATGATTTTGCTGTAGGAGGAGTTCCAGACCTGAACGTGACTGATGGAAGTCAATCCGTTATAGGCTCCAATACGGGTGACATCCGTGCCGAAAATATCTTTGGTATCGTGGATGTGGATTACAAGGAGAAATACATCTTTTCCGGGTTGTACCGGTATGACGGGGCTTCCCAGTTCGGAGCCAACGAACGGTGGAATCCCTATTTCAGGGTTTCGGCAGCATACCGTCTGACCGAGGATATTACCATCCCCGGAATACAGGAACTGAAGATCAGGGCTGCCTACGGAACATCAGGTGAACGGCCGCCATGGGATGCACGCTATGAAACCTATTCGGTGAGTGCTGGTAGTGTTTACAAGTCTCAGCTTGGGAACGAGAACCTGAAGCCTTCCACCATCAAGGAGCTGGAACTTGCACTGAACGTGGAGTTCCTGAACCGCTTCGAGTTTGAATTTGCCTATTCACACACCGATGCTACTGACGTGTTTGCACGTGCCCCGTTCCCGGCAAGTGCCGGATGGGTCAATCAGTGGCGGAACATTGGTACGCTTACATCCACCGTATTCGAGAGCGCACTGAGAGCAAGGATCTTTGAGGGTGATAATTTCACCTGGAACAGCATGCTGCTCTTCGACCGGATCAGGCAGAAAGTGACCGAGCTGAATATTCCTGCATTCACAACAGGACCGGGACCAAACAGCATTCCGTCCTACCGGATCGAAGAGGGGTATGAGTATGGAATTAATTTTGGTGACAAATTCCTCCGTTCACTTGATGAGCTGTATCTGCAGCTTCCTCTAGATACGCGTGATGAATTAATTGATGACTATATCATAAACGCTGACGGTTATGTGATCCTGAAGGGAACCGAAGGAACCATTTGGGAGGCACCGGTTAAGAAGCAAGATTCGGAATACGGACTGGTACAGAAAGTTCCGATCGGTGATGCCAACCCGGATTTCAACCTGAGGTGGAGCAATACCATTACATTCAAAGGATTTTCATTGTATGCTCTGATTGACTGGAAGCAGGGTGGTGATGTGTATAACATGACCCGACACTGGTCATACCGCGATAACCGTGGTGCCGAAATGGACCAGTCCGGTAAGCCGCAAAACGAAAAGAAAACCATCGATTATTACCAGACGCTCTATAATGTAGCTGCTGTGAACAGCCACTTCGTGGAAGATGGTACCTTCGTAAAGATCAGGGAAGTAGCACTCTATTATACCCTGGGTAGAAGCAACCTGTCCGGTTTCCTTAATGGATTCTTTAAGTCGATCCGTTTGGGTGTGACCGGAAGGAACCTCTTTACATTCACCAAATATTCGGGATATGATCCTGAAGTATCTCATGGAGGTGAAGCTACGAACCAGTTCTACGATAGTTATAACTACCCGAACTTCAGGACATACACCGGTTCTCTTGAATTTACTTTTTAATCCGTAAAATGAAAGAAATCATGAAAAGTAGAATATATAAAGTAGTAGTTGCAGCGTTAGCGATGTCACTTGTTGGCATCTATAGCTGTGCAGACCTGGATGTTAAGAACCTGAATTCTCCTGATTCGAACCGGGCTATTGAGTCACCGGACGACCTCGAGGGGGTAGCCGGTGGCGGCTTTAGAACCATACTTAATAGAGCCCAGAACTATAATGGTCCTATGCTGGCGATGATGACCATGGGAGACGTGATGTCCTGTTCCTGGGGAAATTGCGCCATGAGGGACCTCTCTTCGGAACCACGTGTCGCTTTTAATAACACGATTCCCTATTCCTATGCCTATGTGAACAGGGATTACTGGCAGTCGATGAATTCCGCCCTTTCACAGGTGAATGATGTGCTGGTCCAGATTGAGGGTGGCGCAGTCATCGTTGATGCTGGGACCACCGAGATGGTAAAAGCATGGTGCTATTTCATCCAGGGTGTGGCCCACGGCCACATTGCTAATGTCATGCAAAAAGGGTTTATTGTTGATGAGACAACCGACCTGGAAACACTGGAATGGAAACCCTATCCTGAAATGCTTGATGCTGCTGTCGGATACCTGGAAAGAGCCGCTGCTGCATGTGAAGCCGCAGATTTTGTAACCCAGGATGGATGGTTTCGGGGAACAATCCTGACCAGTGACGAGCTGGCTGACCTGTGCAATTTCTTTTGCGCTAAATTCATAATCAACAATCCAAGGAATGCAACAGAGAATGCTGCAATTAACTGGGCAAAGGTGAAAGAATATTGCCAGAAAGGTTTGCAAAGCGATTTCACCATTGAGTTTGATGGATATGAAACCTGGTACGGGCAGATTATGGCATTCGCCCAGCTTGAAGGCTGGATGAGGGTTGATATGAGGCTCCTCAACATGATGGATCCCGATTATCCCTCCCGGTGGAGAGCTGACGGCATTGCGCCCGTCCCGTCAACGGCTACCTCGGCTGATGCACGCTTATTATCTGATTTCAGAGAGTTAGGCACGATTCCATTCAGACCCGAAAGGGGTTACTATCATTTTTCCTATTACGGGTACTGGAGATATCCGGAAATACAAATTGAAACGCAGGCTGTTACAGGCAGGTATCCCGTTTATCCAAAATCTGAAAACGACTACATGTTAGCCGAGGCAATGTTGCGGACCGGAGACAAACCCGGTGCCATTGCTATCCTCAATGCCAGCCCGCGTGTAACCCGCGGCGGTTTGGCACTGCTAGATGCCGGGGCAACTGACACGGAAGTGATGGATGCTATTATGTATGAGCGGACCATTGAACTGTTCTGTCACTCTATGGGTCAAGGATTTTTTGACATGAGGAGAACGAATCAGTTACAGCCCGGAACCGTTCTGCACTTCCCGATTCCCGGGAAAGAGCTTGAAACCCTCGGTGAAGACTATTATTCACTGGGTGGCTCTTTCGGGGAAGCAGGAATTGATTATGCAGCACCTGACTGGGGCTGGCCCGGATGGGATGTCCAATATCCTTATTAATTTATTGATAACGTAAAAATCAGATATCATGAAAAAAAGAATATTTAGTGCGCTGGGCATCCTGCTTGCATTCCTGTTCATACTATCTTCATGTGGCAAAACTGAGATAGAGGAGTCACAGGAGGATTATAACTACGACAACATCATTCCTGTCGTACTGCATGGAATTCAAGGTTCTGCCACGGCCATTAAAACCAATACCAAGACCTATTCCCTGGATTATTACAGGGGCGGATCGACCTGGGCCTGGTCAGCTACCGGGGCACAGGTGGTGCTGATCGAAGGTAGCAATGGAAACGAAGTGGATATCTTCTTTGACCAGGACTCCATCGAGCTAGTTGGACCCGTTGTTATCTCTGTTACAGAGACAACACAGGGTGGCAAAACATCCGATCCCGTAACCCTGGAAGTGATGGTCTCTCCGTTCGTGATTGCGGTCAGTGGACCCGATGAAGCCGTTGCTTCAGGAGCCTGGACCTCGGTGTTTTCCACACCCCATGATGTGGGTGCTACCTATGCATGGAGTGTCATTGGTGCAACAGGAACCGTAACCGACAATAATGACGGAACAGTCGATGTGTTATGGGATGTTTCTGCTACCGACATTGCCGATGTTGGAATTCGTTGCGTGAAGACCTATGTTGGTCTGCAATCTGTTGCAGATACTGTGTTTATAGATCTGGTTGGATACCTAGCTAAGACCCGCGATGATTTTGCAACTGCATTAACAGGGGAGGAATTTAGTGGTACCGACACGAAAGGCTGGACATCTTTTACAGCTATAGCAGGCACTGAAGCAGATGAACTTATTTTTCCTGTTGATGGAGGTGGTATTTCTGCATTGTATCGTGCTACTCTTATCGGCTGGGGAGAGTACTTTTTAGCAGGTTATGGAAATGATGGTAATATTATTGTTACCATGGACATGACCTCAGGAGCAGTTACCATTGAACCACAGTATTGGGGAGTGACCAATTGGGGAGAGGGTGAAGACCCAGATTACGTATACAATATCAAGGGTGAGGGATACTGGGATGGAAAGGACATGACGATCCATCTTGTGTACAAGTTCCTCGGTCCGGATTTTGGTACCTGGTATACGTGGAATATTGTTTTAGAATTAGATTAAAACATACCTTCTTTTAAAAAAAAGCCCCGTCGGGGCTTTTTTTTTAGGTTTTAC
>Ga0315541_1003325_pt1 | contig 12502 bp, 11 predicted proteins | sample SalMarSW160190MG_FD_203095 | JGI IMG/M metagenome (GOLD analysis project Ga0315541, IMG submission 203095) | Salt marsh sediment microbial communities from the Plum Island Ecosystem LTER, Massachusetts, United States - Salt Marsh Sediment SW1601-190 ...
CCGTTTCGGGGTGTTGCTTGAATGCCGCGTGGAGCAGTCTGCCCCATTCAGCGGTATAGTGGGTGTCCGCAAAACACACAAACGAGAACGGCGCGTCGTCATCGGGCGCGGTGGTGAATTCGGCCTCGTCGCTCCACTGGTCCGCTTCCGGACTTCCCACTGAATAGATGTAGGTCGTGGCGGGTTCGAGATCCCGCAGAACGGCCGTGAAGTGACGGACACACCGGTCGTTCATCAGCAAGCGGTCTTCGATGACCTCACATTCCGCCGCCACCGTCACGTAGTCCTGCTTCCCTTTCTCCCGGTATCGCACCGTCCCGGTTTCCACTTCCGTGTTCGTGCGCCATTGCACGGTCTGGGTCGATCTCGGGTCCTCGCTCCACGTCAGGGTGACCTGGTCGGGTTTTGGCGAGGAGGGGAACGGTGTTGTGCGAAAGGCGCCCACAAGGTGAGCTTCGCGAGCGCGCCCCCGGAAGGTGGTCAGCAGAAGTTGGCCTTTCAGGGCGTCGGGCACGTCCTTGACGTAAAGGTCGTCCCAGTCGCGATACTTCCACGCGCCCTCCTGCATTTCGATGACCGCCTCGCCTGCGGGGAAGAGGTTGGCGATCTGGACTTCTGCACCGGCTTCTTGTGCCCCGACACAAACGAAATAGACCGTGCGATGCATGCCGAAACCATTGATCCCCAATTCAACCCGGCCCGCGTCGAATTTCTCTTGCCACACTTCGAAAGGCCAGTTCTCAGTGTTCTTGAGGGTCAGGTCGGTCTTCGACAAGGGGTTGCAACCCCTTGCCCGAGCCAGAACGGACCCACCGGCTGGTCGACATTCCGAATCACCGACACCACTACGGGAACGTTTACGTTCAAGAACCAGTACTTCGTGGACAGGACCTCCTGTTCTTCCTCGGTGATCAGAGTCAAGACGCTGTCGTGCGTCAAGGAAGAAAGCGCCTCCTGATCCATGTCGGCGTAGAATCGCGTGACGATGTTGTCCATCGTTTCCTTGAGCGACGGTTCCGCAAGAGCAGGACTGCAGAAGGCCGACGCGAGCGCCAGCACGAGCGCAACTGCGTACAATCTCAGCTTGCCATTCTTCACGTGTATTCTCCTTACTTGTCGCTTTCCTTCCCCAACGATGGGCAGGAAAGCATTGCGGCGGCCGCATTCAGGCCTACCGCCGCTTCAACTCCGCGAGAAAGGTTCCGAAAATGTGAATCCCATTCTAGTCCAAAAGAACAGAAATCCCTACCTTGAGATCCTGGTTATGGTGTTCAAGTGTTTAGTTTCCCACCACGTCATCAACCCTTCCGAACAGGGCGTTGAGACGGGCGCGGTCTTCGAACGGTAAGTCCGGACGGTTCAGCGATTCGGCATTGACCTGCAAGTGGCCCGGATCGCCTGTGCCGGCAAGGATAACGTGTGCGCCGGGCTCGTGCCAGCAGAATCGGTAGGCGGCGTCCGGTATGCTCACCGCGCCCTCGGGATGCACGAGGAAGCCCAAGGGGTCGTCCTTTTCCAGCGCCCCGTCGTCGTATAAGCCGCGCCCCGCGGCGCTCGCCGATGCGAGCCCGCTGACGCAGGTCGGAAACGACCTCCCGAAGGCGCTCGGGACGGGACAGGGCGCGGCGTACCGCGAACATGAAGCGTCCGTCCGCGGACGGCCGGATAGATGAGTGTGCCGATGTTCCTCTGGATCGTCTGTGGGAAAACAAGCTGCCGGGCCGTTTGGTTGAGGAGATTAAACCCGACCATCATCACGTCCCAACAATCGTCGCGGAGTGCGTCTTGCAGCATGGTGTGGCCAGGGTCGAGCTCGAACGCTTCCGTGATCCCCACAAACCGGATCTTCCCTTGGTCGCGCATGATGAGGATAAGGTCGGCCTTTGGGAGCTTGGCATAATCGGCCAGGCGCGTCCACGGGTCGATGTGGATGGTCTTTCCGCCAAACTGAAGCATGAGCGTGCCATGGCCGATGAACGCGATTTCGATGTCTCCGGAGGGCGTCTTGAGGCGGTCGCGTGCGAATTTGGGCTCTGCCGCAGCGGCCGCCCACTGCGTCTCGACAATGATCGCCGCTGCTGCAATCATAGGCGGCATTCATGGTGCTAACCTCCTCTTTCTCGGTCGTCCCGAAGGTGTTCTCCGTACTATTATGCGGTAGCGCCCATTGGGCACATCTGTGGGTTACAGCATACACTTTGGGCCGAGAACTTGACAACAGCAGGGAGAAATGCCAATGTCTGAGGCGGTCTGTCTTGGGTTCACCTACTATTTTGGGAAGAGATCGTCGATCGGTCTCGCAACGCGTGAGGATCTTAGCATGAGTAGTCCATTCTCCCTGTCCGGAAAAGTGCTGGTTGTCGCAGTGATCGGCGCCCTACTGTTCGGCTGCGCGCATATCGCCGAGAAACCGCGAGTGAAGGGCGAACTGACCGGACTCGACCGGTACGTGGCCAAAGCGGATCCGAACTATACATATAGCCTTCACAATACGATTGAAGGAAAGGGTGTCACCGCCTACGTCATCGACATGACCTCGCAGTCATGGCGCAGCGAGAAGGAGGTCGACCGGACCCTCTGGAAGCATTGGGTGACTATTGTCGTCCCCGATGACGTCCGTCACGACACAGGTCTGCTTTTCATAGGCGGCGGCAGCAACCGCGACGACGCACCCGACAAAATCGGCGGCATGTTGGCCCAGATCGCCCTTGCCACTCAGTCCGTCGTGACAGAACTGCGCATGGTGCCCAATCAGCCGCTGACCTTCATCGGCGATGAGGACCGTCCGCGAGGCGAGGACTCTCTGATCGCCTACACATGGGACAAGCTCCTTCGCGGAGGCGACGAGGAATGGCCCGCGCGCCTTCCGATGACCAAGAGCGCAGTGCGTGCGATGGACACGATCACCTCGTTCTGCGGAAGCGACGGGGGGGGCGGCGTGACGGTGTCGAACTTCGTCGTGGCCGGCGGCTCGAAGCGCGGATGGACCACCTGGACAACAGCGGCTGTAGACGACCGCGTCATTGCCATCGTTCCCATGGTGATCGATCTGCTGAACCTGGTTCCCTCCTTCCAGCATCACTGGCGGGCGTACGGGTTCTGGGCCCCCGCTGTGGACGACTACGTGGAAATGCGGATCATGGATTGGATGGGCCACCCGGCATACGAGCGCTTGTTGGCCAGCGTCGAACCTTATTCGTATCGCGAGCGCTTGACCATGCCCAAGTTCATCATGAACTCGACGGGCGACCAGTTCTTTCTGCCGGACTCCTGGCAGTTTTATTTTGACGACCTTCCAGGTACGAAGTACCTGCGGTACGTGCCGAATACGGATCACGGTCTGGATGGCTCAGACGCCGTGGAGAGCCTAACGGCGTTCTATGGGACGGTCCTGACCGGAAGGCCGTTTCCGAAGTTTACTTGGCAGGTGCAGGAGGACGGTTCCATTCGAGTGAAGACCAAGAGCAAACCCCTGGCCGTTCGATTGTGGCAGGCGACCAATCCCCAGGCCCGGGATTTCCGGAAAAAGATCATTGGCGAGGCCTGGTCCAGCACCGAACTCGCCGAGGTGAAGCGCGGTGTATACGTGGGCCGCGTGCCGGAACCCGACAAGGGGTGGACGGCCTTTCTCGTGGAACTGACCTACGAAAGCGGTCTTCGGGTCCCGTTCAAGTTCACGACCGGGGTTCATGTCGTGCCGGAGATGCTGCCGTTCACCTACGAGCCTCCCTCGTGGTAGCGCAGACCGGACAGCGCTGCCGGTGGGCCGTCCCCGTTCAGGTCCCTCGAGAACTACCTATATCCGCTCCTGCGTGCTTACCCGTGTTTGCTGAGCATAGAGAACGGGCGCTAAGCTGTTCTCATAGGCCTTTCCGACGGCAGTCGGAAATCACCCCGAGACCAGGGAGGGAATTCTAATGAACAAGCGCCAGGGACGTTAGCAATCCTCGGTACGTCCGTCTTCTTGAGTTTGGCTGTGCTGATCCCGGTTTCTGCACAGGCTTTCGAGATGAAAGCGGGCGTGGCAAAGGCCGTTATCACACCCGATAAACCCCTGATCATCACGAACGGGCCGGTCGCGACCGGCAAGCTAACAGAGATCTACGCCCGCGCGTTGGTCCTAAACGATGGAGAAGGACGTCTCGTCATTATCACGTACGACTTGAACTGTCTGGGCAGTACTACGGACGTTCGGCACATGGTCTCAGCCCCTCATTTACTTGCACAAAGGAGAGCGACAGATGCGATGTACTGATTCAACAGCCCTGACCAAGGTTTCTGTTCCACGGCGGTTCCTCACCGTGGGCGTCATCGTACTTGTTCTGGCCACGGCCGCCAGCCTGGGCAAGGCCCACGCTGCAGGCGCGGCGGAACGGGAGACGGTATCGGGTGCGTTGATGGCCGGCGCCGCCAAGCGTAACATCGTCCCCCCATTTCCTACTCACATGGGTGGTTTCGGCGACCGCAACGGCACGTTCACGGGCGTCAGCACGCCTATCTACGCCCGCGCCCTTGTGTGCGACAACGGGCAGACGCGCCTCGCGGTGGTAACCACGGATATCTGCTACGTGTTGCGGGACCTTGTTGATGCGGTGCGGAAAACGGTCAATGAAAAGACCGGGATTCCCGGTGAAAACGTGTTGATCTGCGCCACCCACAGCCATTCGGGACCGTCGGAAACGCGCCGCGGGTCGCCCGAGGACCGGGAGCGTTTGCACACGTTCCTGGCCGACCGAATCGTCGAGGCCGTCACCAAGGCCTCGGATAGTGTGCGGCCTGCCAAGGTCGGATTCGCCTACGGTGAACTGCGAGGGGTTACGAAAAACCGGCAACAGCATAATTCCATCGTGGTGGACCCGCAGGTGGGCGTCCTGCGCGTACAGGAAGCGGACTCGCGGGACATCATCGCCACGCTCATCAACTTCACGGGCCATCCGGTCATCGTGGGCCGGGAGAACTACCTGATCTCGGGCGAGTATCCCGGACAGGCGGAGCAGACGGTCGAGGACGTGCTGGGTGGTGTGGCCCTGTTCACGCAAGGCGCGTGTGGCGACGTGACGATGGAACGCAGCGGGCCGCCGTTGAAAGAGGTGGAACGGGTGGGCCATGTCATCGCGGGCGAGGTCATCAAGACCGCTGAACTGATCCGCGTGACCGACGATGCGACGCTGCTCAGCAAGTTTCAACCCGTCGAGTTGGGTCTACGCGGGCGCCCGTCAGTTGCCGAAACGGAAGCGGCGTTGGCGTCCGCGCGGAAGGCCCTGGCCGATGCGGAAGGGGCGTCCGCGCCGCCCGAGCGACTTGCGCAATTGAAAGAGGCGGCGGACGATGCCGAAAGGGATGCGCGGGTGGCCGTTTACCTCGAGGAACGGGCCGCGGCGTACGACGCAGCGGGCAACGGGTCCACGCACGTCATGCAGATCGGTCCGCTGGTGATCGTAGGCATTCCCGGGGAGCTGTTCGTCGAGTACGCCCTCGAGATGAAGCAACGCGTGCGGCAAGCGAAAGACCGTCCCTTGATCGTGGCGGGATACGCCAACGACCTCATAGGCTACATCATCACGCCCCGCGCCAAATACACGGGCGGATACGAGCAAAGCGTAGCCCGCGTGGACGAGCATGCGGGCCGCGCCTTGACCGAGGCAACCATGCAACTCGTGGCCGAATTAGTACACTGAACGGAGCGGGGACTAATCAGGCAAGTGACGCTCAGAGAGCGTTTCTTGGCAACGTTTGCGGTACGAACCGGTGGACCGTATATCGTTTCGGAGCAAGCCGGCCGAGTTCCACGGGACATGACGAAGGAGAACAAGATGGCTAAGGAACCGACTGTAAGCCTGGGACCTCTGGTGTTTGCTTTAGCGGCCCTGCTTGCCGCGGGCCCATCGTTTGGCGTTGAAGGGCCTCCCGGCGTGGCAGCGCCGACACAACGGGAAATCCGCGCGACGCGGCTGGCCATAATCACAGGCAGTGAAAGCGAGGCGCCCGAGTTGAAGGCCGCTGAGATGTTGGAGAACCGCATATTGAAGCGGAGTTCCGAAACCGGGGTCGAAAGCCCCCATGGTTGGCATTCCGTGGAGCACGCCCAGTGCCAATGGCTTGTCGGCGATGCCCATTTGGGGGAGAAGGCCGTTCAAGCGGTCTCGGCAAAAGCGCGTTCCGCTTGGGTCACCGAGAGTTTCGCTATCGATGCCGCGAATCCCCACATCGTGGATGGTTGGCTGAGAACAGCGTCCGGCGAGGCATGGCTGGAGGTTCGCTGTTTCGACGCTGATGGCCGGGTGCTGAGCCGTCTGAAAAGCCCGCGGGCCAAAGCTGCAAACCGATGGGCCTACGTGGCCCGTCGAAGTCCCCCGAGTTGAGGACGCCAAAGCAAAGGGTTCGTGTACCGCCCAGGTCGCGTTCTGGGTAAGGGGCGATGCAGCGCTGGACGACGTGACGCTTCGGACCGTGCAGACAGACTGCATCATCAACGGCAATTTCGAGATGGGCGTGGACAGCAAAGGCCGGTTTCCATACTGGAACGAGGAGAAGGACCGCGCTTTCATGCAGGGGAAGCGTGATGGACGTTTCGAACTTGATGCAACTGCCCCTGGCGAAGGCAAGGGAAGCCTCCAGGTGACAGCCGTGGGCGACTGGTTCGCCTTCACCTCAATCCACTACCCCATCTGGGAGTGGACGGACGAGGCCGTTCTTCAAGCCATGGTGTGCGCAGATACGGACACACGCCTCGCCTTGGTGTGGGTCAATTCTGGACAAGAGGTCATGCGTGTCAATTTTGGCGATGTCGTGAGGGCTGCTCCTGCATGGCGCCATACCACAGCGGGGCCGTTCAGACCGCCCGAAGGCGCTCATGGAGTCCGGCCCGTTCTCGCTGTTCTCAATGGGGATCGTGAAGCAGGAAATGAGGCCGCTGCCCGGTTTGATGCGGTGACCTTGTGCACGACGGACAGGCGTTTTGCGAGGGTCACCGTCAACCAAGTGGGGTACGAGGCAGAAGGCCCGAAGCGCGCATTTGTGCTCACCAACTTCTTTCCCGATAAACCGGAGTCAGTCGCGTTCGGTATCCTGGACAGCAGCGGGCGCTCTGTCTACGAAGGGACTCTTGTCTGCAAGGGCCGTATGACGGGCGAGAAAAACGCGGACTGGGGGTGGTACTTCTGGGACGCGGATTTCTCACACCTCGTTGAAGAGGGGGAGTGCCAACTCCGAGCTAAGATTGGGAAGACGAAGGTAGCATCCCCTACGTTTCGCATCGACCGGAACCTGTTGTTCCTGGAGACGGCTCACGCCAATGTTGACTTTTTCTTCGTTCAGCGTTGCGGGTTCGAAGTGCCGGGGTGGCATGCCGCCTGTCACCTCGACTGCGCAAAGCTGCCGGACGGAACGCATCGCGACCTGAACGGCGGCTGGCACAGCGCGGGCGACTACAACAAGCTCAACTGGGAATATGGCGACGGTGGGGTGTTCTACGCCCTCGTCAATGCCTACCAAGCAACGCCCAAGCACTTTGAGCAATTCGACCGGGACAACACCGGCCTTTGTGACATCCTGGACGAGGCCTAGTGGGGCGCGAAGTTCCTGGCGAAAGTGCAGATTCCCGAAACCGGAGGCATCATTAACCACATCGAGCAGGGCCCCGATCGCAAGACGTGGATGAACTGGTGTCCCCCAGAGAACACCACGGACAATACGGTCGGCACCGCCGATGACCCGACGGTGATCGAGGGAGCCGGCAATTCGCCCCTCGCCATCGGTGCGTGGGCGCGGCTGTCTCGTCTGCTCAACGAGCGTGGAATCGACAACAGCTATATGGACAACGCGTGGCGGCTGTGGAAACATGCGACCGTCGACGGAACAGGCGGTCCCAGCCCACTACTTCTGATCAGTTCCGTCGACCTATACGGTGTTACGAAGGAGGCGCACGTTCTTGAGTATTCGCGACGTAGCGTGGAAGGGTTGCTGGCAACGGGTGAGCCTGGCGGCCAACTCAATGGCGGCTACGGCAACAGCGGTGACATCCCCGCCGCGGCATTGACCTACTTCGCGCTCCAGTTGCCCGATCACCCGCTCTGCGCGAGAATCAAGGAACGCCTGAAGGAGCATACCCCGGGATTCCTCGCCGAGGCGGACAACGCGCTCGGCCTCATGATGCAGAAACCGGGTAAAGACGGCTATTTCTTTGACCCGTCAAGCGCGCTGGGATGCAATTACCAGATTTGCTGCCGGGCGTGGTCCGCGCTGATGGTCTACCGGGTTACGGGTGACAAGCGGCTGTTAGCCTATGCCACCGACCAGCTCGATTTCCTGCTGGGTAGAAACCCGTACGGTCTGTGCATGATGGAAGGTGAGGGCTCGGTCAACCTGCCGCGGTATCACCACCGATATATCACGATCCCAGGCCATGAGCGCGGTGCCGTGCCCGGCGCGATTCCCAATGGTTTTGTTCGCGACATGGCCGGTAATGATCGCCCCGGAGTTGACCTGTCAACGGGAGGACGATTATACCCCTCCTATCGCACAAACGAGCCTTGGCTGGTTCACAACGTTTTCTACACGTTGGCCGTCACGGCGTTGCACGAGGCCTTGTGAGGCATTCAAACCCTTCCCAAGACGGCTGGCCTCTTGCGTCTAGTCTTGCACGACCTCTGATGGATTTGCCTCCGTGACTGAAAGCGCCTTCCGGGCCGCATCTAAATGGTTGCTGGTGAATCGGATGCGCGAGGTTTGACCACCGGCGATTTCTGCAAAGGTCCGTGTCCCTTCGGCGGCCATGCAGCCCTGCACGAGGGCGTCATGGACGTTTACCAGCCGCAGGACCGCGTCGTCCTCGGTGGATGGACGTGCACGGAGACCATCGACCCGGAGCGCGGTCACTTCGTCGCATAGCAGCGCGATGCCGGGACGACCAAGGGCCGAGGGTTGAGGGATTCCGGCATCATTCACCCACTCGATGTCCCTGTCGTTCACAGCCTTGAGTCGATAGAAATCGTCTTCATAGCCGAGATTCACGTCGGACAAGGTCAATCCATCCACGTGGCGGCAGTAAAGGCCGTAAGCGGGCATTGCCTCAAACATGTCGCCGTCGGGATACCCGCCCTCCATCTCGGGAATCGCCTCGTCAGGGGAGCACTTCAATCGTGCCTCCAATATGCGAAGCCACGCTTCTGCCCCATCCACCCGGCTTATACGGCCGGTAGCCTCAAATCTCACGTTGATCCGACTGCCGCCGACCGGGCCGGGTTGAAATGCAGCCGATGATTATCGATACAATGGCGGCCTAAAGACAAGGGGTTGCAACCCCTTGTCAGGACAGACATCAAAGGAAGGAAGGGTTCATGACAACAAGGAGTCCTGTCGGACGTGCTTCAAGCAGTGTCGTTTTCAGATGTTTTGCTACCGCGGCATGTGCTTCTCTGTGCGGCCTGCTGTGCGTGCCGGCCGCATATGCAGGCGAGCAGCTTGATTTGAGCGGCGCGGTCGTTGTAACGCGACCCGCGCCATTGCCCAATGCCGAGAAGGCCGCGGCTACTGTTCTTGTGGAGGAACTGGAGGCGCGAACCGGCATTCGATTGGCTACGATGACCGAGTGGCCGTCTGACAAACCCGTCATTGCCATCACCTCCACGCTCGATGTGCCCGCGTGGGGCCGAGCCATCCCTGTCCGCGAAGGCACGTGCCTCCCGGAAGCCGAACCAGAGGGGTACCGGGTTTTCGCAGATGAGGACGGCGCGATCTGGGTGATCGGCGCGGATGCACGCGGGGCGCTGTACGGAGTTGGCGCCCTCCTCCGCAATCTAACCTGGGCGAAGGGAAAAGCCGCCGTATCTGCCGGGTTGGATATTGCCACCGCCCCGGCTTATCCCATTCGCGGTCATCAGCTTGGGTTCCGAAACGCGGCGAATTCATGGGATTCCTGGACTCCGGAGCAGTACGACCAGTACATTCGCGAACTGGCGTTCTTCGGAATCAACAGCATCGAAAACATCCCTTTCCAGGATGATCGGCTAACACCGCTGATGAAGCTTCCGCGTCGTGAAATGAACCAGAAGATGAGTGAGATCTGTGATCGGTACGGCTTGGACTATTGGGTGTGGACGCCTGCGGACTACGATCTGAGCGACCAGGAAGCGCGAGCCAAGGCGCTTGACAAGCATGAGGAACTCTACCGGGACTGCAAAGAGCTCTCGGGGGTCTTCTTCCCCGGAGGCGACCCGGGAAACAACCCGGCGGAACTTGTCCTGCCCTTCCTCGAGGACATCGCCAAGCGTCTTCTTCCCATTCACCCTGATGCACGCGTATGGCTGTCGCTTCAGCATTTCAATCGGAAGGAGATCAAATACGTTATCGACTACCTGAAAACGAAGGAGCCCGAGTGGATGGGCGGACTCATCGCGGGGCCGTCTGCCCCGCCAATCCCGTTCACGCGAGGCATATTGCCCAAGGAGTACAAATACCGCCTGTATCCGGACATCACGCACAACAAGATCTGCCAGTACCTTGTGCCCTGGTGGGATCAAGCTTACGCACTGACCCTGGGGCGTGAAGCCATCAATCCTCGACCCGCGCACTACGCTTACATCCACAATTGGTTCGGCCCATACAGCGACGGCTTCATCTCGTACTCGGACGGCGTGCACGACGATGTGAACAAGACGGTTTGGAGTTCCTTGGGTTGGGACCCCAGCAGGAATCTGCGCGGCATTCTCGTCGAGTATTGCCGCGTATTCTTCGGCCCGAGCATTGCCGAGGAGGCCGCCGACGGTATTCTTGCGCTCGAGAACAACTGGCGGGGCTCGTTGATGCACAACGGAGCGGTCGAGGGCACATTCCTGTACTGGCAGCGGATCGAGAAGGAGATGCCCCACTTGGAGGACAATTGGCGATGGCAGATGTGTCTCGTTCGGGCTTATTACGATGTGTACGTCCGTCACCGGTTGATCAACGAGACGAAGCTCGAAGAAAAGGCCAACGCCGTGCTCGCCGAGTGCGAGGCCATCGGCGCCGAGGCGGCCATGACGGAGGCCATGACCGTGCTGAACCGGGCCGTCGACGAACCGGTCAGCCCCGACTTGCGCGCGCGCATTTTCGATCTCTGCGAAAAACTGTTTCAGTCTTGCGGACTTCAGACGAGCGTTCCGAAATATCAGGCAAGCGGCGCCGAACGAGGGGCTTTTCTCGATTTCGTGGACTATCCGATGAACAACCGCTGGTGGCTCGAAGACGAATTCGAGAAGGTCCGTGGCCTTTCCTCGGAAGAAGAGGAATGCAAACGCCTCATCGAGATTGCCACCTGGGAGACGCCGCCGTTCGGCAGCTACTACGATGATGTCGGCAACACGGCCAAATCGCCCCACGTGAAACGCAGCGAGTTTGTGTTTACCGAACCGGGCGAAGAGGCCCATCCCGAACCTGTCCAGTGGTGGTGGGATCAAGGCATGAGCCGTGCGCGTCTGTCCTGGCAGACCAGCATGAACTACCCCGAAGCGGTAGTGTATGAGGGACTAGACCCGGACGGGAACTACACCGTGCGGTGCGGCGGGTACGGCAAGTTCCTGCTGCGCATCGACGGCGAACTCATCGATGCCCCCGCCGAGCGGGTCGAGATGGGCGAAGTCAGAGACTTTGCCGTACCGGCCGAGCACCTCCAGGACCGCAAGCTCGTTCTGACGTGGGGCCGTCCGATGGACGAAGGCCATCTCAACTGGCGGCAGCATTCCCGCTTGGCGGAGGTGTGGCTCCTGAAACAATAGCCCATTGACCAATCGACATTGTCCGCGTTCCTGCAGGCCGCTCAGACAATGTCTACGCCCGCTTTCGCATGCTCCCCGTACGCAAACGGCAACCCGATCGTGTCACACTCGGATGTCACCCGGGCCAGGAAACACCAGACTCATTTGCGCAGCCCGTTTCGGATTTCGACTGCCCGAATGACCCGCAGGGGGCAGTCGGTCTGAATGACGTCGATTCCCCAGTCCATTGCGCGCAGGTATTCCTCGACGCGTTCGTGTTCGCCGATGGCGTCGGAAAACACTTTCACGTTCTTTTCATGACATCGGCGGATCAGTTCCTCCGACAGAATCTCCCAGGACGCGTCAAACGCGTACGGCCGTACCGTTGCGCACAAGGCATCCACCTGGTCAGGGTCGGAAAGCGGACACAGGCCTCGAATTGCGGCATTGATCGAGCGCAGTGCTCTCAGATAGCCGGGCGACTGGTAGACGACTGCCTGGTCCACCAGGTCATACGCTTCGAGCTTGCGCGCGAGATCCTGGGGGGGAATGGCTTTTGCGTCCACGTACAGCTTTGTGCGACCTTTCAAGAGTTGGAGCGTCTCGTCCAACGTTGGGACTTTGGCGCCCTGATAGGGCCTGCCGAACCATGAGCCCGCATCTAAAGCGCGTATGGCCCGTGAAGCGGTCTGGGCAATGGGACTTTTGCCATCCGTTGTCCGGTCCAGGTGTCCGTCGTGTAGTATGAAGTACTCACCGTCTTCGGAGGC
>Ga0315541_1003326_pt1 | contig 12499 bp, 6 predicted proteins | sample SalMarSW160190MG_FD_203095 | JGI IMG/M metagenome (GOLD analysis project Ga0315541, IMG submission 203095) | Salt marsh sediment microbial communities from the Plum Island Ecosystem LTER, Massachusetts, United States - Salt Marsh Sediment SW1601-190 ...
CTCAAAATGATGGCTTGATCCTTAACTCGATCGATCCTTCCTTTCTTCACTTTCACCTTCATAAAAGGCTCCTTAGGTTTTTACGTGTGACTCTTGCCTGAATCGAACTATAGTCAAAAAAACTCGACTTTGCAAGCAGAAAATGACCCGTCATTCACGTTCCACACTTTCTGGTCAGAGCGGGGCTGACGTGATTGATAAAGACCGATTGGTCTGTTGTCGACAAAAATAGTAGAGTCTCGTTCACAGTGACAGAGGACTTAATCTTGGTTTTTTCCGAGGAGGTATTTGTGAACACTAATCATCCAGATTTTCCGTGCCGGCAGGAAGGTGATCCGAATCGCCCGAGGTATCCTTCATCAGAGGTGGGGGCAGAGGGTTCAAATCGCCAGACGGACTCAAAACCACAGTCCAAAAAAGAGACTATCCAGAAAGATCATCCTTCGAAGAGAAGCGAGATTGACCTCTCCCGTGAATCCCAAAGGATGGATTTAGGGGGAGTCAGGGTAAAGGGCAAGCCAGAGGACGAAAAGGAAGTCATCTTGGTTCAGAGTCCCGCGGAAGCGACTCTTGAGGCGGAGGCAAAGCCTGTGGAAAAATCTCCACCCAAAGAGGAATCAAAAGCCGTTTCACCCAAGAAGCGGAAACTAAGCCCCCGAAAGGCAAATGCGGGAAAATCCAGTAAGGTGAGTCTTGGCGTCAAAGGCAAGTCCAAAGGAGGCCGAGCTCCAAGAAGGACCAGCCCCCGTATTTCCAGACCTGCTCCGAAGCAGGTGATTGTGAGCAAAGGGGTCGCATATCTGGAGGGGAACATGATCAGGATGGTTGGGGGAACAAAACCCCAGCCGGGAGACCAGGTCAAAATAGGAGAAAAGGAATTCATACTGAAAGCCGGGGAGAAGAAGAGGAAATTCCCCTATTTGTTCATCTTTGTTCTGATAGCGATTGCCATGCTTATTTCCTCACAACTGCTGAAAGGGAGAAGTTCGGGCAAGCTCATTGGAGTTGTCCTTCAGGAAGAAAGCAGGACGCTTTTGTCTGATGCGGAAGTCCGCATCAAGGAGCTGGGAAAGGAGGTCAAATCCAATAGCCTGGGTTTTTTCTTCTTTGATGAGGTGCCTTCGGGTTCTTACACTCTGCAAACCACTCTGAGTGGACACCAGCCCATTGAGGATAAAGTCACCATCACCAAGAAGCAGTCAACCACCATAACGGTGTTGCTCCCGGCAAGAGGTCTTGCCCAGCTATCCGATGGATACTCTGGGGAAACCATTTCCACAGCCGGAACTTCTCCGGGGACCAAAGGCCAGGGCAGGTTTGGAGCCATAAGGATAGAGTCCAATGTCTTAGACCCGGTCGTTGTGGTGGATGATTGGAAGTTGGGAACGGGAAACAAAGTCTATCAGGGTATATACATTGGGAAGCATACCGTCCGGGTCACCAAAGAAGGATATCAGGACTTCATCCAGCAGGTCAAGGTCGAGAGTGGAGAGACAACCGACTTGAAGATGAATCTATCCGAAGCAGAGAAAGACATGACCGTTCCTCAGACCTCAGAGGATTGGATGGCTCTGGCCCAAAGCCAGGCGGATTCTAACGATCTCTCAACTGCGGCCAACTCTTACAGCCAGGCGTTAGCTCTGGATCCCGAATCTGCGGAGGCATTCCTGGGAAGAGGGTTGGTTTACATTCAACTTAATGAGGGGCCAAAGGCTGCCGAGGATTTGGGCGAAGCGGCTGAGCGTTTTACCGAGCAAGGGGACTACAACAAAGCCATCATCTGCTATAGCAACCTGCTGGGGCTCAATGACCAGGATCTGGAGTCTTTTCACAACCGGGGGCTTTGTCGTCTCAAACTGGGCCAGTACCAGAGAAGTATCTCAGATTTCGAAAGGACGATTGAGCTGGACAAAGATTTTTTCTCAGGTTACCTGAGCCTGGGGAAAGTGTATCATAAGTTGGGAGATTACGAACTCTCCGTTAAGTATTACAAGAAGGCAAAAAAACTCGATCCGGCCAGTCCCCAGGTGTACGTGGGATTGGCTAAGGCTTATTTGGCCAAAGGGAAAAAATCCTCTGCCAAGAAAAATCGAAAGAAATTCGAGGAGCTCTCGACCTATATGGATCGAGAGCGGATGAAGCAAGATACTGAATGGAGAGAGTTACTGAAGGCAATAGGAGAGAAGGCTGATTGAGAATCCTGACTGGGGTCGCAAGACGAGGATTTCGTCTTTTCAACCCGACCGTTTACCTGCCTTAAGTTGTTTGGAGAGTTTGCCTGCAACGGTATCGATCGCATGTTTGACCTGATCTAAATGGAATGGTTTGGACAGGAGAAACTCCACTTCATTTTTCTTCCAGTCTTCATCACTAAGCTGCGCTCCCCATCCGGTGATGATTATGATCGGCGTTTCCGGTTTTCTTTGCTTTATGTGTTTACTCAACGTCCAACCCGACATTCCCGGCATTCCCAGATCGGTGATCACCAGGTCAAAATCCTGCTCGGAGAAGAGCTCCAGAGCTTCCTTCCCATCTTTTGCCAAAACCGGTTGATATCCTTCGAAGTCGAGGAAATCCTCGAGCATTTCCCTGATATTCTGGCTATCGTCCACTACCAGTATCTTGAATTTGTACTCCGAGGATTTGGCAGGCGCGTCTTTTCCATAAGGGACCGGTTCTGCGGGGGCGGAAACCCCATCTTTATTTTCGGTACCACCTTGAGTCCCGATCTTGGTTCTCTGAGCGTTTTCCAAATCGAGGGTCTCTGCGTCTAATCCTGCTTGATGCTGAGGTTTGCTGTTTTCAAGCATATCTGACCGTTCTCTCCTTTTTGGAAACCCGCTTGTTTAGGCCAGCGTAACTTCGGTCTTTCCATCACATTCTTTGTCTGCCCTCTCCGGCGTGTGCGGTTCGCCTTTGCATTTGGGCAGCCTTATGGTGAAGTTGCTACCCTGGCCCGGCGAGCTTTCGATCTCGATTTGTCCGTCGTGCCTGGATACGATGTTATAAACCAAGCTCATTCCCAAACCGGTTCCCTTACTTCCCTTGGTGGTGAAGAAGGGTTCGAATACTCTGTCTTTGACCTCCTGGGTCATCCCTATCCCCGTATCCGTCAGCTTCACACAAGCAAATCTCTGATCCTCTTCTGTCTTCAGGCTCAGCGTGCCACCTTCTGGCATGGCGTCCACCGCGTTAATGACAAGGTTGGTCACCACCTCCCGAAGCTCGGTGGCGTCCCCTAACACTCTTTCGACATCCTGCAAGTTTTTCTTCACGTCTATCCGGATTTCAGGACGGATGGCCGGGTTTTGCCAGCAGGTTCTGGCCATTTCCAGGGAGTCCTCCACCACCTGGTTTAAGTCCACCGGGGAAAGGAGCGTGTCTTTTTTGGCCTTGGTGAATTTCTGTATTCGTGACAGGATTTTGGTGCCATCGCTGGCCGACTCCTCGATCAACCTCAGGCTTCTGAGCAAATCTTCCGGTGTTTTCGGCCCTGGTCTTTCCACTTTTTTCAAGGTTAATTGAGCTCTGCCCAAGATGGAGGTTAAGATGTTGTTGAAATCATGAACCACCCCGCTTGCCATCTCCCCCACAGCCCTGAGCTTTTCGGTTTGAATCAGTCGATCCTGAGCTCTTTTCAGACTTTCATAAGCACTTTCCAGATCGGAAAATAGTCGAGCATTCTTTATGGCTACGGAAAGATGACCACCTATTGATCTCACCAATTCTGTCTTTTCGCCTTCAAAAGCAAAAGGCTCCTTGCTCTGCAGATTGAGCACGGCGATGACATCCTGTTCATTCAAGATGGGAATTGCCAGATAGGATCTTATCCCCTCGGAAAACATCGAGCTGTCCGCGGACCTCAGGGAATCCTCCAAACTCAGATCGGCGACGTAGTGGAGTCTCTTGCTTTTAACCACCTCATGCATGCTGGTCTCCTCAGCCGGGATCAGTTTTCCTCTGCTGGTGACGGTTCGATTCTGAGAGCAGGCCAACTCCAATTCGAAACAGTGTTGTTGGGGTCGCCAAAAAGCCAAGCTTAGTTTGTCGTAATCCAGCACCTTTCTTAGTTCCTCAGAGACTATTTTGAAGATGTTTTCCAGATCCAGGGCGGAACTGATGGCCCGATTTATCTGGTCAGTCAAAGCCAGCCGGTGCGCCTTCTTCTTGGTCTCCTGGTACAGCTTCACATTGTTCATGGCGGTGGTCAAAAAATCCGCCAGAGTCTCCAGAACCGCCACGTCTCTGTCATCGAAGGCCCCGGTCCTGAAACTCTCGACATTCAAGACCCCCAGCACCTCCTCTCCGCTCTTCAGGGGGACACAAAGCACGGATTTCGTCCTTTGGATGGTGGGAACATACCGAGGTTCTCTGGTCACGTCATTGGACAAGAACGTTTTCTTCGACTTTGCGGCCCATCCTGCCATCCCCGTGCCCAGTTTCAGTCTGAACCCCTGTGGGACCGGATCACCGTCTTCATCAAAAGAAATCTTCAGAACTAGATCCCCCGAGGGCATATCCATCAAAAACAAAGAGACATGATTATACTTGAAATTGATCCGTATGCTTTCAACCACCCTCTCCAGAAGTCTGTCCAGATCCAGGGTGGAAACTGCTCTTCGCCCCACGTCGTTGATCAGCGCCAACTGCAGAGATCTCTTCTTTTCCTCCTGAAAGAGACGGGAGTTCTCGATGGTGATGGCGATCTGCGAAGCCAACTGTGACAATATGCGGACGTCTTTCTGGGTGAAGGCAAAAAGACGATCTGATTCTGCATCCAAAACCCCAATCACCCGATCTTTCAACTTCAGAGGAACCGACACCTCCGATTTGCACTCATCTATTCCCTTTATATACCTCGGCTCCTTGGACACATCTCCCACCACCAGGGGCTGACCCCAATGGGCCACCCATCCGGCAATTCCCTGCTCTCCAATCCCTAATCTTAAGTTCCTCACCAAACCGTCAGGGAAACCTCGACTGGCCTTGACGTAAAGCTCGTTGGTCTTCTCGTCCACCAGCAGAATAGCACAATTGAGATAACCGAAGGAGCCCACGATAACCCGCAATATTTCATCCAGGAGTTGATCCAAGTCCAAGATGGTGGAAAGGCTTTGCCCCACGTTATAGATGGTGTAGATTTCATTCACCCTCTGCTTCAGATATTCATGTAACTGGGCATTCTCGATGGCAACTGCGGTCTGGGAAGTGATGGATTGGCACAAATTCAGTTTTTCCAAATCCAGCCTGTGTTCGCCGGATATGCCTAACCCGGCAATCCCCAAAATCCTTTGCCCCACACGGAGGGGCATCAAGATCAGCTCTTCGGCGGCATCCGCAAAGAAGAACTCCTTTTTTCCTTCTGGGGTTTGATCCTCTCTCATTATTTTCGCCATCTTGCCCGTTTCAAGCACTTCTCTATGATGAGGGGCAACCTCTAAGGTCAGATTCGCTTTTTTCTCAGCAGAATCAAACCCCTTGTGAGCAGAATAGACTGCTTCTACCTTCAAGTTTCTTCTATCCTCATCCAAAAGTGCTATATAACTCAGCTTCGCCTCGGTGATCTCAGCCATCCGCTGGCCCAGAACTTCCAGCACCTGGTTCAGATTCAGACTTGAAGATACCGCGTAGGAGATATTCAAAAGCAAGGAAAGATCCTTGGCTTTCTTGGCCCAGCTGGAGAGCAAATTCATGTTGTCAATGGCCATTCCCACCTGTTGACCGACAGCCGACATGAATTCGTTCTCCTCCAGGCTGAAATCTTTTTGGCTGAAGCTGCCCAATGCGACCATTCCGAAAATCTCGCCTTTGGCAGCAAAGGGAACGGCTAATAAGGATTTCACTTTCTCGCGTTTCAACCTGTTATCCCGAGGTGAGCACTCTTTTTCCACGTCAGGGATGAAGAGTACCTGGTCTTGTGCGGCTGCTTCCCCGAAGATCCCTTCACCTAACTTGATCTGATCAAGTTCGGGGATTCTGTCCACCTCTATCCCCCTCCACGCTTTCACCCCCAGACTCTTTTTCTCCTCATCCAAAAGATACATTATCCCCCAATCGAAATCGGTCACCCCCAAGATCGTCTCCAACACGTCGTCAAACATACGGTCCATGGCCTGAGGCTGATTCACCGCAGCGGCTATAACATTTAAAGCCAGAAGCCTTCGATGCAGGTCTCTGATCTTCTCTTCTCTCCCTTTGAGTTCTTGGGCCAAAAGTTCCAGGGATCTTCCCAATCGATCATAATCGTTTGAGCCCTGATTGTGTGTAATCTGTGATCCGTCTTTCCGGTCGCAGAGGGTCTCCGCCTTTTTGACCAGCCCGTGAAGGGGAGAGAGGATCCTCCTGATCAAAAAGAGCACAACGGATGTGACCAAGACCAAACAGATTAGCGCGAAAAGGAACTCCGGCCTGCGGGGATATTGGGAAACCAAAAACTGCCAGCCAAACCTGTAGAAGAGGAACATACCTGCGCAGAGCAAAACGGCTGACAGGATCGTAGTTTGCGTAAGGGGACGCCTTTTCGGAGAAGTATTAGATAACATCATGCTGTCGTGATTACCCCATTGAGATTTTCAACCAGTCGGGTCCGAGATTCGTCCTGGTTTCTCGGCACACCAGGAGGTTTCCGGGAATTGACGTGATCCTCAGCCAACGTCGTCCGGCTTCGGTCCTTTCGGCCTCCAGAGAGAGACAATTGTGGATGTTCTCTTCAGCCTGTATCGGCAAATCTCCTTTGGACCCAGAAATTATGTGGCCACCGGACTTCCTTGCAGTTTGTCGGAACTTAGGTTTTGCTGTGAATCGACCGAATCTAAGAAACCTTCCAATACCTTCTGGATTCTATCTGCTCCCTTTTCAATGTTTCGGATATACTTGAAGTTCTCTGGACTTATGTTGCATTCTTTCAATCTCAGAAGTTCCGCTGAGCCGATAATGGTGGTTAGCGGATTGCTCACCTCAAATTTCAAATCTGACCAGGACGTAGGAAGACGCTTTTGGCCTTCCAACCGATCCTTCATTCCTTCAAATCGCTTAAGTTCCCCTCTCATCCGTTCATTTGAGCGCACCAGAAGTCCTTCTTTCAGAGCCAAGGAGAGCTGGCTGGAGACGTGTCTGACAAAGGTTGTCTCCTGCTGGGTGATGGGTTGTCGCTCGAAGTTTCGCATCTCCCCCAAGGAGACCACCCCTATCGCCTCCCCGTCAAGGGTCAAGGGAACCAAGAGTGCGGATTTAATCCTTTCATCCAGAATAAGCTTTGCCTCCTTCACCGGCATCAGGCTTTCCGGGTCGTCTTGATTGATCAGCATGGGTCTCTTAGCTTCCAGGGTCAGACGGTGCCAGGGCAGATCCTCCAAAGAGAATTTCTCCATTTCTCTTAAATTCACTCCTTCCGTCCTGATTTGATGCAGCGCATGGGTGATCAGATGATCCCTCCCTCTGTTTAGAAGGCTGATTCGGGCAAAGCTTTTTGGCAGCTCGGTGGTCAAGCTTGTGGCCACCTTATCCAGGAAGGCCTTAATGTCCTCATCTTGAGCCAACTTCCCAGCGTAGTCGGAAAGCAGCGAGGAGAGGTGCTCTTCGACTTTTAGCCTCTCTAAAAGCCTCTTTTCCTGGATGATAAGGGCAAGCTGCTGGCTCAATGGTCTTAGCCATTTCACGTCGTTGGGTGAGTAGAAGCCTGGCCTTTGATGGCCTAAGCTCAAAGCCCCGCAGATTGATTTGCCAAACCACAAAGGAAGGATGAGGCTGGATCTGATTCCGCACGCCTTGAGCAGTCCGTCATCTGTCAAGTTCTTATCTGTTGCGAAGGAGCTGGACGAACGGATATCCTCCTCGATGAAGGCCTCCCCTGACTTCACCACCTTCCCCACGGCGGTATCAGCCGTGGGGATGCTGGTTCTCTTGTCCAGAAGGACCCCACCTGATGTTCCCTTGGAGATGCGCTTCATGTTCTGCCCCGATCTATCCGTAAGGGCTAAAGAGATATAGTCAAAACCAATTATCTTCTCCAGTTCCGCGGCAACCCGGGGGAAGGCCTCCTCCAAAGAGTCGTCCTCTTGAGCCACGTTAGAGACGGTCTCTACACAAGAGATGTAGTCTCTCCTTTTCTTGTTTCTCTCTGAAGTTAATATCTGTTTTGCCGCCAGCCCCAGACTTTCGCCCAAACTGGTCAGGAATTGAATCTCCTGGTAGGCAAAGCGATCAGGTTTCGAATCATAAATCCCCAAAAGCCCCAGTATCTTTCCACAGAACTTGATGGGAACGCAAGCAAAGGAACGTACGTTGTCCTCTGGGAAAAAGAGAGTGCCATATTCAGGCAAGCTGGTAACATCGGAGGTGCTGGTAACCTCCTTAGACCTAGCCACCTCCTGATATAATGGATTGGTGGAATAGAGGTCGTAGAGGTGGGCTAAGTTCTTTGCGGTTATCCCCCAATGGGTCACCAAGATCATCTCTGAGGAGCGGAAAGTGGGCTTGAAGATGACCCCCATTTTGTATCGCATCACGTTCATCACACAAGGAAGAGAGTGTTTGAAGATGGCGTCCAACTCTTTGTGGTGATTGAGGATAGATAGGACGGCCTTGGTACAGATCAGCTGCCTGAGACGCGACGCGGCAGTTTTTCTGACCTCGGAGAAAGCAGATGACCATTTCAGGAAGCCTAACAGCACTAGTCCAGTTCCAGCAATGTAGCCAGAGATTTCTGCTATCGACACGAGCGCGTGTAATTTGGGCATAGTTAGATTAGGGTTCTCATAGAAACCGTGAACAAGTCTCGTCCCCCCAGCCAACAGGAGAAGGAATCCACCCAATGCCAGTATCCTCCAGCTTTGGGGGCACTGTTCGAAGTATTTATTCTTGGATTTCACAATCAAAAGCGAGAAGGCAAGGAAGATCAAAGGAGGCAGCACTTGCATTATGATTCTATACATCTTTTGGCCCTCCTAAAGAGAGATTGAGGTTATGGTTCGACTTCGCTCACCATGAATGGTTCGATTTCACTCAGCATGAATGATTCGACTTCGCTCGGCATGAATGGTTTGACTGTGCCCATCAGGAACGGTTCGGCTGGGATCACCATCGGTGCTCCGAGTGCGCCCCCTCACCACGAAAGGATGGATAAGAAAACTTTTGCAGAAGAAAGACTTTTCGATTCTTTCGGATAGCTTCGAGAGCATCATCATTACGAGACCGTCAGGCGGAAGAAAAAGGCATACGGTTTCTCAAAAAATCAGATGGAGAGATAAATCAGCCTGTGACTTCCTATGAAATCATCACACTTCTATTATCGACCGAAAACGTTTAACTTTTAGCTGGCCAGCAGTGGTCAACTCAGAGACGGCGGGTTTGAAGTATAAAGAAGATAAAAACTCAGCGTAAGACTTTTTCTCTAACAGGGGGCTAAGACAGAACTATACGCACGAATACCCGCGCCAGCATGGGCGTCCGGGAGATGGGTGGGTTTACCATAAGTCGTATCTTTTGATTCTTTCCCTCAAGGTATTTCTGGAGATACCCAGGATTTGCGAAGCCCTTACCTGATTATGGTTGCAATATTTCAGAGTGAGAAAGATCAAGGACTTCTCCAAAGCTGAGAGGAGACGGTCATAGATCTTGCCTTTGGAATTCACCAAAATCTCATCGTATATGGGACTTAGAACCTGATCAAACATCAGGTCATAGCTCTTTTCCCCAACGGAGCATCCTTGCCGTGTTTTGTCATAACCGGCTCTTGCCTTTTCCGGGCTCTCCGACGAACCCGAAATTTTGGTGACTCCCTTCGAATCGATTTGTTTTTTCCCTCCCGGTGTTGCGGTGTGAACCTTGTGGCTAACACCCGTGGACAAAACTTCCTTCACCATAAATGAGATCCTTTCCGGCTGAATGGGTCTTTTTACTGCTCCGTAAACCTCCTCTTTTATCGTGGGGACGGTGGTTTGGTCGGATGAATTGCCAGTAATGGCTATGATGGGAGTATTTGCATTCGACTCTCTGAAATCCCTTAAAACATCAATTACCCAGCGGTGGGGTGAACTCAAATCCATGACGGCCAAATCGGGTCTTGAGTTTATCATGGAGGATTTGGCATTCTTGGGATCATGAGAAAAAATGAGCGTGTGCTCTTGTGGGTCGAAATACTTACGAAGATCCTCGCACGTTCTTAGATCTTTGCCCACCACCAAAATCTTCTTCATGGCTCCGTTGCCCCCTTTGGATGACGAAGGCTCGTCTTGGAAGGTCAGATTTTTCTAAAGGTTATATCGGCAGAAAAGAGGTGATCTGAAGCAAAAGGCATTCGTTTTGCAAAGCACTGGCTTCTGCTATTTAAAAAAGACAGACGGAAATTCCGCAGAATTCTGCAGTCCGGGGACCTGGGGGCCTGTTGAGCCGCAAAAAAAAATCCCGGTTGGCGAAAAGCGCCAACCGGAATCGAAAGGATGCATGTTCCTTCCCTGTGTCATTCAGGCAGCGTGACCATCAAATCTTAAGCCGGCGGATTCTTGGAGCTCAGCCCGGATCAGGCTTCTTTGACCGCCTGGAGAAATTCCTCAAGCGGTATGGCCACCAGATTCTCCGGTGCCACCTTTCCTTTCATGGCCGTCTTGAAGAGAACCTTGAGGGCCGATTTCTGATCGGGAAATTCAGTGATGTAAATGAAATCGTATCTTCCCAGAAGGGCGTAAGCGTTTATGATCTTTCCGCCAGCCTGGCGTATCTCCTTCTGCGCCTCTTCCATGTACTGCTGACTTTCCTTGAGTCCCTTAGTCCCTTCAGCGGTTGATCTGAAAAGAGTGACATATATAGGCATGTTTTTCACCTCCTTTGATCCGTGAAAGATTGGCCGTGGGGGAACACCCAAAAGCTTTTTTGCTCGGCTGGGAGCCCTTTAAGTGAACCCTCACCAGTGACCTGGCTGTTTTTCGGTTCAGGCCAGGGGTACCCTGAGCCAACAGGGGAGTTTACTCTTCGATTATCCCTTCTACCAGCCTTAAGGCCGCTTGCTTTCCTCTTTCGCCGACCTCCATTTTCGGCCCCACGCAGGAGGGACATCCATCAGAACATCCACAGCTTTCTATGATCTCTTGACAGGCTTTGAAGACGTCCCTGGACAGCTTAAATATCTTCTCGGAAAAACCGACGCCGCCGGGATAGTTGTCATAAACATAGACGGTGGGTCTTTCAGAGAATGGCGATTTTACCTGGGGAAAGGTCCTTATGTCTTTAGGATCACACATAACCCACAGCGGAACCACGTTGCGCAGTATATTGGCTAAGGCTCTCAAGCCTCCGCCTAAGTCTTCTTGGGAGAGGCCGATTCTCGAGGAAATCATTTCCGGAAACTCAAACCAGAACGAGGTGGTGTGCATCTCCTGTTCGGGAAGATTAATCTCTCCAAAACCAACATTTTCATGCGTGCGGAATTTTATCTTCTTATAGTTGGTGGTTAAGGTAGTCACTGAGACCTCGCCCCAAACCTGGTTTCCCGAAGGGCCTTCCTTTTTCTGGCTTTCCTCCAAAACCTTTATGTCAGTTTTCGTTATAGCGTCGGTGTAATAATCCACCTCTACCTCTTTAGCGTAAGCCCTCTTTCCCTCCCAGTCCAGCTCCTCGATTTGATATTGGTCCGCGCCATGCAGGTAGACCGCATCTTCGTACAAAAACATGGGGGCGCTGAAATAATCCATCTCACCGATGACTTTATTTCGGTCGGTGGAATCCAGGATTACGAAATTCTCCGGAGAGGCGCTTCTTAAGCTCACCTTTTCCGCCGGGTAGATTTCAGCGGTCCAATGCCATTTTCCGTTTACGTGATGCAGAACATTGTTTTCCTCCAGGTGAGCCAATATCTTTTCTGTGGCGTCGACTCCGAATTTCTCTTGATCGGAAAAAGGAAGCTCAAAGGCGGCACACTTGATATGGCTGATCAAAATGATCAAATTATTGGGATCGACGATGCCGCTCTCCGGCGATTGACTGAAGAAATAGTCGGGATGGTTGATTATGAACTGATCCAGAGGCGAGCTGTTGGCCACCAGAATTGCCACGGAGACGTCCGTTCTCCGCCCCGCCCTCCCTGACTGCTGCCAGGTGGAAGCGATGTTTCCCGGATATCCTGCCATCAGGCAAACGTCCAATTGTCCGATGTCAATCCCCAATTCCAGGGCATTGGTGGAGACCACACCTTTGATCTTCCCATCTCTTAAACCCCTTTCGATCTCTCTTCTCTGAAGCGGAAGGTAACCGCCGCGATAACCCCTCAGGGAATCAGGGGACTTTTTTGCCTTTTTCATGACCTCGGATAGGTAGGTCAGCAATATCTCCACTCTCAACCTGGATCTGGCAAAGACGATGGTCTGAACGTCATTCTCTAAGAATCTGGCCGCCAACCTTTGTGCCTCGTTGACATAAGATCTCCGTATTCCCAGTTCCTTATTTATCACCGGAGGATTATAAAGGATGAAATGTTTTTGGCCGGAAGGTGCTCCATTGTTATCTA
>Ga0315541_1003330_pt1 | contig 12490 bp, 13 predicted proteins | sample SalMarSW160190MG_FD_203095 | JGI IMG/M metagenome (GOLD analysis project Ga0315541, IMG submission 203095) | Salt marsh sediment microbial communities from the Plum Island Ecosystem LTER, Massachusetts, United States - Salt Marsh Sediment SW1601-190 ...
GATTTGCAAGGCCTTTTAAAAAGTGGCATATTAACCTTCATTGTCAGAGGGAGAAGAAAAATTGCGCTTAATGGAGGAAGAGAGGCTAGTTCTATTTTTGTTAATGAACGAGTGGCCATTCCTGATCCAAATATACATGCCCTTGAGAGATATTTATATATCGCCACATACTTGGGAGTAACTGAGCTTGACTGGAATGGCCAAATTCCCATTGATAATACAGATAAAAGATATGTTAATCATCTCTTACAAGAAATTGGTAATGGCAGAACCTTAATAGCAGTTAATCCAATGGCCAAATGGGAAACCAAACTCTGGGGCCTGGATCGATTTGCTTGCCTGGCAGATAGAATAAAAGAAGAATTGGGAGCAGTGGTTATTTTCACTGGAAGTGAAAGTGACAGGAAAGCAATAAAAACTATTCTATCAAGGATGAATACAAAAGCTCTAAATTTAGCTGGGAAGACTACCTTAAAAGAATTGGCATACCTTTATCAAAAGTGTGATGTTGTTATATCTACTGATACTGGGCCCATGCACGTAGCGGTAGCTATGTCCTCCCCCGTAGTCATAGGCCTTTTTGGACCTACCTCTCCTTTTAAAACTGGGCCTTATGGAGCAAAACACAGAGTTATCAGGGCTGGCCTTGAGTGTAGTCCATGTTTTAAAAAAAAATGTAATGATATGTCATGCATGAAAAAGATCACAGTGAATATGGTTTTTGACTGTGTCAAGGAAGTTATGAGTGTTAAAAGATAAAAAGTTAACATTTTAGCTCATTTTAAACCATGGCTCAGACCCGCCTGCCAGACGGCAGGAAGGCCTGACCGATAATTTTAATAGGCTTATCCGAATATGTAGTACCATAAAGACTCAACAGTTTGATTAAAACAAGCGTCGTCAGGGCGGGCTTTAGGCGCTTTAGTTCACTCAAATAAGGAGGAGATGAATATGGCTATCAACAAAGAACTGCTAGACATTTTGGTATGTCCACAGTGCAAGGGAGAGATCTACTTGAATGAAGCAGGAAATGGACTAATATGTGATAACTGCAAGCTTTTATATGAAATCAAGGATGATATACCGATTATGCTTATAGATGAGGCAAAACCCATCGAAAAATAGATACAGACATTTAGCCATCCAGTTCATGAGCAGGATCGTAATATGATAGATGACATTCTGGAGGGAAATGGAATGAAGACCTCCAACCGATATTATACCTTACCTACAAGAAATCGGTCTATCAAATCCGAGGCTCCGCTTATAATTCATACTGAATCCTCTTATGCGTGGGGAGGGCAAGAAATTCGAATCCTGGAAGAGTTGCGAGGGATGCGTCGGTATGGTTTCTCAACCGCACTTATTTCCCCGAGGCAGAGTCAAATCTTTCGGCGAGCTCAAGCAGAAGGTTTTATCGTCTATCCCGTATCATTTTCCTCAAAAGCCTCCCCCTTTTCTTGGAACTCACTTTTTCGACTCATTCGCCGACTGCGACCAGTAGTTGTCAATACCCACTCTTCAAATGACAGTTGGATGGCTGGAGTTGTGGCACGATTGCTGAAAATTCCACTGATCATTCGCACCCGCCATGTGAGCACGCCTATTGGTTCCACCCTCAGCTATCGGTATTTCCCTCATCTGATTCTCACAACGAGCTCTACTATTCGTAAGGACTTCATCCAACATGGTCTTGGTGGCCAAAAAATCATCTCGCTGCCTACTGGAATTGATCTGGAGCGATTCAAATTTTCTCTGGTGAACCGCAGACGAGTGAGAAATCGTTTAGGCTTTTCCGATAATGATATTCTCGTTGGTAATATCTGCGTTCTCAGGAGTTGGAAGGGATTGGACTTTTTTATTGATACCGCTGCCACCATGTCAGCTCCCTTTAAATTTATTCTTGTGGGTGACGGTCCCCAGCGGAAGCGGTTGCAAGATAAGGTTAAGAGCATGCAACTAGCTAACCGTATTATCTTGATAGGACATCAAGAGCACGTAGAGGAATTTTTTTCAGCCCTGGACATTTTTTTCTTCACATCGTACGCATCTGAAGGGGTCCCGCAGTCTCTCCTTCAAGCTCTAAGTGTGGGAATACCCGTGGTTGTTTGTCATATCCCCTCGGTTCTTGAAGGCATTCATGGGGTTACTGACTTCATAGCTATCGATTATGGAGATCTAGTAGCATCCCGCTGGGCCCTGGAACAAACAAGTCAAAAACTTCATAAAGATGAAAGTAAGATCCTTTCTACTCGCCAAATTCTTGAATCTAGATATGGACTCGAGAATATGTTGCTTCTCCTTTTGGCGATTTATCAAAGACACGGCGTGCTCTCTGGAGAGAAGGGATGATTTGGGAAATAAGATATGGGGAAGGTTCCGCTACTACTCTTGAGATTTTTCTAAGATAAACGTTTGTAATTTAGGAATTACTTGCCAGTGCTTCTATAATAACCTCATGACTTCGTTGAATACGCTGTCAACTGATAGTTGTTCCAAGCAATCACAAACTTTGCTTCCACCGCAGCCATCTAAATTACAGGGACGGCATGGGAAGTTTTTTGCAATCACGCGTCCATACGGGTTATTCCATGGCCCCCATGCCTCTTCTGACGATGGGCCGAAAAGAGCTACTGTAGGTATTTTTACGGCGCTTGCAATATGCATGGGCACTGAATCTATACAAACAAGGCAACTGCAAGTCTCAATTAAAGCGGCAAGCTCTTTCAGAGATAGTTTTCCGGCAAGATTAAGGATTGGAATATTAGGAGACAGAGATATGATTTGTTGAATCATCGATAGCTCTTTTTTATCTGGTGCTGATGTAAGCACAACAGGATATTGTATTTTGTTAAATTCGTGAATTAAGTCTGCTACTTTTTCTGCCGGCCAACACTTAAACAGCCACCGCGATGTTGGGTGTACAAGAATGTATGAATGCTTGTTTATATCCGCTTTTTTCAAATATTTATAGATACTTGTCCTTGCGGATTGCGGGATATACATAAATAAATCCCTCTCTTCAACCGATGGGAAAATTCCGATTTTTCTTAGTGCATCAATGTTCTGCTCAACCATATGCCTGGGTTTCTGACAACGTTTTACGATATGGGTGTATAAGTTTGGTCTATAATTGAACCTTCTTTTTTCAGGAACCAGGCCTACACGATATTTTGCTTTTGATATCAATGTGGCAAAATCGCCCCTCTCACAGTCGGTCAAATTAATTATCATATCAAACCGATTTTTCCTTATTTGTCGTACCAAATTTATCTCTTTTAATGCTCTTTGAGAAAAATGGAGTGACTTCCATTTATTGTCAAATACATAAAAACCTTCTATTGCAGGGTGTCCTTCGAGCATTGGTAAGGTCTCTTGATAGATGTATGCAAATATTTTTGTTTTTGGGAGTCTATTCTTTAATATACTAAATGCCGGTGAAGTTAACAGAACATCACCGTGATGTCCTAACTTAACTACCAGAATACGCTTAACTTTCGTAAGGTTTGGATAGTTGCCGTATGCATTCATGTTTTATCGATCTGCTTATAAAGAAAATTTTTGTACTTAGCAGCACGGGAATCAGTGGAATATTGTGTAACCCATCTCTTGGCATTATAAGCAAGCTGTTGCCCAACATCATAATTGTCCAGTATATACTGAACTGCTCTGGCTAAATCCTTTACTGAATTCGGTTTTACCATAAGTGCATGAACACCGTCTTTAAGTAAACTTAAGGTAGTTGGCTGGCGTGTTACAATCATGGGCACATTGCTTGCGGCATATTCAAACAATTTAATCGGTGAAGTGAAAAAACGTGACTGCATATTATTGCCTAACGGTAGTATTAAACAATCTGCTTCAGCTAAGAATAAAGAGACCTGTTTAGGCAGCAAAAATCCAAAATAGTTTACCCTGTTATGCACTCCATGGATTTGAGTTTGGCTATCGAGCGTCTTTTTCGTAATTTCATTAGCTCCAAGTTTCCCGCCAGCTATATCCAGAACAACGTGATCAGGAAGGTACTTTAGGGCCTCAATTATGATATATGTGTTTTTCCATGTCTGAAATGTCCCAGCATACCGCATATGAAAAGTTCTTTTTTTTCGTTTATTATTTTTACTCTGTAAAAATTGGAAGAATGTTGGATTATAACTGTTTGGCAATACAATGGCCGGCGCATGCTGTGGAAATTTCTCATCTAAAATTGTTAACTGCGTGGGTACAGTGCAAAGAATCCCATCTACCTTGCGAAATATCTTTTTTTCCTTCTTAAGACTAAGAAATGCCTTCCAATTTCTATTTTGCTCTTGATAGACCATGTGCGGGATGGCTGTTTCGTGTAATTCAAAAATCACCTTTATTGCATGAAAACTGAATTTATCCCTTATCGAAATTGCTGTTTCAGTATGGTCTGGAACCCGCGTCACTATAAAAACAGGATCTCTTAATGATTCTATCAGGTTAGCTACTTTTTTTGCTGCCCTGTGCTTACCAAACCATCCATCAACTATACAATGCAAATTAAAATAGGAGGTTAATTGAGCACCATAGCCCGCTAATGTATCATTTATTTGATCGGCTTTAATAGGTAAAGGCGAGCGATAGAGAAGGTGAACGATGAAGCTTTCAGACATTGCATAATAATCCCGTATCACTTGAATAGTTTGACCAGATGCCGAGGGGAAATTGATACGATGGAAATAAATTAATGTGAAATTCATGAACAAAGGTATTCTTTTAAAATAGGAATAATCAACATCTTGGATGTGTGTTTAATAATTCTCAAAGCCACTAAGAAGGCTTAGAGAATATTTCATAATCATTATAAGTTGCTGAATTTATCAATTGTTTCTTTTTTAGCCTTCCCATGCTAATTCCCAAAAGCATCATAGACAGCAATGCAAATTCGTTGATAAAAGGGGAGTTAAATGACCCTGCTACTATGGGCATTATTAGTGCACCCAAGCAGGCTATCCATGTCCAATGGATATTTTCAGGGCTGGGCCGGTGACGAAAGAGATTAAATGCAACGTATGACAGAAACAGGATAAATGAAGTGAGTCCTAAGATTCCCTCTTCGCACCACTTGGTTAAAAACAGGTTATGTGCATGACTTGGTACCTGCCATACAGAGGGATAGGTTGTTAAAGGTTTGCTGAATTTGAGTTGATCAACTTTAATGGATGGGAAGTTACGGGGTCCGATGCCAAGTAGCATGTGACCTCCTTGTATGGCCTGGGTGTATCCCACCATCCAGTGGTCAAAGCGGAGCCTGTCATTGGGTCCACTTATATCATCAAGCTTTAGGCCATGTTTACTCACATTGCTTGTAAGATGTTTGATTCTTTGCGTCAGAATAGAATTTTCAGTTCCTATATAGGCACTGATTGTCATGATTATTGTTATCGATAGAGTAATTCCCAAAGCAAGACGAAGTCTTTTGCTGTGGAACAATGTCAGACTTAACAACCCCATTATAGCAATAACAGCAAGTACACTGCCACGATTTCCCATAACTATTAAGCAAAACAGTGAAAACAGAATAGATGTTAAAGCCGGATGCGGTGTCCAGAAAGATTCCAAACATTAAAAACATCGAGATACCGAGATAGATAGCAGATTGAGTAACCACCCCGGCTGAATGAAATTCAAGGTGGCCTCGAATCCCCGATTTCCATTCCCAGAGTCCCTCAACAAGTCCAAGCATCACCGCCGCGATGAGTATCCAGAGAAATAGCCTTATTTGGGACTCTTTGTAGGTGTTTCGGTACAATGCCCAGAAAAGGAACAAAATGCAGGATAAATTTTCGAATCCCCGAATACCAGGCTCCATGGGCCAGTTCGCCAGGGTACTCGCCAGCGAAACCAGCCACATACTAAATAGCAGCCACTCGAATGTATCAGGCTTTCGCCACCCGATCGGCTTTTGTAAAAGACGCCATCCCAGTGCCCCGACGGAAAAGAGTACAATGGCGAAGTGCTTAGGGCTTTCCATGATGGGTAAGGAAAAGACTAAGGCGTATAGGCCAAATAATTCGAGTTGGTGCAGCCTTGTTACAGCTGAGGCACCCATTACGAACCATCCTTTTTATGTAATTGTTGCTTCAATGTTTATCCTGTGCTTGCAACCATGAATTATTTCTAGATTATGGTTGATGTTCTCATAAAAAGTCCTTTTTCTCGCTCATGATGCCCATTGTGGCGAAAATCGCTCGCAAAAGGTTTTTTACGAGTTAGTCATAGTTCACATATGAAAATTTCGCTTTATAATATTATAGGTCAGATACTTGATCATTTACGTGTCAAGAGAGTGTCTTAGGGCAAATTAATAATCAAAGTGATCCTCACAAGATCTGTAATACTTTAAAAATGTATAGTAAGCGTAAGAGATTGCGAGAAAAAAGCCAGCAGAGCCATCTAATATCCCTCCCCTGAAGAGATACATATTAAGAAAGGTATATAGCGGTCTCAAACATAGTGAATACGAAATTGACCACTTTTTTTTTGCCGGTAACTCCTGTGCAGCCAGCCGGCTATAGCTTTCCAACCTTGAGAGAAAATCTGGTATAGATCTGTAAGTGAAATGCTCAAGAGGGTGCTCAAGATACCCCACGTTGCCGTTTACAACTACTTTTTCATGTACTGCCCGGTCTTGAAAATGTCCCTCGCTTTTTTGGAAAAGCTTTAAAGTGTAATCTGGATACCAGCCACCATGACGGATCCACTGGCCACAGAAATAATTTTTCCTTGCAATATAGTAGCCGCTGTATTCATTCTCCTGGCTTAACTTCTTTTTGATCTCTTCTCTTAGCGACGGCGTTACCCGTTCGTCTGCGTCCAAACTAAGTATCCAAGGACCTATTGCCTTGTCAATGGCCAAATTTTTCTGCCTGGCAAAACCACGCCAGGGTTCCTGGAAAACCTTAGCGCCAAATCGCTGAGCAATTTCAGCAGTGCCGTCCTCACTGAAATGATCCACAACAACGATTTCGGAAGCCCATCCAACGCTATCTAAGCATTCCTCAATATTTCGTGCTTCGTTTTTGGAGATAATTGTTACGGAAACATTAATCATATTCTAAAACCTAACCTTTGGGCTCAGTTTGTGATTTTATGGTCAATAGTTGAACGAAGTTTGTGTGTCAAGTCAAAAGGTTTTTTAATGAAGCTATCCATGTTTTTCAAATTTGTCTTTGAGTTTCTTCTCAGCATCTGACCCCGGCGCTGCGTTTCAGGGTTATACATGAAAGAAACTTTACGTTGAGCATGGAAATGTCTTTTATTGTTTTATGCCCTTGAAACAAGGTCCCGTGCTTGGACCCTGATAATCGGGATTTATTGCAACGTGACAATAACTATTATACGCTCCGCCTATCAAATCCCGATTATCAGGGCCACTCCTGTGCATTTATAAGGGCATAACAATAAAAGACATCTCCATGCTCTTTTCCACGGTTAGTTTCTTAGGAGGCTGTATTGTTTTTAACAAGATGAAGGTAAAGGTGCTGTAACTCGTCGATAGTTCGCTTCAAAGGAAAAGCCTCCGCTTTTTTTCGTGCATTGGCTGACAAAGCATGGCGTCGTTTTGGGTTGTAAAGATCGTTTAGATAACCACCTAGTTCTTTCGTTGCACGGGGCGAACTGAGTATAAATCCTTCTTTACCGTGGCTTATGATTTCAGCCGTTCCGCATTGGGCCGTAGTAATAACCGGCAATCCTGTTGCCAATGCCTCAAGCACCGCTGTGGAAAACGGGTCATAGACTGTGGGGAAAGCAAAGATATCTGCTGCCGCATAAAAACGCACCGCATCTTGGTGAGGCCCCCAAAAGGTAACCTGCGACATAAGGCCCAGCTTTTGAGCAAGCCTCTGATAGGGGCGTTTATTCCCTTTGCCAACAACCCAGAGCTGTGCCCTGCCTCCAGCCAGAGCCATTCCTCTGAGTAAATTTCCCAGCCCCTTTCTCTCAAATCCGGAGCCGACAAAAAGTACTACTGGAATTTCGTCGATAAGACCACATTCGGAGCGGAGTTGATTGCCAATAGTTAATCTATTTTCCGGCCGAAATCGTTTTATATCAACACCATTGTAAATCGTGTGTATACGCTCGTTAGGGATTTGAAACCTCGATGTGATCTCGTGGCGGACCATGTTTGAATTGACAATCACCGCTTTCAAATTGGGCTGTTCTAAGAGCCGTCGTTCTAACCATCGGAGGTAGTGATGAAAGGGGTTTATCCGCACTAAAAGACGGCTCAGAAAATTTTGATGGGAAGCACGAAGTTCCAACCACCTCGCATGGACCCCATCCCCAGCCCGATAAACATCCTGACAGAGCGTTCGTTCGTTAGACTGAATAAGATCGAATTCTTCCCTTCGTATTGCTCTTCGAACAAAGAAAACAAAGCTGGCATGCCGAAGAAGGGAGGGCGTCCTTGGGCCACCAATATTGTGGAAGTGCAGCTTTGTATTTCCGGATGCAATCCATCGACGGGCAAAGAGATGTACTTCCACACCGCGTTCTGCAAGTGAGTTCATGAGCGTTTGGGTGAACTTCTCAGCCCCGCCGTAAGGATCATATTCATTCCTAATAAAAGCGATCTTCATAACTCATTTTTCTCAATATACTACCAAACAAGGCAAGATGAGCGATATCCCATTAAGATTAAATGGTGGACCTCAACATAAAAAGAGGTATACGCAGTAATAGATTTAAGGAGAATAGCATATGCATTCAAGTAATGCAAATACCTGCGTTCACTATATATAAGAAGAGGGGGAGGGGCTTCTTCTGATTTTTTAGCCTGCTTTTCCCTTTATCCAAGCATAAATATATGTTATATAATGCTCTGAAAGAAGTTTCGTGCAGAATATTAATTTAGTGCCTCGTATTTGAAACAGGCACATATGGAGAGTATGATTACGATCTTCTTATAATTGAGAAACAGGGAGAAGAGGACTTGAAAAATATTGATAAGAAGTATTTGCATAAAGGAATCGATAATTTCAGAAAATCAATGATCCTTGTTGTCGGTGATATCATGTTAGATAGATTTATATGGGGAAATGTTTCAAGAATTTCCCCGGAGGCGCCTGTACCTGTAGTTGAGGTTGAGCATGAAACCGTCATGTTAGGCGGTGCTACCAATGTTGTTAATAATCTCGTCTCCTTAGGTGGAAGTGTGATGATGTGTGGAGTTGTGGGAAATGACCCTACAGGAAAAGAGATAATTTCAAGATTAGATGAATTAAATGTTGATACTGGTGGTATTGCTATAGAACTTGATAGACCTACGAGTGTTAAAACAAGGATAATAGCCCATGACCAACAGGTTGTCAGGTACGATCGAGAAAAGAAAATACCTTTAAAGCCAAAGACTACCAAAGGTATTCTAGATTTTATTCATGAAAAAAAGGGAGATCTCTCGGCGCTTATAGTCTCTGATTATGGTAAGGGGGTCATATCCCGTCAGCTTATGGATGGGCTAAAAAACATGGCCTCAGATTATAATGTTCCAGTGACAGTCGATCCAAACGTTAAGAATTTTCCGCTCTACAAAAATGTAACTGTAATCACACCTAATCATACTCAAGCAGGAGAAATAGCGGGCCTGGAAATTGTTAACGAAGAAGACCTAAAGAAGGTTGGAAAAAAATTGTTAAATAATAAAAAATGTAAAGCCCTGTTAATAACCAGAGGTAAGGATGGTATGACCCTTTTTGAAGAAGAGGGTAGGGTGGCACATATACAGTCAATAGCAAGAAAGGTATATGACGTGACTGGTGCCGGAGATACAGTTATTGCTACGCTTACGCTTGGTATAACTGGAGGGCTTGATATAAAATCTGCGGCCTATCTATCTAATCTTGCAGCAGGTATAGTGGTTGGGGAAATAGGAACGTCAACGGTAAAGATCGATAACCTGAAAGAATTGATTGACTCCCTTTTCTAACAGCAGGCAATAGGGAGTATGCAGTAAGCAGAGACAAGTAACCAACAACGAGCGATGAGCACTCCTCAGGAAGCAAAAAAGGTAAAAATGATAGGCAGCCTCTTTTCTCGAGAAGAGGAATTGATAGAGAATGTTATTACACAGATGGAAACATGTTTTGGTCCAACTGACTGGATAAGTAAAAAATTTGTTTTTAACAGAACACGATATTATGAAAAAGAGATGGGATGGCCCCTTTATAGACGATTTATATCTTTTTCCAAGCTTATCAGCTCAGATTCTATTGTAGATATAAAGTTGACGACCAATAAAATTGAAAATGAGCATCGTTTTGATAAAAAAAGGCGGGTTAATATTGATCCAGGCTACATATCGTTAGAAAGGCTGGTTCTTGCTACCGGTAAAAATTATATCCACAGAATTTATTTAACAAAGGGAATATATGCAGACCTCACACTTGTCTTTCATGCTGGCACCTTTAATCCTCTGGTATGGACATATCCTGATTATGCAGATGAAGAAGTCATTAGTTGTTTTAATATGGTAAGGAATAATTATTTTCAACACTTAAGAGAAGAGGAGCAATAGAGAGATAATCATGCTTAAAAGTATGACGGCATATGGCAGTGCTGAGTCCTTAAAAGATAGCCTTGAATTTATTGTAGAAATTCGGTCGGGAAATTATCGGTACAGAGAAATTGTTCTCAGGCTTCCCCAGAGCTTACAACCGTTTGAGGAAAAGGTTAGATCTGTAGTGTCTTCTATGGTTAAGAGGGGTAGGATTGAAATTTCCATCCAGATTAAAGATAATGGCGATAAAGGTTTAAAGCTGGAACTAAATAGGCCATTGGTAAAGGCGTATATTAATGTTTTCAATGAGCTGAATGAGGAACTTGGATGCAAGCAATCTATCGATCTATCCTTTTTCTCTCAGTTGAAGGATGTTATTATCACCAAACAGGACAGTATTGATTTAGAAACTGTGTGGCCTAATTTAGAGGCTGTTATTAACAAAGCCTTGCTCTCAATGGAATCTATGAGAATAAATGAAGGCAGGGCTTTGGAAAAGGATTTCTTAAAACGATTAGATAGGATCACGAGATATATTGATGAGATAAGAAGTAGGACCAAGGTAATAGTTGAAAGCTACAGAGATAAATTAATGCAAAGGATTAATAAGTTGATAGAACCCATTGAAATAAATGAGGATCGCATTATACAAGAAGTAGCTTTAATGGCAGACAGATCTGATATTACAGAAGAGCTTATTAGGGTAGAAAGCCACTTAGAACAGTTTAGAAATTTCATAAATCAGGATGATGTGATTGGAAGAAGACTGGATTTTTTATTGCAGGAGATAAATAGAGAGGTTAATACGATGGGGTCTAAGGCTGCGGATTCTTTAGTTTCCCAGCTTGCAGTAGAAATTAAGGCTGAATTAGAAAAATTAAGGGAGCAGATTCAAAATGTGGAATAGGCGGCAAGAAGTGCCTAAAATTAAAAGTGCCTAAAGTGCCTAAAATTAGGAGAGGATTGTAATTAAACTTTAGCTTACTTTGAACCTTAGTCCAAACCTTGCATATAGGTTTAGTAGGCTAATCAAGCATGTACTGGCTTATAGAATTAGTAGGTTATTTAGAGCAAATAGCACAAGAGCCGACTTTAGGCACTTTAGCTCACTTAAATATGGGAGATAAAGCTTATGGATCCAACTTTACTTAGTATTGGCTTTGGAAATTTCATTATATCAAGAAGGGTAATTGCTATTATCTCACCCTCTTCAGCACCGGTTAGAAGACTTCGAGAAGAGGCGAGAGATGATAAAAGGCTTATTGACGCAACTCAAGGTAGAAGAACGCGATCAGTAATTATTACAGATAGCAATCATGTGATACTGTCTGCTATTCAATCGGAGACAATAGCACAAAGATTTGCTCCAGACGGTACAATACGGGGTGAGGATTTGCTATAGCTCTAAATTCAAAAAATTACGAGTTGACAATAAAGAGATATGAAAGAAAAAGGACAAATCTTTGTAATAACCGCTCCCTCAGGCACTGGAAAAACCACAATAATAAAGAATATATTAGAAAAAGATGTGGGAGGAATTGGTTATTCCATTTCTCATACTACTCGAAAGCCTAGAAAAGGGGAGTCTCACGGGTTACATTATTACTTTGTTGACAGAGAAAATTTTGGAAAAATGATTGAGGCTAATGAATTTGTTGAATGGGCCGTTGTCTATGATCACCTATATGGCACTTCTATTTCAAGTATAAACAGTGAATTATCCTCAGGAAAAGATCTTTTGATGGATGTTGATATTCAAGGGTCTCAAGAGATAAAAAGGCAGTTTCCTGATTCTTCATCAATATTCATTCTCCCTCCATCACTAGACATTCTTAAAGAAAGACTACAAAAGAGATCTCCGAATGACAAAATGAACATAGACCTGCGGCTAAAAAAGGCAGCAGAGGAAATTCAGAGATGTCGAGATTACGATTTCATTATTATCAATGATGATCTAAAAAAAGC
>Ga0315541_1003335_pt1 | contig 12477 bp, 12 predicted proteins | sample SalMarSW160190MG_FD_203095 | JGI IMG/M metagenome (GOLD analysis project Ga0315541, IMG submission 203095) | Salt marsh sediment microbial communities from the Plum Island Ecosystem LTER, Massachusetts, United States - Salt Marsh Sediment SW1601-190 ...
ATTGTCTGTTTAATGCGAAGGTTGAGGAGACTGGGTTTGACTTAGGGGTTACACTCAGGAGAAAAGAACGGATAGATGTTAAAAACCCCTGGTACGGTATAATTAATGCCGGCGTTTTATTCTTCAACAGCTATCCTGGCAGACTTGTGGATGTGTGGATGGAAGGATGTCTTAAAGAAAACACCACTGACCAAAAAGAACTATCAGAGATACTTAGCGAAACAATTGATTGGCAACACTATGATAAGATTTATGACTGTAACGGTATTAAGGTTAAGGTTTTCAACGCACAGGAATATAACGACGTTCTTCTAAAGAATGGCAAGATATATCATTTCAAAGGTAAAAGGCATCAAAAAGATATATATGAGAAGCTGCTCGAGGCAAAGAAACAGGGTGAAGATATATACGAGCTATTTAATGAGCTTACCGGTCGAAAGAAAGAGAAGCGGCTTAAGAGGTTGTTTAAGTCTTTGAAGCAAAAAAAATCGTGAGATAGAGGGTTTGGTTGAAAAGAAACAGAGAAAGCCTTCTTGGGTAAGAATTGCTGAGGAATTAGGTAGAAAGCAGGCCTAAAATGTGGATTTCAACAGATAAAAGTGGCTTATGCAACAGATTAAAATCATTGATATCTGCACTGAGATTGGACCGGAATGCAAAGGTCTATTGGGTAAAAAATCATAAGGTACGTTGTTATTTCTCTGATTTGTTCAAGAACGATATCGAAATCAAACGCGTACCTCAAGACGCCCGAATTTATAACAACTGGCGTTTTTGTTTGATAAGAAATGGCGATTTATATATACCGGAGGATGAAAGCGAGTATTATGATAGGATGTATGATGCTACGCCGACAAAGGATAAAGAAGAAATTTTGAACGTTATAAGTTCGTTTGTTTTCAATGATTATGTACAATCGCAGGTTGACAGTCTTGAGAACTCAGAAGATTGTATTTCTGTTCAAATCAGAACCTGGCATGAGGCCAAAGGAACGCCTAAATTTGAAAGTTATGATATTAGTAAATACTTTACGGCGATTGATAAATTGGACCCAAGAAAGCTTTTTGTCACAAGTGATAATCCAAATCCGGTACGCTTAATGAGAAAGAGATATGGAGATAGAGTGGTAGTTTATCCTAAGAGAACAAAGTTTGGCGACAGGAACAGCAGAAAGGGCATGCAGGATATAACGGTGGATTTTCTCCTGTCGTCAAAAAACAATGTAATAATCGGTGATAAATTAAGCACTTTTACAGAATTATCCTGGTGGTTTGGCGGCTGTAAAGCTAATGTAATTACCGTATAGAGACAGGATAAATCGGAGTCAGGTCATAAAGATGAACTTCAAAATAGGAAATGTTGAGGTAGAATTTAAATGTAACAAATTTTTTTGTTAGTTTGGTTGCAACGTAGCCATTGGGATACACGAGATGTGAGTGTATAATTGGGTACTTCGACATTATACCGGTAACGCTGGGTTACTACTACAGGTTTATGACCTCGGTATTGAAACTGCCTGGCCAACTCATCCAGAACAATCTCCATCCCTCCAATATCAGGCAAAAAAGAAGGTGTAAAAAGACATATATTCAAAATGGCTGTCCTATTAATTGTCCCTTTTGAAGCTTCGAGATAAAAACCAAATATTACAACTTTTCAAAACTAAGTTCCAACGACACATACAAGCAAAGCTACTAACGGCAAGACTACCCATAAAATGATTCGAGTTCATTTGATACTCTAATGTATTTTGATTCGTTCCCTGCGAGATAGGCGCTTGCCAAAATAGTAATAATTAAAACGTTCCATTGCTTTGTCCCTGCCGAGAGCATCTCGAATTTCGACAGCATCCAGCAATTTAGCAACCCATTCATCGATTGTTTCCTTTGTCAGCCAATCGGTACAACACTTAGCAAAATAAGCTGCTTCGAACATAAAAATTTCAAGACTTTGCCTATCATAAAATCCGGCGTACTCAAAATCCAAAAGAAAAACCTTTTGTTTTAAGTCTTCACCGTTAAGCAGAATAGACCTCGAATTAACATCTATATGACTACAGTTTACCTTGTAAAGCTCAACAAAAACAGGAATAACCCGGCTAAGTATATCGGCACACTTGTTCTGGTCCTGCCTGTTCAATTCCAGCAATTTACCAATATGGATTCGATTAGCCAAGTCTTCCAAAAAAACGATACTTCTTTTTATCAACCCGAAGGAATCATATATACACCCATAACCATATACCTTCGGCACACTTAAACCTCGCTCGGCTGCAATAATCAAATTGGCTGCCTCAGCGAAGGCAAATCTATCGTATTTTTTTATATGATATTTTAGTCTGTGCCTGAGGCAAGGTATTAGGAATACTTTTGCAATAATCGATTGGCCGGCAAAATTCGGGGAGTTTATACGAAGAATTATTCGGCTATGAGTCTGTCTGATAACTTCCATACCCTGTGGCAAAGATGATTCATTATTTCTATCCATAGCATATAGGATCGATTCTGCTACGGCAGTCATATCTTTGTTTCTGAGCCAAAAGGTCGCTGTTCCGTGGCGATATCTAAACTTCAAAACATCTTGCAATATTTTCGATTTATTAAAAACTGATAATCCAACCTTATCACAATTCGGTATTTTCATAAAATCCGTCTTAATCAGCTAAATAACAAGCATAGAAAAGTGACATTTTCCTATCAGGCCGGAAAATTTCCACATACTCAAATAACCATTTGCGAGTACAGTCTGGAATGCTTTTAATTATATCAAAATATGTGCTCTGATACCACCATTATCAATATATCAGCCAACAAAGCAAATATGGTCAACCAACTTATGTTCTTATTGTTCCAACAAGTATCTTCTCTCAATAGATTTTTAGTCGCTCTTTGCGGGATAAGCGGCTATTGAAATAATAATTAAAGCGTTCGATTAAATTTCCCCTTTTTACATCATCTCCAATTTCAATTGCGTCGAGAAGTTTAGCTCTCCACTCATTGATTGTCTGCTCAGTAAGCCAACGCCTGCAATACTTCGCAAAATTTGCAGCTTCAAACATCAGAACTTCGAGACTGGGCTTATCGTGAAACTCTGCATACTCAAAATCCAAAATAAAATCATTTTTTGCCGAATTTCCGTCGCCAAGCATAATGGCACCCGTGTTAAAACCTATGTTATTACACCCTGCTTTGTAAAGGCCAATGATGATAGGAATGGTTCGCTCAAGTATCTTAGCGCATTTCTTCTGGTCGTTACTGTTCAATTCCAGCAGCTTATCAACCGCTGTCTGGTCAGCCAAGTCCTCAAGAAGCAATACATCCGTCTTTATCAAAAAGGAGCTGCCATATATGCGCCCGTAACCATACACCATTGGCACATTCAGGCCTCTCTCAGCAGCAATAAGCAGGTTAACAGCTTCTCCAAATGCGAACCTCTTATATTTCATTCTATGATATTTCAACCTATGCCTGAGGCAACATAATGGAAAAACCTTCGCAATAAAAGACTTCTCAACGGATTGAGAGGAATCGATACGAAGAATGAATCGTCTGTCTTCATTTTTGATAATTTCAATATTATCAGGCAAAAAAGAACCATTAAATTTATCGACAGCAGATGCGATTGATTGAGCTATGGGGATTAAATTGTTATCTATTAGCCACCACCTGCTCTTTAGCGAATCGTTATACTTGAACCTCAAAGCCTTCTTTAGTATTGTTCGCCTGCTTGAAGAAAACATGTTCGTACCATGGATTTTATGTTTTTTTGAAAATTACGCGGCAATATGGCCTACTTAAATTAATCCTCGGAAATCTCTCAACAAGCTCAAGTCCTGTCTGCTTTGCAAGTTCAAGAAGACGACCAAAGGCAATATGATTGTTACGGTGCTGCTTTCCCAGTATTTTTTTTCGATAAAACCGCCAACAGTTTTTATTGTAAAAACTCAAGGCAACATATTTTTTTGAAACGCGAGCAAGCTCTTTCAAAGCATCCAGTCTCACCGGGTTGCTTTCCATATGGTGGAATAACCGCATACAGAAACATAAATCTGCTGAATTGTCAGGCAAAGGTAAAGATGAAATATCAGCTTCGATTAGTCGGACATTACCCAGAGCTCCAAACCTCTCTTTACATACTTTAAGCATATTTACCGAGTAATCGACCATCGTCAGCTGTCTGGCTTTTGAAAAAATCTCAAAAAATCTGCCGCTACCGCATGGAACATCGACTATGTGCGAATCACTACCCACCAGCTCAAAAACACGTCGAGCGAAATCTTTTTCTAATCTGTTAAGTCTTTTATTTTTAGGCCCATGTGTAAATTTCTTTTCGTAATCTTCCGCCTGCTCTATTGTTCTGGCTTGTCCTAACGTAACTGTGTTTATCGGCAAATTGTCATTTCTTTGAATCATATTATTGCCCAAAAGAAAAACTGCTATGGTCAAGTAATGGTATCGCTTAATTTCTAGTCCTACTGTGGACATCCGTATCTCGCCTTAGTACGGCATACCATTGTCTGGAGATGAGATGACGGGAGAGAATCCAACTATCTAAAATTAAACCACATTTGTTAGCTTCTTTCTCAAAAGTTTTATAGCTAATGGGGATACGGTCTTTCGAGCGTCTCCCCCTGACCGTATTACTCAGTTTCGTATCAAAACGAAGCATCGTTTTTGAAACGCAGTCTCTCCCGACAAGATTATTTATAAGAGGTTGCTTTGAATCAGGGAAGGACAGAATTCTAATATATTTTCCGTTTATAATGTGCATTTCTTTGCAAGCCGTCTTTTCATTAAAACCATGTTGAGTATCCTGAAAAAAATAAGTATATCTATTTTCGGCTGGAGGTCAAGAAAAAAACGATAATTATTCAATTCCACTTTTGATGTGCTTCTTATCTTTTACCGTTTTTCCCTCCTTCTAAACAGAATCAACTATAATTGAATGTGATTTTAATAGCTGCTGTGTGTTGTCAAGCCGATTTTACGCTGTAACTTACGCTTTAGGTATGAATACAAATACCATTGTCGATGTCTGGTTTGCATGAATATCGGATTGCCAAAAGGATTGTAAAAAAGGCGATTCCACCTCACTAACAATAGAGGTGGAATTGCCTATGGTACACTATTAAGATTCTACGACTTTATAACAGTAATTTCATCAAAGCGTGAATGCATAGCCTTTATCAATCAAATAATCTATTATCTCGTCCACAACGTCGTTTACATTGGCTCCTTCTTCATTATAATCCCTCGTCCACTTTCTTTTTAGCCTTGCCGATATTTTGCCCGAACCAACAGAATCATGAAAAGTGGGCGGGACGACACCATCAACAAGAAGATGGCCTTTCATTCTCAGGGCAACGATTTCATCGTCGTCGGCACCAATATTTCTCTCCCTGGCCTTGCCGGTTACTGTACCGATGACTTGATCATCTAAATTCAGCCAAACAGCCCAGGCGAACGAAGCTATATCCACCTGCATAAAATCAGCAATGGCCTCTCCATAGCCTCCCCCTATCTTATCACCATTTTCATCCCTGCCGTACACTATCAGCACATCATCTTCGATGTTGGGTTCACCATTAAAATTGACATCAACTACATGATAGCCCCGGAATTTTGCAGTACCCATTACCTGGTCATCGATGTCAATCCCTTTAGCTCTGCCAGAAACCTTGTAAACCAGTATTTCTCCATAAGCCGGCATACAAAGGGCAAGCACAGCTAACAACATTACTAACTTTTTCATTTCGTCTCTCCTTTCATTTTATTCTCATTCAATTATTATTTCAGCCTGAGCTAATCTCCAGCTCCTTATAAGCTCAAGACAAGCCAGTAATTTCTGTTCTCCGTTAGACCTGAAAGTCCGCTTTTTCATTAATTTATTCGCAATAGGAAAAAACCGGCCAAAAAAATGCTGTCTTTATTTAGCCGTTTTATCCTCCTTACATACAGAATCGGTTATAATTGGACATGACTTTAATATCAGATATGCGTTGTCAACTTAATGTTATCGGATTATCAACAGGGTTGTAAAAAAGGCGATTCCACCCAACTAACAATAGAGGTGAAATCGCCTATAAAACCCGTGTGAAAAGTCCGTTATGGCATACCACCATAGTAGTCTTCGTAGCCCTTGCCTTCCAGATATTCAGTGATTGCATCTACAGTATCTTCGAAATCACCATCACACTCATTTGCCCTGTTGCCTATCCTCGTAAATTTTGTGCTAAGTCTCGATGATACTGTACCGGAGCCCAAAAAGCTTTCCCCGTCTTGCTCGCAAAGACAATGGCCTTTTGTCGATTTCGCAATACGTCGCTTTTCCCCATTGCCGATATTTGTCTCCCTGCCTTTTCCGCTGGTTACCGCCCAAATCTGGCCAAAGTAACCCTCATCCGGCGGAATTGGGATATAGAGATAGCTCCAAAAATCAGAAAGTACCACCCATGGACTGCCCAGGTCCAGAAGCCAAAGATCCAGCTCAAAAGTATAGTCTACAAGGTAGTACTTACTCCCTTTCCAATACCAAATATCTACTTTATCTTCTATCTCAAGCAGCCCGCCGGTATCATCTAAATTGACATCCAGCACCATATAGCCCGTATATGTCTCTTTCAACTTCTCCGGGTCATCATACTCGTACGCCAGGATCTTCGCCTTCGTTTTGTAAACCAGTATTTCACCATAGGCCGGAATACAAAGGGCAAGCACAGCTAATAACATTACTAACTTTTTCATTTCGTCTCTCCTTTCATTTTATTCTCATTCAATTATTATTTCAGCCTGAGCTAATCTCCAGCTCCTTATAAGCTCAAGAGCGGCTAATAACTTTGACCTTTGACAGGCTGCAAAAACCACTCAAACAGTACTTCCTCCACAAATTCAAGGACCTCTTATCATCCTTTTATCCTGAAAACACCGAGTACCCTGATTGCCAGTTAAAATATGAATACTAAAATCCCTTACAAAGCCCCATTTTCTCCAGACATAATCCTTTTTGTCCCGCTTTTGCATTCTCACAAAAAAACTGCAAAAAACATTCTCATACGAACTTATACGTATAAATGAACGCTGTCAATTAAAAAAAATAATTTTTCTTTTTTTTGCAATATTTTCCGGTTGTGTGTATAATCTACCCTAACAAATAGCCGCCATATAAGTATAGCTGGCCAAGGCTAAAAAGGCCGGTTTTTTTCAATATTTGCGACTAAACCGAAGTTTTGGAAACCTCATCAAGGGCTGAAATGAGGTAGTGGAAATTGTTTGAAAGGAATGGAATATGAAATTAACAGACAAATTCTCAACCTACAACTTCTTTCTTTATTGGATGGTTCTGTCTTTGTGTTTTGTATGCTCAAGCTGCTCATCAAAAAGCGACGAGCCAAAGAAAGGCGAGGAACCATCATCTTCAGAAATTAAAACACTTGAATCAAAAAAAGCTATATCTCAAAATTCTGACATCGAAGGAGGATTGAAACAGGAAAATTATGAGCCGAAAAAAGTTGTGGCAGAAATGCTCATTTTAAAAGAGGAAGTGAAAAGACTAAAGCAGGAAAATGACGCATTGAAAATAGCCATAGCTAAAGCAACTAACGGTAAAGAGCAAGACATAAGTTATTATACACATAAGGGAAAGGATGAACTAAAGGTCAAAGACTTTGTGGCAAAACTTAACTCTGCAACGAGTGTTGAAGATAAAGTAGCGCTCATAGAATCATTAAATGATTTAGCCTCGTTGGAAGACCCGTCTGTGATTGATATGGTCCGGAAAGCTTTAGACGACCCTAACCTGGAAGTAGGACGTGCCGCAATAGAGTTGATGGAGGAATACGAGTCTCCCGAGATTCTTCCCGTAATAGAGAAAGCTCTAAATTCCAAAGATGAACAGACTCGCAAAACAGCGCTGGGGCCTCTTGCAAATATTGATGACCCGGAAGTTATCGGGTTGCTTGGTAAAGCATTGAATGATTCATCCAAAGATATAAGGTCTTCCGCCCTTGAAATAACCGAAGAACACGAAGACCCTATAAAGCTTGGTGTCATGCAACAGGGTATCGCCTCCAAATACGATGATGTAAAATATCCTGTTGCCTCGATGCTAGAGGATAGAGGTGACCATCCTGCTGTAGACATTCTCATCGAAGGCCTGAAAGACACAAATTCCAGTTTTCGTGAGGAGATAAATGAAACCTTAAATTTCCTGGTTGACAAGGAATTTGAAAATTATGAAGAAGCGAAAAAATGGTGGGCTGAAAACAAAAACAAATACGACGATGAGCTATTCGAGATAGAGTAGGATTGTTTTTTTACCACGACTGAACTGCAACAAACCGTCGCCGACCACGGGAATTATGTACAAGGAGTTTCGAGATAGAGTCTCAGCGGTTTTTGTACATTGACTCATAATATTTCTGGTAGTCACCCGATACGATGTTATTCAGCCAGTTCTGGTTTTTAAGATACCAGTCTATAGTCTTATTAATGCCTTCTTCGAATCTGACCGACGGCTGCCAGCCAAGCTCGGTCATTATTTTGCCTGCATCGATAGCATATCTCCTGTCGTGGCCGGGCCTGTCAGTAACGTGCTTAATCAGAGATTCGGGCTTATCCAGCCGGCTTAGTATCAAGTTAATTACCTCAAGATTGGCTTTTTCATTACAGCCGCCGATATTATAAATCTCACCGGCCGGTGCTTTTTGCATCACCTGCCATACGGCTGTGCAATGGTCATATACATACAGCCAGTCCCGCACATACAAACCATCGCCGTAAACAGGTAATTCTTTATCATTGAGAGCATTGTTAATCATCAATGGGATTAGCTTTTCCGGGAATTGGTATGGGCCATAATTGTTTGAGCATCTGGTGATGTTATATTTTACGCCCCAGGTATGGCCAAATGCCTTCACCAGCATATCAGCCGCGGCCTTACTGGCCGAATACGGTGAATTGGGACTCAGCGGCGTTTCTTCGGTGAATTTACCTTCCGGACCAAGTGCGCCATATACCTCATCCGTTGAGATTTGAATGAACCACTCTAATTTTTTATCGCGAGCAGCTTCAAGCAGGGTCAATGTGCCGTTAACATTGGTTTCCATAAAGACCTTTGGTTCATTAATTGAGCGGTCCACATGGCTTTCGGCGGCGAAATTAATTATCGTATCAATCTTGTTTTCCTCAATGATTTTTTCTACAAGCTGCCCATCACAAATATCGCCTTTAATAAATTTATGATTGGGCTTATCCAAAAAACCAGCGAGGTTTTCCAGATTGCCGGCATAAGTCAGCTTATCGAGATTGACAATAAAGCAATCGGGGTGCTCCGAAAGTACCATCCGAACGAAATTGCTGCCTATAAAGCCGGCACCACCTGTAACTAATATCTTTCTCATAACTTCCTTAAGAAATTCTCTAACGGCCCCTGCCAGCGCTTGATCGGCTCATCGAGCAAAGCATTGATTTTACTACAATCAAATCGGCTGTTCAACGGTCTCTCCGCCGGTGACTGGAATTCGCTCGTTTTACAGGGCAATAGGTTAACATCGATTGCAAGCTTGTCAAATATAAACTTTGCCATTTCATAGCGGCTGACATAGCCGGCACCGGCGAAATGAAATATGCCATCCGGCCTTTTTGAAACGAGTTTGGCAATTACTTTGGCTACTTCAGTCGTAGCTGTCGGCGAACCCACCTGGTCATCAACAACCTTTAAGGTCTTATTTGCTTTTGCACGTTGGATTATCTTTGTTACAAAATTATTGCCGGCTGAGCCGTAAGTCCATTCGACTCTGATTATGCAATGCCTACAACCACTCTGACTCAAAAGCTGCTCCCCTGCCAATTTGCTTTTCCCGTATGTGTTTATAGGATTGGCAAAGTCGGTTTCAACATAAGGTCTATCCAGCCGGCCATCAAAAACAAAATCAGTGCTGATGTGCAGAATCCATTTATTCAATTCTTTTGCGATAGCACCCACACGCCCTACCGCTTCAGCATTGACCCGATATGCCAGGTCTGTTTCACTCTCGGCGCCATCGACATTCGTATAAGCTGCACAGTTGACGACAGTTTCCGCAGCATCGACAGCTTGCTTTAGCTGTTGGGAATTTCTAATGTCAAATTCCGGCAAATCGAATACCTTAACATCAAAGCCCTGCTGTCGGCAGATTTTTGCCAGGTCCGTTCCAAGCATCCCCTCGCCGCCCAAAATGGCAATCCTGGTATCATCAGTTACCATCAGGGCCTCCGGAAATGCGGTAATTTGTCAGGCCGAAGGTCTTTAAGTCTGTGATAGTCTGCATCTTTGGACGATAAGACGGGCTCCTTTACAGGCCAGCCGATGTTAAGGTCGGGGTCATCCCAGATGATGCCACTTTCTGTCTCCGGATTATAGAAATCGGTGCACTTATATAAAAAAATCGCTGTCTCACTTGTAACACAAAATCCATGGGCAAAGCCCGGCGGGATATACATTTGTCTGTGGTTCGCATCGGAAAGAACTTCACTAACCCAATGGCCAAAAGTTGGAGAACCCACGCGAATATCGACAGCAACATCCACAACCTCACCTGATAAAACCTGAACCAATTTGCCCTGCGATTGAGGATATTGAAAATGTAAGCCGCGCAAAACTCCTTTTTTGGAAAATGAGACATTGTCCTGCACAAAGGGGCCCTGGATACCGGCGTTTTCGTAACGCGTGCTGTTCCAGGTCTCTAAAAAGAATCCTCTCTCGTCAGAGAACACATCCGGCTCTAATATGAGCACTCCCGGCAGTTTCGTCTCTTTAGTATTCATATTATCATAATACCCCGGCTAACACTTTTTTCGTCACTGCGAGGACTCCTTTATAACCAGTTCACCTGCTTTACGAAGCGAATCGAACGTTCCGGCATCCGTCCACCAGCCTTCGAGTATATCATAAGCCAGCCGGCCTTTTGCAATATAGGCATTATTAACATCGGTGATTTCAAGCTCACCCCGAGCTGAAGGTTTGAGAGTATGTATGATGTCAAAAACTGTTACATCATAAAAGTATATACCGGTAACGGCATAATTTGACCTGGGCTCTTTCGGTTTTTCCTCGATGCTAATTACCCTGTCGCCGGAAATTTCAGCAACTCCAAACCGTTGAGGATGCTCAACCTCTTTAAGCAAAAGTCGTGCGCCGGTTTTTTGAGAGATGAATTTGTCTGCATATTTTTTGAGGTCTTCTTCAAAGATATTATCACCAAGTATAACAACCAGAGGTCCTCCTTGAGCAAAATTCTCAGCTAATCCCAGGGCCTCGGCTATTCCGCCGGCTTCGTCCTGCACACGGTATGTAAACTGACAGCCAAAGTTTCTGCCTGAGCCCAAAAGCCCGACAACATCGCCCATATGTTCAACGCCGGTCACAATCAATATCTGGTCAATACCAATTGATGTCAGCTTCTCGATGGGGTAATATATCATAGGTTTCTGCCCGATAGGAAGCAAATGCTTGTTTGTAACCTTGGTCAGCGGCATAAGACGCGACCCCGTACCCCCAGCAAGGACAAGACCTCTTAAATCCATAAGCATCTCCTTATGAAACCATCATTACCCAAAAATTCTAAATCATCTAATCATTAATGTCAACTACAGATAGAGGGTACCTGTAAATAGTTTGCTAACCTATTTTGGCAAAGGATAGTGCCGACTAATGTCAAAATGACATTTTTTCACTGTTCGTGCAGTTTTTTGGTGGCAAAACGATTGACAATCTGTGTTACAAACTGTTATTGTAAGTGCTCAAAAATACTCGGGAGTGTAGCTCAGTCGGTAGAGCAACGGCCTTTTAAGCCGTAGGTCTTGGGTTCGAATCCCAACACTCTCATTTTTAATTAGGAATGGCAATTCAATAGTCCTTGAAGTTTTTCATCCACTCAGGCCAGACCGGCGGGTCAGTATTGACATTGAACTCTCGATGCCATTTCAACTTCCATAACTGCTTTAGTCCTATCTTTCGTACGGAAAAATCTACAAAAAGTCCATTTATATAACCTCTGTGCCGGTCGATGCAAAAGGCCTTCATATTAGGATAGCTTAACCCTGATACAAAATCACCATCAAACTGAGGAGGCTCGTCATTATTGTCCGGAATTGCCCCAAGATAAGCACAATCAAGAAACAAAGGTATATTGTTTGCCCCACGGACATCAGAACGTCTCCAGTTGTTTTTTAAACTTTGTCCATACAAGCCTATCATATCAGGTGGGTCATTCGATACATTTCCATTCATACCGTAGCTGCCGTAAACACCTTCAAGTCCAAGGCTGGCATAGGTACTGTCAAACTTCCCCCAGGCAAGGAACTTGCTTCCGGGCAAGTTGTTGATGTCCGTTACATCCGAGACCGGTTTTGTTGCCATCGGACATAATCGCAGTTCCGGCTCTTTAGTATATGGGGCCAATGTCTGTGTCCACATTTTTCCTGAGCTACCACTGGCAAA
>Ga0315541_1003336_pt1 | contig 12474 bp, 9 predicted proteins | sample SalMarSW160190MG_FD_203095 | JGI IMG/M metagenome (GOLD analysis project Ga0315541, IMG submission 203095) | Salt marsh sediment microbial communities from the Plum Island Ecosystem LTER, Massachusetts, United States - Salt Marsh Sediment SW1601-190 ...
AGATCACGTTCTTCATCTGCCCACGATATAGGATATGGAACATGCACAGCTGCAATAGGCTGATGTTCAGCTGCAATTTCTGCAGGAGTGCTGAAACTTAAATTCTTTTTTTTGAAAACCTGTTTTGGAAAGTCTTTCAGGAAATTAAAAATACCTGATTCTTTGTTCTGATGCTCACCAAATGTCTCATAATCCATAAAGAGGTTTATGGTTTCTTCTTTAGCATCAAGCTGAGATATCCAGCTGACAAACTTAGCTGCAGTTAAAGGATATTCAGCCCATCCCTGATTTGAAAAACGAAATGCAATATCATCGCTAAGTTTAAAATTTTTTAACAATACCTTCAGCTTGGGATTTATGGCATTGTAGTATACATAATTCGGACTTTTCCATCCAAGGACATGCTTAGCTCCTTCAGTAAGTATAGCTTTAAAACCCATATCAGCAACCTTTGCGCCTATTTCATCTGAATAAATAAGCTCGGTATTCCTGTAAACGGTAGGTTCAATATTAAAAAGATTTTTAATCTTCTTTGTATGGAGTTCTACCTGCTTTTTAAATTCATCATCATTTTTAAGTGATACTAAAGAATGAGAATAGGTTTCGGCTAAAAAATCAACTGACCCTGTTTTGGCCAGTTTTTTAAAGCTGTCAATAACTTCCGGAGCATAGAGCTGGAACTGATCCAAAGCGATACCGGTTATTGAGAAAGTTACTTTAAATTGAATACCATATTCTTTAATCAGAGAGAGCAATAAATGATTTGCCGGCAAATAACAATTGTCAGCAACTTTTCGCATAATCGATTCATTCAGATAATCATCATAATAGTAGGAATCATTACCGATATCGAAAAAGCGGTATCTTCTTAGCCTTATGGGTTGATGTACCTGAAAATAAAGACAAATTGTTTTCATAATTTAATAATATATTTTAATTGTTTTATGGAACTTCCATGTTCCTGTGAATTATTATAATTCTTGTTTGTTTTTGGGGAACATGGAAGTTTCATAAATGAGCTTCTTTTTAATATGAGTAAGCTAATGAGTTAAAGATATATATATATTCCGCATTTTTACAGCCGTATTTTCCCATTTTAAATTGTCAACTTCCGATTTGCCGTATTTTCTGAAATACTTTGATAATCCGGGATAATTCAGTATTCCATAAATAGCATCTGCCATAGCATCAATATCCCAAAAATCAATTTTTATTGCATGTTGAAGGATTTCAGAAACTCCCGATTGATGAGAGATGATAACAGGTACATTAGACTGCAAAGCTTCAAGAGGCGAAATTCCAAATGGTTCTGAAACGGAAGGCATAACGTAAACATCGCTTAAAGCAAACATTTTTTTAACATCATTACCTTTCAGAAATCCGGTAAAATGGAATCGGTTACCTATTCTAAGTTTAGCTATTCTGTGAATTGAGTTCACCAGCAATTCACCACTGCCAGCCATAACAAATCGTACATTCTGCATTTTCTGAAGGACGCGATGAGCAGCCTCAATAAAGTATTCAGGTCCTTTTTGAAGAGTTACCCTCCCTAAAAATGTAACCACTTTGTCGTTTACACCTTTCAGGTTGCCAAATGATCCAATGTCTCCGACTGGCTCAACTGCATTGTAAACGGTTACCACTTTTCCAGGATCAATTCCATAGTTGTTAATTATGGTATTGCGTGTCAGATTGCTTACAGCCACTATAGTATCGGCTGCTTCCATTCCTTTTTTTTCGATATCAAAAACACCGGGATTCACACTCCCGCCGCTTCGGTCAAAATCGGTTGCATGCACATGGATTATAAGTGGTTTTCCAGAAATGTATTTTGCAGCCATTCCTGCAGGATATGTTAACCAGTCATGAGCATGAATGACATCAAAATCGTATGTTTTCCCTATTTGTGAAGCAACAATGGCATAATTGGATATTTCCTGAAACAGACTTGCTCCGTAGCCCCCTGTAAATTCAAATTTTCCACCCAATCTGGTATAAATCAATTCTTTCTTGCCCGACTGATCCAGTTCTCTCAATCTATTGTATTCTTCAGGAGAAGTATAAGGAATAAGCTTTGAATTGACTTCAATAAAACTGATTTTCCGAAGAAGTTTTTGATAGTCTGTTATTGTATCTCCCAATGAAATATCATTTGCGCCGATAATTTTTGCGGTCTGCTGATCTTCATCTCCATGAGCTTTTGGAACAACAAATAAAATTTCCATGTTACCAAGGGAAGTTAATCCTTTTGTTAATCCATAACAGGCTGTACCTAATCCGCCGGAGATATGAGGAGGAAATTCCCAACCGAACATCAATATTTTCATAATACTTTAAAGTATGTAGATTCTACTTACTAGAATTTTCTAATTTTTCAGTCCTCTCAATGATTGTTAACAATGCTGCTATGCTTTTTGCCGACGAAATAGCTCCCTGAGGAGAATGAGGAGGATCACCGTTATAGATTTCTGAGATCGTCCCTATTCCATGTTCACTCATTGTTGGTTCAAATTCCCTGATAATAGATTGTACAAGAGACAGACCAGACCTTTTAAAGAGACTCAGATAACCTTCACAAAAGTGTTCGATTAACCATGGCCAAACAGTTCCCTGATGATAGGCAAGATCTCTGTTTTCCTGGTTGCCTTCGTATTTACCCTTATAATCAGGATGACTTGGCCCAAGTGTTCTTAATCCTCTGGAAGTCAATAACTCTCTGCGTACAATATCAAGAATTGATTGTTTCATTTCATCAGTAAGAGGAGAATGAGGTACCGATGTCGCAATTACCTGATTGGGACGTATGCTCCAGTCTTTGAATTCACCATCAACAAAATCGGCAAGGTATTTCTTTTTATCACTCCAGAACATATTCAGAAAAGATGTTTTGATCTTATCTTTGTAAGAATGCCATTTTTTTTCAAATGCCGAATCATTCCATTTTTCCGCCAGTTCCAGACTGAATACAACAGCATTGTACCACAATGCATTTATTTCTACAGCACAGCCTGTTCTGGGCGTTACCGGCTTCCCGTTTACAACGGCATTCATCCAGGTCAGGGCGATGCCTTGTTGTCCTGCATAAATCAATCCATTATCAAGCATTTTAACATGAGGCAATGTATCTTCTCTGAATTTATTGAGAATTGATTTTATGGCTTTGCCATAGTTTTTCCAGATAAGGCCAAAGTCACCTGTTTTTGAGGTATACCTCTGCAACGCCCAGATAAACCAAAGAGGGGCATCAACAGAAGTATATTCTAAACCTTCATCGGGACCAATATCAGGGAAGAGGCCGTTTTTCATTCTTGATACCATTGTATCGATTACTGCTTTAAAGGTTTTTTTATCGTCAACAGGTAATGTTAATCCAGGCAGCGAAATAAAGGTATCTCTGCTTGATGTATTGAACCAGTGAAAACCTGAAATGATTTCTGTCTTTCGTTCTTTTCTGACTATAAATTGCTCTGCTGCACTTATCAGGCAATTCTTAAAACCAGTCCTGGGGATTCGCTTGTTTAGTTCCACGGCATATTTTCTTTTCAAAGCAGCAGGAGTAGTTTGCTTTGTACTGGCAGAGAAAATGACTGATTCCCCTTTACGAATAGGTAACTCGAAATAACCGGGAACAAACAGGTCCTCTTTAAAATCGTACCCTCTTTTTTGTTCTTCAAGGTATTCGATATTATAATACCAGTCTGGTGTTGAAACAAATTCAATTTCTTTTGAAAACTGGAGATTCAGATAGGGATAGCCATCATATAGTCTGGTTTTAATTCCATTGGGGATCATTTTCACTTTTGTTTGCGCATGCATATTTGCCTTGCTTAAGCCGTGCACATTCCTGAATGCTAAAAATGGAGTGAACTTCAAACGTGTTAATTTATCGGCTTCAAGAAGTGTATAGCGAATCAACATCTGTTGTTCGCGTTCAACAAGAAGACTTTCCCGAACTATCCGAACGCCTCCGACCCTGTAAAAGATTTTAAAAACATGTTCAGCCTGAAAATCCTGAACATATTTATGTCCTTTTGGATTGTAATTATCTCCCTGGTATTTGTGGATTCCCAGGTTAAATTCACTGTTGTCCTGGATAATTGTGCAATCAAGGGTGGAGAGCAATACATGTTTATCTCCATCAAGATGTTCCATAGGACAAATGAGAATACCATGATATTTGCGTGTATTACAAGCAATAATCGTAGTGCTTGCATAAGATCCCGCACGATTGCTTCTCAACATCTCGCGGTTAAGCGAATATTCCAGGTTTATTAATTCGGATTTGTCGAAATTCAGGTAGCTCATTTTTTCATAGTTTAAATCTCATATTAAGTTACCAAATAATGTGCTTTAATAGTATACTGTTGTATTATTTTTTACTATGCAAATTGCAAAAAACAGTGTACGAATAATATACTTTTTTACTAAGCATTCTCAGGTCAGATTGAAAAAACCCCCTCAAACCAACTTAAAATTATTGCAAATAGTAGTGAGATAATTAATAATTTGTGCTATATACCTCTGATTCAGATCAGTCTGCGAAATTAGATATTTTTATATTATCATACTACATTAATACATTCAATTTTTTATTTTTTACTGCTTCGGTTTTATCTTGTAACAATAAAATAAGCAAAGAGTTGTTTATACACTACTTTTTTTTCAAATTGCTCAATCATTAGAATTTCATTCCTTTCGGAAAAATTAATGAATGAAGAAAATTATTTAAGATGTATAGATTTGCAGTGGTTTAATGAAAATCCTTAATTGAAAGACAGATCATGATAATAAAGAGATGGATCACCAGAATTTGCACAATTGCTTTTTTATGTGTATTTGTGCTTATTCAGTCTTGCAACAGAAAAAATAATTTTAGTATTAAAGTGACTTTTGAACAGTTGGATCCTACACCACTGAAACTATATTTGTTAACAGAGTCGGATGCAATACTTGTGGATTCTGTTCATCTGAAAGAAAAGCCAAGAGCCAGACTCGAGGGCAAGGCGGAATACTCATCAATTTATCTTTTAAAATTTTTTAACGATCAGGCTATTTATCTTGTGATTCACCCCGATGACAAAATTTCAATTGAGGTGAATAACTCGATAAACGCAATCACATATTATGTTAAAGGATCTCCTGATTCAAGGCTCATTAAAGAGCTTACTGACAAACAAAACATTGTATTAAAGACGATAGATCAGTTAAGTATGGCATGGGAAACTTACAGAAGTGACAGTTTGATGTTAAAACAAATTGACAGCAGTTATTCAGCCCTTTTAAAGGAATACCAAGAATATACGAGAAATTTTATTACTTCAAATCCGAATTCGTTGGCAACAATTCTTGCTCTTTATCAGAATTTCGGAAGAAAATCGCAACCTTTATTCGACAAATATGATGATTTGGATATATTTGATTTTGTTGATTCCAGTCTTTCCATATTATATCGCAATACCGAGGCAGTGAAAGCTTTAAACCTTGAAGTTACTGAAACAAAAGAACAAATCAGGCACAAACAACTCATTGAGAAGCGAGTTGTTGCAGGCATCTTATTGCCTGAGTTGGAAGCAATTTCACTGGTAGGAGATACCGTAAAAATTGATCATGAGATCAATAGGCATGTTTTGTTGTTATTCTGGGCAACATGGAATACATTCTCTGTTGAGGAATTGCTTTCTGTTAATTCTTTCATTCAGGGGAAGAAAATGGATGATATTAAAATTGTCACACTGTCTATTGATTCATCCGAAGAAGTTTTAAAGAAATTCATCAAGGAAAATTCTGTGACGCTTCCTGTTATTTGTGATTTCAATTATTGGGATTCTCGATATACGGAGAGATATGCTGTGAAACGAATTCCTTCAACCATTTTAACAAATAAAGCGGGTGTAATTATAGCAAAAGATCTGTTTTCTGATGAGCTGATTACTAAACTTAAAGACATTGAAGAATGAAGATAAGTAATCGTTTGCTTTTGTTTTTTATAATCACTCTGTTTGCTTGCTCAAAACAAGAAAAGGCGATTCTTTCAGGAAAAATAAAACATGCTGAAGGAGTAACAACTTTTCTTGAAGAATTAAGAATTACCTCTTCGCGTACAATTGACTCTGCTGAGATTGACGTGAAAGGCAACTTCAGGTTTAAAATCTCATTAACCCAACCGGGGTATTATCAATTGAATTTTGACGATGAAAAATCACTTACCTTGTTACTTTCACCGGGAGAAAAATTGAAATTGAAGGCCGATTTTGATGATTTCTATCAGGGAAAAAACATTGAAGGTTCTGAGAATTCTGTTCGTGTAAATGAATTGCACGATACTCTCCGGTCTGTGATTTCACAACTCACTACGATAAGAAAAGAATACAAGGAACTTGATGATGCAGATAAAACTTACAGTAAAAAGCGTGATAGCTTAGAAACCTTATTTGCACAAATTCAGAATAATCATCATAAATATTCAATACAATTCATTTTGGAAGATATTGCTTCTCTGGCAAATATTGCAGCTTTATACCAGGAATATTCTCCAGGCGAATATGTCTTCAAATCACAACGTGACATACAATTTTTTAAACTTGTTTCCGATACACTTTCCAAATACTACCCGAAGGTCAGACAGGTAAAAGTCCTGAAAGACAATTACCAGGCAATGATGACAGCCTATCAAAAAGAGAGACTCCTTCAACAGGTGAATGCAGTTGAAATGAATATGCCGGATTTACTTCTTCCCGATACGAAAGGCAGAATAAGATCATTATCCTCTTTGAAAGGAAAGATTGTCCTGCTTACATTTTGGTTGGTGAATCAACAGGAAAGCATTGCAAATGTTGTTGAATTAAAAAAGATATATAAGAAATATCACAACAAAGGATTTGAGGTTTACCAGGTATCTGTTGATAAGGCAAAACCTGCATGGTTGAATGCTCTGAAATTTGAAGAAATTCAATGGGTGAGTGTTATTGATACGGCATTTCCTTCTTCATCCACACGCACTCTTTTTAATGTAAATAAATTGCCTTTGAACTACCTGATCGATAGAGATCAATCTGAAATCATAGCCAAAAACATTTCTCCTGAAGCTTTAAACAGAACATTGTCAAACCTGATTGATAAATAATTTCCTGTGAACAAAGACAAAATATATTTTATTTCTGACCTTCATTTGGGTTTGCATCCCGAGTACAAAAGCCGTGAAAGAGAAAAACTGGCCAGAAACTGGCTTGAGGAAATAAAACCTCATGCCAGAGAACTGTATTTGCTGGGTGATGTTTTTGATTTCTGGCATGAATATAAACATGTTGTTCCCAGAGGCTTTACACGTTTTTTGGGAAAACTTGCCGAGCTGGCTGACAATGGGACGAAGTTGTATTTTTTTTCAGGGAATCATGATGTCTGGACCTATGGATATTTTCAAACTGAATTGGGAGCAGAAATACATCACAAACCCCTGATCCGGGAATTTTACGGGAAGAAGTATTTTCTGGCCCATGGTGACGGGATTGGAAAAGGTGAGTTAGGGTATAAATTATTGATCAGGGTATTCAGGAACAAAATTTTACAGTGGTTATTTGCAAGGCTTCACCCGAATTTTGCATTGTGGCTGGGCAAAACATGGTCAAAGCACAGCAGGTATGCAAAGGGTATTGTAGCTGAAGAATTTGCCGGAGAGGAAGGAGAACTGCAAATTCAGTTTGCAAAAAAAACCCTGAAAAAGGAGCATTTTGATTTTTTCATTTTCGGACACAGGCATATCCCGTATGATATTAAACTTGGAGTAAAAGCAAGGGTTATAAATCTGGGCGACTGGATCTATAGTTTTACTTATGGTGAACTGGATGAAAAAGGATTTGTTCTCAGGCAATATCAGGGTGACGGAGCAAATATTATTTATGACAATTACTCATTGGACTAATCTAATCCTATTTTTCATAATATGTTAAAGGAATTTTTACTTATTGGTTTCGGAGGATTCATTGGCAGTGTTGCACGTTACCATTGAAATTCTCGATGAAACAGAAAAGATTGAGGCATTTTATAAGCTCCTGGAGCCTGAACTGCTGAACATGCGCAAAGGTTGCCTGGTGATTCTGGAGCCTGCAACAATTAAGCTTTTAAAGTCTGGAAATTCTAACAAAACATGAGTTATCAGAAACTTGAAAAAGACCTTCCACTTCTTTCATAGATTATTATCTATTGCTCATCAAATAAAAAATTGTCTTTGATAATGGTTCTGGTTTCAAAAACAACTTCGTATTTCTTTTTGATCTTATCAATGGCAAATACTTTCTGGTAAGGTATCAGCATTTTACAAAAACCTTCCTGGTATATAATTGCAGTAACAAAGTATTTTTTATTTGCATCATCACGTACCACTTTGATATCAATAAGAGGAAACTCACAACCACTGGCTGGTCCTTTCATAATCAGTATTGTTTTTTTGGTCAGGTCAATAGGTAATTCCTCGTTTGTATCGAGTTTAACAAGATCTTCCTTCTCATTAATGACAGTATTGCCTGGCAGTTCAGAAAAAATTTGTTTTTCTTCAAGGACTGAATAATCGATTTCGGTTATTTTTTCTTTTGAAAAGCAGGCACTAAAAATAAGTACTAAAACCAGCGGATATGTTTTATAAAGTTTCATACGATTCTTGAAAGTTAATGTAAACTTATGAAACGAACATGAAAACTATTAACCTATGAAATTTAGCAATAAAATAAAAAAGGCCGGATACAATCCGACCTTTATATTGATATATTTTGGTCGATCGACTAAAAGATGCTTAAAGCTACGGTCAAACCTGCCATCACAACAGAGACCATTGTCATAAGCTTGATCAGAATATTCAATGATGGTCCCGATGTGTCTTTAAAAGGATCACCAACAGTATCACCAACAACACTAGCCTTATGGGCATCGCTGCCTTTTCCGCCGTAATGTCCTTTTTCAATATATTTTTTGGCATTGTCCCAAGCCCCACCTGAATTATTTAGCATACAGGCCAGGGTGAATCCGGTAACCAGTCCGCCGGCGAGGAGTCCGACAACGCCGGAAACACCAAGTACAATACCTACTGCAATAGGAACAACAATTGCCAGCATAGAAGGAACGATCATTTCCCTTTGTGCTCCCTTGGTAGATATAGCTACACATTTTGCATATTCGGGAGTGGCTTTCCCTTCCATGATTCCCGGTATTTCTTTAAACTGGCGACGAACTTCATCAACCATTGCACCTGCAGCACGGCCAACAGCTTTCATGGTCATGGCACAGAAAACAAAAGCCATCATAGCACCAATGAACAGGCCGCCAAGCAGTATAGGATTGAAAACCGATAAATTGTAATATTCAATAAAGTGTTCAATTTTAGCTTCGGCGAAATTTGTTATTCCTGTTGCTTCAATAAAGGCCTGACCTTTTTCAGGAACTTTACCCAGCCATAGTTTAACCTCTTCCATATAAGCAGCAAGCAATGCCATGGCAGTCAAGGCTGCAGAACCAATGGCAAATCCTTTTCCTGTTGCGGCTGTTGTATTTCCAAGCATATCAAGTGCATCGGTACGCTCACGAACTTCGGGAGGAAGCTCAGACATTTCAGCATTGCCACCAGCATTATCTGCAATCGGACCAAAAGCGTCGGTAGCCAGAGTGATGCCTAAGGTTGACAGCATGCCTACTGCAGCAAAACCGATACCGTAAACTCCCTGTGAAAAATCAGTAAATCCACCTGCAAAACCAAAGGCGGCAATGATACCGGCAACAATAGTTACTACAGGGATCCATGTAGAATACATACCTACAGCAATACCATCAATAATTGTAGTGGCAGGGCCTTGTTGAGCCTGTCTGGCAATACCCCGGGTAGGTTTATATTCATCCGAAGTAAAATACTCCGTCCCTTGTCCGATAATTACACCGGCCATTAAACCGGCTACAACTGAACCGAAAACACCCCAGGTAATCCAGCCTATGTAAGATAGTATGGCAACTGCTATAAGAATTAATAAAGAACTGCTAAAAGTGCCAAAAAATAGTGCACGCAACAGATTTTTCTGGGTAGCCGATTCTTTGGTTCGCACCATGAAAATACCAAGGATGGATAATACTATACCAATGGCTGCAACTAAAATGGGGGCTGTAATAGCCTGAACCTGATTGATTTTTTCGGAGACAAGTGCTGCACCCAACGCTGCTGTCGCCAGAATTGAACCTGCATACGATTCGTAGAGGTCAGCACCCATTCCGGCAACATCACCTACGTTATCACCCACGTTATCTGCAATGGTGGCAGGATTACGGGGGTCATCTTCAGGGATACCTGCTTCTACTTTGCCAACCAGGTCAGCGCCAACATCTGCAGCTTTCGTATAAATACCTCCGCCAACACGGGCAAAAAGCGCTTGTGTGGATGCTCCCATACCAAATGTTAGCATGGTTGCCGTAATTTCAACGTATTTTTGATGCATAGAAGTATCGGGATGAACAAGCCAAAGGCCCAAAAATCTTGCTCCGTTTTCAAGGTGTTCAGGAGTAAAGACTGCTCGATCGAGAATCAAATACCAGACTGAAATATCCAAAACGGCAAAGCCTACAACTACCAGGCCCATTACAGCACCACTGCGAAAAGCAATCTGAAGTCCCTTGTTCAGTGATTGGGAAGCTCCATGAGCCGTACGTGCCGATGCGAATGTAGCAGTCTTCATACCGAGAAAGCCACAAAGTGCGGAAAAGAAACCACCTGTGAGAAAAGCCACAGGGACAAAAGGGTTTTGAACTCCCATGTAAGCTAAAAATGCCAACAATATTACAAGAACGATGAAAACCATCACAACTATTCTGTATTGGCGTTTTAAGTAAGCCATAGCTCCTTCACGCACATATTTGGCAATTTCCTTCATTCTGTCGGTTCCTTCCGAATTTTTCATCATACTTTTGAAGAAAAAGAAGGCAAATACAAGCGCCAGCATTGAGCTAATCAAAGCGATCAAAGGCACTTTCGAAGAAATATCAGTCATAATTATAAATTTTAGAGATTATAAACGTGTTATTAAGTTACTAACTTCTTTAAAAACGGATGCAAATATAGTCAAAATGAGCGCTATACAAATTAAGTTGGAATGAAGAGTTATTAAAATTATCATCAATTTCTAATAGTACAATGCACATAAAGTGGTAGTCATTTAATTTTCTTATACTTAGAGGGAGAAGGGGATTATTTTTATTGGTTATAAATTGTAGTTATTGCCTGCACACAGGCCTTTGTTTCGTTCCGTTCCCCAAGGGAACGAATTCGTTTTTGTCCTAATGCCGGACGGGCATTCCGTCTATGGCGGGACAAAAAAGTCAACCGCTGGTGTCCCGATATAAGATTTGTAAGGATTTGCAGAGCAAATCCCACAAAATCTATAATCGGGATTAACGCTTCATTCACTGATTTTCTTAACGCATTTTTTCAAGGCGGGTTTTTATAATTTCTCCGACACACAGGCTTTGGTTTCGTTCCGTTCCCTAACGGAACGAGTTCCTTTCTTCCTTGATGAAGAAAGGAACCAAAGAAATCAACCGCTGGTGAAAAAATTGCTATAAATCAATTCATTCCGCTAAAAGAAAACAACTCATAATGCTGAAGCATTATTCAGACAGGTTTTCTTTTTTAACGCTTCATTCATTGATTTTCTTAACGCATTTTTTCAAGGCGGGATTTATGATTTCGCAGAAATCATTTTTTTATAAGATCATTGCGCCTTTGCTAGCGTGGAATTGTATTCCGGGCAATTGCTACTGTTAGCAAAATAGTTTTATTTCCAATGCTTAAAGTACTGATCTTTTCGAACCGATATAATTTGTTAAAATACGCCCGGATTGCGCTACGCTAACCGAACGAAGTGAGCTCGACGAAGTCAAATCCGCGCGAGCAGGGTACAAGATTCTTCGGAGGGATTGCTTGTGCGATTTAGGCTAATCAGGATTCTTTTGATTTCTTTTCTCATCAGGGAGAAAAGAAATGCCCATCCGGCTTTGCTTCGCTGAAGCTATGCGAAAGCAATGCGAGGACGATCAAAGAGATTAGCAAACCAATACGTTAAAGCAAAGCAATAACCATCATTATTAATTTTTAATTATTAATTATTAATTCTTAATTAAACTCACCCCGCCCAGTTATCCCGGTCAAGGCTCCTGTACTGAATTGCTTCGGCAAGATGTTCAGGAAGAATATCCTCCGAATTATCTATATCGGAGATGGTGCGCGAAACTTTTAAAATGCGGTCATAGGCTCTTGCAGACAAGCCCAACCGTTCCATGGCATTTTTGAGGAGAGCAGTACCTTCTTTATTGATCTGACAAATTTTCTGCAACTGGGAAGAGCTCATCTGGGCATTACAATGGATACCGTCAGAGTCTTTGAATCTTTCTTCCTGTTGTTTACGGGCCTGTGCAACCCTTCCTCTTACATCACTGCTTTTTTCACTT
>Ga0315541_1003337_pt1 | contig 12471 bp, 12 predicted proteins | sample SalMarSW160190MG_FD_203095 | JGI IMG/M metagenome (GOLD analysis project Ga0315541, IMG submission 203095) | Salt marsh sediment microbial communities from the Plum Island Ecosystem LTER, Massachusetts, United States - Salt Marsh Sediment SW1601-190 ...
TGGCCGCCAGTTTCCGTAGTGCGAGTGAGGTGGTACAGGCGCTGCTGGCCGGTGCCGACCACGTAACGGTGCCCCTGAGTCTGCTGCTGGCCCTGGGTGACCATCCGCTCTCGGAGCAGGCCATCGCCGAGTTCGCGCGGGCGGAGGGATGACGAATGCGCGTTATCATCTTTGGCGATGCTCACAACCCGTTCTTGGCAGCGAATATGGTTATATCAGAAGACTCTAGCGGATGATAGCTTCGCTTGCCAGCGTTTCTTGAGCCATAGTGCCATGTTACGGGCAAAGAGAGGGAGATGCCAGCCCCATCGACGCTGCCGCACGCTCTGCTTTTTGTAATGCACGATCTGAATATTGCGCAGCAGCCAAATTTCCCACCCCGCGTCGCGCATCCGTGTACATACGTCGGGCTCTTCGGCGTACATGAAAAAATCCTCGTCGTAGAAGCCAACGCCGGCCAGTGCCTCGTAGCGGGCCAGCCAGCACGCGCCCGTCAGAATATGCACCCGACGCGGTCGCCGAAACAGAATACGCGTACGGTCGCGCCCCAACGATGCCAGTTCCTCGATGAGGAATTCGGCCAGATGGCGTGGCGACCAGCGCACCCAATTGATCAGTAGCCGGCCGTCCCTATTCAGCAGTTCCGGCCCTACTAGACCGGCCTGTGGATGCTGCTTCATAAAGGCGATCATTCGGCGGATAGCGCCCTGTGGAACAAGGGTGTCAGGATTGATGAGCAGGACGTAGCGCCCACTGCACAGCCGCAACGCCTGATTGTTGGCCCGCCCGAAGCCCAGGTTCTCACTGTTGGCGATGAGATGCACGGCAGGGAACTCGGCGTGCACCATTTCGGGGCTGCCGTCGTGGGAAGCGTTGTCAACAACGAAGACCTCAAACCGCAACCCTTGTATGGAATCGTAGATCGATTGCAGACATCTCCTCAACAACTCTCTTACATTCCAGGACACGATGACAACGGAAAGATCTAAAGTTGTGTCAGGCATAGTTGATTCTCCAGCATAGAATAGTAATCTGCATCACAGAGAAGCCGTACAGTTTGCACAGCGGCCCGCGCCCCATCACTATTTTACCATGTTTGGCATTGGTGCTCAACTTGCTTGACATCGTTCTTTTTCCAGTGTACCATATACTTGCGAAGAGGCAAAGCGATGCGCACGAGGCGGTCTTCGAGGTATAGCAAGATACTTATTGTCTGCTTGTTATTGCTTCTCGCACTTCCCGGACAGCCACAGCCCTCTCACTATATGGAACTAGCAAATCCCTATTTGGCTCCAGAGAGTGATCCAATGTTCAGAATCCGTGTCCTGACCGCAAATGTCGGCAACTCGACCTGGGGGTGCAGGAGGTACCTCTATAATCTGTGCTACAGAGACGTAGAGGAGCGAATCGCTCTTGGCATTGCTCGCCTCCAACCCGACGTGATCGCCATGCAGGAACTGACAGATCCTGCTCAATGCGAAGAGTTTGTCGAGCGGAACTCCCGTAAGGTATGCTACAAGTTTCAGGAGAGAAGGCCTTTTTGTCAAGTTCGGCGACTTGTCGGGCCGGACTACACGATAGCATGTGACTCGCGGAATCGATACGAATGCATAGCCATTCATACTCGCGTTGGAACTATTGAAGGGTGTGAGTTAGGCGAATTTTGCGAGGGGGGAGCGATGACAGACATTCCGCAACCCGGCTGTGACACTGGCTTCACTGTATCTAGTGCTGTTGTGGTTGTGCATGGCCAACGAGTGACTGTTGTCAATGCTCACCTTCAGAACTCCAGTGTTGGGTGCCGGGAATGGGCTCTGCGACAGGTTTTTGAGGAGATAGATGGTCGTCCTCCTCTAGCGTCTGGAGAGCGAATTCTGCTACTAGGAGATTTCAATCTTGATCTTTTTGGGTCAGACGACGTGAGTGTGCACCTGTGGCGTAGGTATGTAGGTATGCCTGGTGAAGGCAAACCGTTCTGGTATCACAGTGGGCCAGCCGAGAGGCAACCTCCCCATCCGACAGTCTCTGTTTCTCTCCTGGGATCGAAGGCTGTGGACTTTGTAGTAAGCAACTTTGCTTACGGGACGTGCGCAACTCTGGGTGAAGCTCCAGGCACCACACGGCTTGATGGTGGCCGTGGAATGGATCACCGCGCGTTGTTTGGGGAGTTGTGTTTCTCCCCAGAATGAGTTTGAGAGTTGGGGGTCACGAATGGTTAGTGACTTTCTGCAAAATTGGCTTCAACATCTCGGTGTATCTTGGTGGGGAATTGGGCTTGCGTATCCTGCACTTGCTCTACTCCTCGACATTCTTCAATGTTTGATCTTTGGTGGGAAAGAGCGCCTGCGTGAACTTGTGTCAGATCCGGTGCATTTTTATTGGGCAGCGTTAATGCTTGGTGCTATTCCAGTAGTCTACATCGCCAACTGGAGAGCCACTACTGCGGTCACTGCGTCATTAGCACAGTATGGAATTGATGTCTTGGCCTGGCGTTATCACTTCCTTGTACGTACAGGTGGCTGGCTGCAGTGGCCCGTTTGGGTATTGTCGTCAGTACTGGTGTTTTCTAGTGTCCGGCGATACAGGGTAGTGCGGCAAGAGAAAACTTGGTTTGCTAAACTGCCCTGGCCAGCCTATCTACTTGGGGTGATACTAACCAATCTTCCAGTAACATATATGATCTGTTTGGCAGCAATCAACCTGATCGATTCAACGATTGCCCTCAATCGTATCTTCATACGTATTCCAAGCGCTATAGCTGTGGACATTTGGCAACCTGATGGCCTATACGGTCTCAAACCTGCCTATGAACTGCTCCTTGGCCAATTTGGAGTGGGGCTGCTTGCTAGTTTCCTACCTGCATTGATGTTGCTCCGTGAGGCTGAGCAGCCATATAGCCGCATGTATAGAGCAGGTGTACTGATCGGCATTGCCACAGTCATCGCGATTGCATCCATCGTGTTGTACAACTTCAGCAGCGCAATAGAACGAGTTAGCCTCTCCGCCATAGCCATGACCGTAGACAACCTTCGAACGCCCCAACCGCAACTGACCAAATTGCTCCAAGAGATGTGCAGGACCAATCTGCTCATTGAGTACCAAATCGTTGCCTCATTGCCTTCTTCCCTTCCCATTCCCGGCTGGCTAAAAGCGCTGGGGACTTCCCGCATACTTCTACTCGCTATAGAGTTCTATTCACTACTCCAGCCGGCTCTCGGAACTCCCAAGGTGCCAGACATTTTGCGCAGTTTGATCAAGATGGATTGATATGACCTGGGCATGGCGCAGGCCCCATTGTATCACGTTTGTGAAAGGCATGTTGCCAGCACACCGGCGAGCGGGTCATCTTTGCCGGTCCCATTCCCCATAGCGAGGTGCCGCATTATGCCGCCGCTGCTGACGTGTTTGTCTTCCCCTCTGTAACGGAGACGCAGGGGGTAGTGCTAATCGAAACCATGGCCGCCGGCACCCTTGTGGTGGCAGTGGAGTCACCCGGCCCGGTGGACGTATTGGCCGAAGGAGGGGGCATGCTTGTGCCGGCCCGGGAGGATGCTTTCGCCGAGGTGGTGCTGGAGTTGCTGGCCATAGATCGGGACTTCGTCACTGACCAGCCTGACCCGACTGCTGGTCGGCCTTAGTTCAAGGAGGTAGATCATGGAGTTTTCAGAACTCATCGCAAAGCGGTATAGTGTACGAGCGTACAAACCCGACCCGGTAGAGGACGGAGAACTGCAACAAGTGCTCCAGGCAGCGCGCCTGGCGCCGACCGCGGCCAACCGGCAGCCCTTTCAAATCATCGTGATCCACACGGCAGGTCGGGAAGCGGAGTTGAAACGCATCTACAACAGTGATTGGTTCGTGCAAGCGCCGTTGGTCATCTGTGCCTGCGGGATTCCGGCCCAGAGTTGGGTCCGAAAAGACGGCAGGAACTACAACGACGTGGACGTCGCCATCGCCATGGATCACCTGATTTTGGCTGCCGCCAACGTAGGACTAGGAACGTGCTGGATTGCGGCCTTCGATGCCACTGCGGCACGCCGGGTGTTGCATCTGCCTGACGACGTGGAACCGATTGCATTCACGCCATTGGGATATCCGGCTGACCAACCTGGTCCGAAAAAGCGCCAACTGTTATCTGAGCTGGTGCGATACGAACGTTGGTGAGGCCGGCTGGCAAGTTGTACTCAGGCTGTTTTTGACTTGCCCGGCATCACAAATGCCATCAGCACAGCCGCCGCCAGCGCCAGCACCCCGCCGAAGTAGAACGGCGCGGACGGTGCCAGGTACCTCCACAGCAGCCCGGCAATGAGCGAGGCCGGAAAGTCCAGGACGCCCAACACGGCGTTGTACGTGCCGTAGGCCGTGCCACGCAGTTCCTCTGGCACGATGTCGGCCACCATGGCCTTTGCTGTGCCGTAGGCCAGCCCGTAGTAGACGCCGTAGATAGCGTACAGCACCCACACGTGCCAGCCCGTGCCCGCCAGCGCGAACCCCAGGTAGATGGCCGCGTAGACCAGCCAGCCGCCAATGATGAGTCGCCGTCGCCCGATGCGGTCGGAGAGAGACCCCGCTGGGGTACTGACCAGCGCGTAGACGACGTTGAATGTGACCAGCATCCCCAGCACGCCGATGACGCTCAGCCCACGCTCCTGGGCTCGCAATATCAAGAAGGCGTCGGAGGAGTTGCCCAGGTCGAAGAGGCCGACGATGAGCATGAAGATGCAGAAGCGCTGGCCCAGGCTGCGGAAGGCGAATCGGGGCATCTTGCGCTCCTTGGTCACCGGCACATCCTGCGCCCCGATGGCCAGCGAGAGCACTGCCAGAAGCGCCGGCACCAGGCTGATGAGCACCACTGTCTGGAATGTGGGGCGACTCAGTTCCATATTGCCAGCCTGCGCCAGCCAGACCACACCCAGCGCGATGAGCAGTCCCACGACTGCCCCACCGGTATCGGCGGCGCGGTGGAAGCCGAAGGCCAGCCCCCGGTGGCGCTCGTCAATGCTGTCGGCCACCAGCGCATCGCGGGGGGCGGTACGGATGCCCTTGCCTACCCGGTCGGCCCAGCGCACGCCGGCTACCGCGCCCCAGGAGTTGGCGAAGTAGAAGAAGGGCTTGGAGATGGCGGAGAAGGCGTATCCCGCCACCGCCAACCACTTGCGGGCGCGCAGCCGGTCAGAGAGCCAGCCGGAGAAGACTTTGAGCAGGCTGGCGGTCGCTTCGGCCACCCCCTCGATGAGACCGATGATGTCGGTCTTCACCCCCAGGACGTTGGAGAGGAACAACGGCAGGATGTTGATTACCATCTCGCTGGAGATGTCCATGAAGAAACTGGTCAGGCTGACGGCCCAGACGTTGCGGGGAAGGGAGCGCAGTCCGGCCTTGTGTGAGGTTGTTGCTTCGTTTTCTGTCATTGGGTCTTCACCTTGTTTCAAGTTTCATGTTTCAGGTTCGAGTTGGTGCTGGCACCAGGCGTAGAGCGCGTCGTAGATGGCGAACATAGGAAAGGGGTCATCCTTGCGTCTCCAACACCTCAGCCACCAACTCCGCCAGCCGGGCGCGGGCCTCGGCCAGTGCCGCCTCACCGGCCGGCGTGAGGGTGTAGTACCGGCGCTGGCGTCCTCCCACCACGTGTTTCTCGCTGGTCAAGTAGCCCGCCCGCTCCAGGCTGTGCAGCGTGGGGTAGAGCGTGCTAGGGCTGACAGTGTAGCCGTGGCGAGCCAGTTCCTCGATCAGCCATAGCCCGTAGACGGGTTGCTGGCCCGCGTGGTGGAGGATGTGGATTTTGATGAAACCCAAGAGAAGGTCGCGTAGCATGCTATCGGCTCTTGTTATCGGATGACGATATTATAGTCTAAAACCTGCAGAGGTCAAGCCCCCCAGTCTATCAACGTACTGGTGATTACTCGTATGTCCGAAAGACCTCCGAGGTTTCACTCCCTGCAACAAACAGTCGGCATTGTGCTCTCAACAGGCAGTACTTTGACACATCGCTTGCCTAAAACCTCGGAGGTCTGAGGTGGCAGTGAGCTCACCGGCAATCGCCAACAGCGTATCATTGACACCTGTGCCCATCCCGGTTATACTGGAGGCTGGGAGGTACGGTGATGAAACGGGCGATGAGATACACTACTATCCTTTTGCTGGCCCTGGTCTTCCCGCTGGGCCTGGCGTCTTTCCTGGCCTCGGCCCGGCCTGTCGTGGCCAAGCCGGTCAGCGTCACGCCGCTGCCGCCGGTCGGGGAGGCAGACGGGCGGGCGGGGACCTGCTACTCATTCTACTACGACCCGCCCGAGGGACTCAACCGTCCCTTCATTCAGATGACCCTCGACGCCGGCTCTCGCTGGGACCGCTTCGACTTCATCTGGCCCAATATTGAGACCAGCAACGACGTCTGGTTCTTCGACGCTTACGATGCCCTGGTGAACGACCTGGATGCGGCAGGGATGAACGTGGTTGGTATTTTGCTCTGGACCCCCAACTGGGCTGCCGTCAGTGGGCGGCCCTCACTCTTTCCTCCCCCCCGGTGGGGGGGAGAAGGGGGGGAAATGCCCCTCTTCGACCAGCGCCCCCCCGGCTGGTACGTCCCTGCTCCCCACGACTCCCTGGCCCCTCTGGCTGTAAGTGCTGCCTCTTCCCCGCCTCAGGGTCTCTATCTCCCGTGGAATGGCCCCAACAATCACTGGGGCGATTACGTCTACACCGTCGTCTCCCGCTACGGGGACCGGGTGAAGCATTGGGAGATGTGGAACGAGCCGGAGTGGAACTACTTCTGGACTGGCACGTCCACAGACTACGCCCAACTTCTCAAGGTGGGGTATCAGGCGACCAAGGCCGCCTGCCCGGATTGCACCGTCCTCTTCGGCGGGCTGCACTACTGGGCGAATCCCGACTTCTACAAATGGGTGCTGAATATCCTCGACGATGACACGGCCGCACCGCAGAACAACTACTTCTTTGACGTAATGTCGGTCCATCTCTACAGCCGCTCCGCCAACACCTATGACGAGGTGAACAATATCCGCAGCGGGATGAATGTCTACCACGTTGCTGACCACCCCTTATGGCTCACCGAGACAGGCGTGCCGGTGTGGAACGACGACCTGGTGGACCCATACCCCACCAAGTACGACTATGCCGCCACGCAGGAGGAAGCCGCCGCCTACGTGATCCAGTCTTACGCCAACGCCTGGGCCTCCGACGTCGAACGGTACTTCTTCTTCCGCACCCACGACGCCGATATGGGCGAGTACTTCGGCCTGATCCGCAACGACCACACTCTGCGCCCGGCCTACGTCGCCTACCAGGTCGCCACCACCTATCTCGTCTCCTCCACCTTCGTCACCCGCGCCCCCACGGGCTCTCACCTGCGCGTTACGCTGTGGGGCACGCCGCGCGGCAAGGTCAGCGTGCTGTGGAACGAGAGTCCCGTCACTGGTGTCTACACGCTTCCGGCGACAATTAACACCGCCACTCTCGTGGATCGTTGGGGCGTCACCCGCACCGTCACGGCGACTAACGTCCTGACCGGCACAGCGGAGTATTACGTCTACACTGCCACGCTGCCTGCTGCTACAGCCTTTGTCACGACGATGGAAGACCCAACCCCCGACTACTTCATTGGCGGCGACCCGCTCATCGTGATCGAGTCCGAGACGCCCAGCGAGCCGCCCACCTCCACCGTCCATCCGCTGCCAGAGATCACATATTCCCCCACCTTCACCGTCACCTGGGAGGGGCGAGACAATCAGTCGGGGGTCTGGCTCTACGACGTGCAGGTGCGCGACGTTGACGACGGCGGCTGGGGCTACTGGCAGCACTCGACCTCCGCTACGTCCGGTCAGTTCATCGGTCAGCACGACCACACGTACCATTTCCGCTCGCGGGCCACCGATCGCGTCGGCAACCGCGAAGCCTGGCCTGGGGAGCCCCAGGCCCAGACCAAGCTCGTTCTCTCCAGCACGCTCCGTCTCAGCATCGGGACCTTCTTTGCCGACGAGAACCGCGACGGCGAATGGGACAAGCCTATCACGGCAACCAACGAGATCACCCTGACTCAGGTGGTGCTGAGTCTCCGCGACGGGGCCGGCCACGACGTGGTCAGTCCCACCGTAGGCAGCGCGTGGGAGTTCACCACGACCATCTACGCCGGGCAGACTTACCAACTGGGGGCCGAGAGCGCCGACCACATGCGCGTCCTATCGCTCGCCTGGCCTCTGGGTGGGAAGGTGTACACGGACACACACACAGCGTTGGGCCTGTGGCCGGTGACGCGGAGTTACCTGCCGCTCGTCCTGCGCGGTGGGTGATGCGGGATTTGATGTAGACCGTGGAGGCGGGTAGAATCAGCCGGGAGGTGGTGTCAATGGGCAGGCGCAGGGCCAAGTATCAGTGGGATGCTGAATCCATTCGCGCGCTGCGAAAGCACATGGGGCTAACCCAGCAGCAGATGTCTGAGGAAATAGGCACGCGCCAGCAGACCATCAGCGAGTGGGAGACCGGGATGTACCGCCCTCGTGGTGGAATGAACCGGCTGCTTACACTCGTCGCTGAGCGGGTGGGTTTCGAGTACCAGGCCACTACGGAAGTGCCCGCACCTGAGGAGGAGGAAGGGGAATCCGAGCCTTAAGTTTAGGATTGAAATCGCCTCTAGAGGGCTTGCAGCCGAACGTCCACCTGCGTGGACGCGCCTGTCCATGTAGGTGGACAGTCAGCTTTGATTCCTCGGGCGCGGTTTCAACCGCTGGCTTCGCCAGGATTCCTTTTACCTGCCGTACAGCGTCTGGTAAACGGCGAAATGCTCCTTGATGCGCTGGATGTAGAGGTGCGGTTCGTGCAGGGTGATGAGTTCGAGGAACAGGTCATGGTCGTCGCCGGCGCTCTCCAGCCAGCGCTCGGCGCGGAGTGGGCCGCCGTTGTAGGCCGCCAGTGCCACGTCGAGACGGCCGTCGAAGCGGTCGCGCTGCTGCGTCAGGTAGTAGGTGCCGAAGCGCAGGCTGACGTAAGGACGGTACAGGTCGGCAGTCTCGTAGTCTGGCGGCCAGCCCAGTTCTGTGGCGATCTGCGCGCCGGTGGGGGGGATCACCTGCATCAGCCCGTGCGCGCTGGCGGTGGAGGTGGCGAGGCTTTCGAACAGGCTCTCCTGCCGGATGAGGGCGAAGATGAGGATCGGGCTCAGGTCGCTCCTGCGACCGTTCTGCAGCACCAGCTCCTCGTAGTAAGTGGGGTAGGCCAGGCGGGCGATGAAGGCAGGGGCCTCAAGAGTAGTAGTGACCGGGGATAGATACACGACCCTCCCAGCGCAGAGGATGGAGGAGCGGTAGAGGCCAACGTCGCGGAAGAGGAGCGACAGTTGATACTGGGCCAGCGCGTCTGACGCGGTGGCGCGTCGGAGGGCCTCCAGTTCCCACTTGGCCTCCTCAAAGTGGCCCAATCGCCACAGTTCCAACCCGCGCTGGAGGCGGGGGTCGGCGGCGAGGCCGGGGTCGAGTTCGCCCAATCGCGTAGAGGTGTCCAGTTCCAGCCACCCGGCCAGCCACTCCTCCGCCTCGGCCTGGCGATCCGTTGTTGTCCTGTAATCCGCGTTCTGGTCGGGAGCGTATCGGGTGGGGGGAAAGGGCGGGGAGAGTGGGTCGGCGGCCAGGTCGGCGGCGCGCAGGCCGTAGTAGCCAACAGGATCGGCAGTGTTGGCCTTCTCAAAGGCGGCCTTGGCCGCCTCGTTGTCTTCCTGGGCCAGGCGGAGTTTGCCCAGCCAGAGGAGGGTGGCGGGGTGGTACGGTGAGTCGGGGTAGATGGCGGCCAGCGTGTCCCAGGCGACGGCGGCATCTACCAACTCGCCCAGTTGGTAGGATTGCAGCCCGCTGCGGAAGAGGGCCGAGGGACCGTAGTCGGAATCGGGATAAGCGGTGTGACAGTCCAGGTAGGCTGCTGCTGCGGCTTCCAGATCGCCGGTGCGCTCCAGGAGTTGGGCTGTTTTCCAGAGCGCCTCCGGCGCGCGGGGATGATCGGAGGCAGTGGCGGCAAACTCCCCGTAGGTGACGACGGCAGCGTGGGTCTTGCCGGCGTCGTCCTGAGCCTCGGCCAGGCCCATCCAGCCGTCACCCCAGTGCTCGCTCTCCGGGTAGGTCTCGATCAGTGTCTGGAACTCACTAGCGGCCAGGTGGGGGCTACCAGCGGCCAGGTACGATAGGCCCGCGTACCAGTGGGCGTTGGGGACCAGTTCGTCTTCGGGGTCGGCGCGGATGTGGCGGTAGAGGGACTCGACCGCCGGGCTGTAGGCTCCGCCGTAGTAATCCACCACGCCGCGCAAGAAGTCATCCACTGTCCATCCGGCCTCCACCAGTTTGACCAGTGAGAGGTAGGCGTGGTACTCGGTGGGGTAGGTCTCGACGACGGCCAGGTGGCGGTCATAGCCAGCCTCGGTCTCCCCGGCCAGGATGAGCGTCTCGGCGGCCTGGTGCTCGATGCGGGCGCGGTAGGCGCGTATCTGCGCCACGTCGAGGATGGCGTCGTACTGGGCGACGGAGGCGGGGTAATCCTCCCGTGCAACGTGGACGAGGGCCAGTTTCTCGCGCACGCCGACCTCGAAGGAGCGGTCGGGGGCCTCGGCGAGGGCAGCCTCGTAGGCTTCGGCGGCGGCCCCGTATTCGCCGCCAGCGTAGAGGGCATCCCCCAGCGATTGGTCCACGTAAGCGGTAATGACTGTCCCGGCGGAAAGATAGGCGCGGTACTCTTCAGTCGCCGTCAGCGGTTCGCCTGCTCCCGCCAAGGCCTCGGCCAGCAGGAAGTGGCCGTCGGGAGCCAAGTCGCTGTCGGGATGGGCGGCAAGAAAATCACGGAGGGCGTCGGTGGCGCTGGGGTAGTCTCCATCGCGCAGGTAGGCCGTGCCCAGGCCAAGCCGGGCCTGCGCGGCGGTCTCCTCGTCGAGGGGGAGGGCGAGCAGGCCGCGGTAGGTTGCGGCGGCGGTCTCGTAGTCGCCGTACTGCATCGCCCGCGCGGCGTCGGAGAGCCACTCGCCTGGGTCGGGTGTGGGTGTGGGAGTAGGGGTGTGGGTGGGGGTGGGAGTAGGTGTAGGAGTGAGTGTGGACGTGGGTGTGGGGGTGTCGGTGGAGAAGGGTGGCGGTGGGGTCAGGTCGAAGGGCAGGTTGCAGGCTAGCGCAGCCACGATCAGTGTGGAGAGGGCCCAAAGGACCAGTTTTGGTCGGTGCATAATCTTATTATCGCTGGGAAGGGTGGGTTTGTCAACCAGATGTCTCGTCAATAGTTGACGAAATCACTCAATAGATGTACAATCGGCGCACTTGGAGTATAGCGTGATGCGGATTTCAACGCGCGGGCGGTACGCGCTGCGAGCGATGGTGGACCTGGCCCTGCATACCGATGAGGGGCTGGTATCGCGCCGTGGCATCGCCGCGCGGCAGGAGATTTCGGCCGACTACGTGGCCCAACTGTTCCGGCGGCTCCGTGCGGCGGGGCTGGTGGAGGGGGTGAGGGGGCCGGGAGGCGGGTACCGGCTAGCCCGCGACGCCGCGACGATCCGCGTGAGCGACGTGGTGCGGGCGGTAGAGGGCCCCATCGTGGTGGCCGATTGTGTGGCTCCTGGCGGTGACCTGGCCTGCCGCCTGGTCGAAGAATGCGCGACGCGGGCGGTCTGGCAGCGGGTCTCCCGGGCGGTGGAGAAGGTGCTGGATGAGATCACGCTGGCCGAACTGCGCGACGAAGCACGGGCGTGGGTCACGCAGGACGAGACATGCGGTAAAAAGTCAAGTGGGACGTTGACATCGGAGGTGGAATGAAGCGCATCTACATGGATCACAACGCGACGACGCCGCTGCGCGAAGAGGCGCTGGAGGCGATGTTGCCGTACCTGCGGGAGGAGTTCGGCAATGCCTCTAGCCTGCATTCCTTCGGCACTCGGGCGCGCCGGGCCGTCGAGGCAACGCGGGAGGAGGTGGCGGCGGCATTGGGGGCACGGGCGCGTGAGATTATCTTCACCGGATGTGGGACAGAGTCCGACAACCAGGCCATCAAGGGGGTGGCGTTTGCCAATCGGGACAAAGGCAACCACGTCATCACCTCGCGCATTGAGCACAAGGCAGTATTGCAGACTTGCCAGTATCTGGAGAAACAGGGCTTCCGAGTCACCTACCTGCCGGTGGACGAGTATGGCTTGGTGAACCCCGACGAGGTGGCGCAGGCGATCACCGACCGGACGGTGCTGGTTAGTGTCATGTTTGCCAACAACGAGGTGGGCACGATCCAGCCCGTTGCCGAGATCGCGCAGGTCTGCCGGGAGAAGGGAGTCTACTTCCACACCGACGCGGTACAGGTGGTAGGCAAGTTGCCGATTGACGTGGTCAAACTCGGCGTGGACTTGCTCTCGCTCTCGGCGCACAAGTTCTACGGCCCCAAGGGGGTCGGGGCGTTGTACGTGCGCAAGGGCGTGAAGATTGACCCGCTGCTGCACGGCGGGCA
>Ga0315541_1003338_pt1 | contig 12469 bp, 7 predicted proteins | sample SalMarSW160190MG_FD_203095 | JGI IMG/M metagenome (GOLD analysis project Ga0315541, IMG submission 203095) | Salt marsh sediment microbial communities from the Plum Island Ecosystem LTER, Massachusetts, United States - Salt Marsh Sediment SW1601-190 ...
AGCTTGTAGGCCGCGGCGGGCACGAGGGGCTCTTCCAGCCTCAGCACCAGTCGGCGCGAAGGGAGCGGCCGCCCGTCGGGAGCCAGGGGCTCGGCGGCCCGGGTCCCCGGAGCTGCCCCGGGAGCCATGGCACGACCGCCCCCGGGGGTGGCAGCCGGAAGCGCGGGCGGGAGAGGCCGGTCGCTCCGGGGTAGCTGAGGCACCTGAGAGCGTGGGGTCGGCCTCGCCCGGGCCGTGTCCACCGCCGCGCTGTCGGCACGGAGCGTGTCCCGGCTGAGAGGGATGTCCTCGAGGACGTCCATGGCTCGCTGCGCCGCCTCGGCGGAGTCCAGGCGCGCGAAGGAGTCCTCCAGCTCGCCGCGCCACGCCGCGTACTCGCGCTCGTGGAAAATCCTCATGGGGACGAGGGCGCCTGTGGAGTCCAATGTGAGCGAGACCCCCATCAGCGAAGCCGCAGAGAGGGGATCCAGGGCATCGTCGAACTCCAGGAGCACGGTCAGCGAGTCCACCACCGACGCCTTGGTGAGGTGGGCGGGAGTGGTGTCGGGCTGAAGGACGGAGACGTCCACGATGAGGGTGTCGGCCCCGCCCAGCTGGAAGGACTCCGTGCCCTGGAGCTCCATCCGGTCCACCAGGCCGTTCCGGTTCCGGTCCTGGTACGCCACCACCCGGTACGGCCCGGGAGGCAGGTACCGGAAGACGTACACGCCGCCGGTGTCGGTGCGCGCCACGTGGGGCGTGGAGTCGGTCCCCTCCTGGAACGCGAGCACCTCCAAGGCATCCACGCCCTCGGCGGTGACCCGGTCCCACACCGTGCCCGCCACGGCGGACGCATTGAAGTGGCCGCCGGTGGAGAACACCACCTCGAAGGGCGACAGCATCTGGTTGTTGAACAGGTCCCGGAGCACCGGCAGGAGCGTCACCCGGTACACCAGCCCGGGCTTGAATCCTCCTTCCATATCCACGGATAGGGACTGCCGGCCGTGGCTGACGCGCACCCTCCCGGTGCGCGGCGACACCACCACCGCCTGGTCCAGCGTTCCTCCCGAGGTGCGCTCGCTGATGCGCTCGTCGAAGTCGAAGCGCACCGGACCGCGGAACGGCTCGGAGAGGACCGCGAAGGTATCCGGGTGCGTGGCCACCACCACCGGCGGCCTCCGGTCCTCCGGCCCCCCGGGGGGCGCTCCCTGCCTCGCGCACGCGCTGGCCAGGCCAGCCAGGCCGGCGGCGGTGAGCGCCACCCAGGCCCCGGCTCGATTCCCGGTCACTCCCCGTCGCTTCAGGAGGCCACCCCCTGCAGGGCGTGGAGCTTCTCCCTGAGCTTCGCGGCCTGCTCGCGGAGCCCCGCGGCCTTGTCCCGCTCCTTGTCCACCACCTCCGCCGGGGCGCGGGACACGAAGGACTCGTTGGCCAGCTTCTTCTCGGTGCCGGCCAATTGGGCGTCGAGCTTCTCGATCTCCCCTGCCAGGCGGGTGCGCTCCCGCTGGACGTCGATGACCCCCTCCAGGGGGAGGAAGAGCTCGATCCCGCTCTTCAGGACCGCGTGCGCACCGATCCCCGCGCCCGGGGACTCGGTGGACACCCGCCCCACCCGCGCCAGACGCTCCAGCGCCGCGCCCTGCTCGGCCACCGTGGCGGCCACGGCGGGGTCGGGGGCATGCACGTGGATGATGATGCGCACCCCCTCCCCGACCCCGTACTCCTTGCGGAGCCTGCGCACCTCGACGATGAGGTCCTGGAGCGCGCCCATGAGCACCTCGGCCTCGGGGTCGGCCAAGGCGGGGTCGAGGGTGGGCCAGGGCGCCACGATGAGATCCGCGGGCCGTGCCGCGCCCTCGGGCCACGGGAGCCGTGACCAGAGTTCCGCGGTGATGAAGGGCATGATGGGGTGGAGGAGCCGGAACGCGCCGTCCAGGGCCAGCACCAGCGTGGTGCGGGCGGCCTCGCGGCTGGCAGGGTCGGCGCCGGTTGCCAGCCTCGCCTTCACCAGCTCCAGGTACCAGTCGCAGATCTCGCCCCAGAAGAAGTGGTAGAGATCCTCCGCGACCTCGTGGAGGCGGAAGCGCTCCAGGTCCTGGGTGCTGGCAGCGACGGCGTGCTCGAGGCGCGCCAGGATCCAGCGGTCCTCCAGCTCCAGCGCGCCCTGCACCTCCGCCAGCGGCTTCACCGGGCCGTCGCCGAGGCTCATGAGCGCGAAGCGCCCGGCGTTCCAGATCTTGTTGGAGAAGTTCCGGCCGGCGGCGAAGGAGCCCTCCACGTCCTCGTGGTCCAGAAGGATGTCGGTGCCGATGGCGCACTGGCTCACGATGGTGTAGCGCATGGCGTCGGCGCCGTACTCGTGGACCACCTGCAGCGGATCGATGCCGTTGCCCAGGGACTTGGACATCTTGCGCCCCTTGGCATCGCGCACCGTGCCGTGCAGGTACACCTGGGTGAAGGGCGCCTCACCCAGGAACTCGTACCCCGCCATGATCATCCGGGCCACCCAGAAGAAGAGGATCTCCGGCGCCGTGACCATGGTGTGCCCCGGGTAGAACGCCTTCAGGTCCTCGGACTCCTCGGGCCACCCGAACACGGAGAACGGCCAGAGCCAGGAGCTGAACCAGGTGTCCAGCACGTCGTCGTCCTGTTTCAGCGCCGTCGAGCCACACTTCGGGCACGCCGTCGGGTCCTCCCGGGCCACGATGACCTCACCGCACTCGCAGTACCACACGGGGATGCGGTGCCCCCACCAGAGCTGCCGCGAGATGCACCAGTCCCGGATGTTCTCCATCCAGTGCTCGTAGACCTTCTTCCACCGGTCCGGCGTGAACGTGATGGTGCCGTCCCTGGAGGCCTGCAGGGCGGGCTCCGCCAGGGGCTTCATCCTCACGAACCACTGGAGCGAGAGGCGCGGCTCCACCACCGTATGACACCGGTAGCAGTGCGGCACCGCGTGGACATGGGCCCTCTCGCCCGCGGCGAGACCCAGTTCCGCGAAGGCCGCGAGCACCGCCGCGCGCGCCTCGAAGCGCTCCATCCCCCGGAACGGCCCGGGCACGTTCTCCCCCATGTGTCCGCTGGGGGTCATGACGTCCATCACCGCGATCCCGGTGCGCTGGGCGATCTCGAAGTCGTTGGGGTCGTGAGCGGGCGTGACCTTCACCATCCCCGAGCCGAACTCCGGATCTACGTAGGCGTCAGCCACGATGGGGATCCGCCGCTCCGTGAGGGGGAGCTCGACCATGGCACCCACCAGGCCCTGGTACCGCTCGTCGCCGGGGTGCACGGCCACGCCGGTATCGCCCAGCATGGTTTCGGGGCGCGTGGTGGACACCGTAAGGGTCCAGCGTCCGTCGTCCAGGCGCGACAGCGCCGTCGCCCCCTTCGCCGCGGCGGCGGCGGCGGCCGCCCACGCCTCCGGGGCCAGGGGGTAGCGCAGGTCCCACATGCGCCCCTCGGTCTCGGTGGGCTCGGCCTCCTCGTTGGAGAGGGCGGTATGGCACCGGGGGCACCAGTTGATGATGTACTCGCCCCGGTAGATGAGCCCTTTTTCGTACAGTCGGACGAACACCTCGCGCACCGCACGGCTCAGGTCGTCGTCGAGGGTGAAGCGGGTGCGCTCCCAGTCACAGCTCGCCCCGATGGCCTTGAGCTGCTCCAGGATGGTGCCCCCGGTGTGGTGGACGAAGTCCCACACCTCCCCGACGAAGGCCTCCCGGCCCAGGTCCTCCCGGTGCTTCCCCTGCGCCGCCAGGCGGCGCTCCACCACGTTCTGGGTGGCGATCCCCGCGTGGTCGGTGCCCGGGACCCAGAGAGAAGCGCGCCCCTGCATGCGGCGCCACCGGATGAGCACGTCCTGGATGGTGTCGTTGAGCCCGTGCCCCATGTGGAGCACCGCCGTCACATTGGGGGGAGGGATGACGATGACGTAGGGCTCCTTCCCGTCCCTCCGTACCGCGGAGGCGGGTACGTGGAAGTGCCCCCCCTCCTGCCATGCGCGGTAACGGGCGGGCTCGATGGCCCGGGGATCGAAACGGGTGGCCAGCTCCTTCGACACGTCGGCTCCGGGGTTCGCGGTTCGTGACGCCAGGGCTCGGAGGCGCAGGGGGTGCCTGAGCCGAACCCTTAAGATGGCAGAGCGGAGCCTCAGAGGGGATGGGGCTCAGCCCACTCGGGCGGACGGAACAGCGGCGCGGCGATGCTTCCGGAGGGTGTGGGCGTCGGGGCGAAAGGTCCCCCGGATCGGGGGCGCATCCTTCTGTACTGCCTCGAACACCGAGTCAGGCAGCGCGATGAAGGCCGCAGCCACACGCGGGCTGAAGTGGACGCCGGAGCACCGGGCTACCTCCTCCACGGCGTCCCCATGGGTTCGGGAGTCGCGGTACGCCCTCTTCGACGTCATCGCGTCGTAGGAGTCCACCACGGCCAGGATCTGCCCCACCAGGGGGATGTGCTCCCCGCGCAGCCCTTCGGGATACCCGCCCCCGTCCCAGCGCTCGTGGTGGTAGCGGGCACCCGTGGTCAGGTGACGGAGCGATGGGATCCCTTCCAGGATGCGCGCGCCATCGGTGGGGTGGGCCTTCACCCGTGCGAACTCCTCGTCGGTGAGGCGCCCGACCTTGGCCAGAATGCGCACGGGCACCCGGAGCTTCCCCAGGTCGTGAAGGTATCCGCCGGCCCAGAGCGTGTCCCGCATGTGGTCCTGCAGCCCCAACTGGCCCGCCACCGCCACCGCCAGCGCCGCCACCCGGCGGGAGTGACCGGCGGTGTATGGGTCCTTGGCGTCGATGAGGTTGGCCACGATGGTGAGGAGTTGGTCCCCGGAGAGGGGGGACACCTCGTCGGGGAGTATGTGCTCCGAGGCACGGGCCACGGCGTGGCGGAACGCGGTCACGTCGAAGGCGGGGATGTCCCCGGCCCGTTGCATCCCCAGGAAGACGGCAGCCACCTCGGGGCCGAACTCCCGTCCTGTGCTCTGCTCCACCACCTCGCAGATGGCGTCGTCGCTCAGTGATCCCCGCTGGGGCCTGGCCTGGCCAAGCGCCACCACGGTATCGGCGAGGCGGAGGATCTGTGCCCCCAGGGGGATCTCGCCTCCCGCCAGGCCGTCGGGGTATCCGCTCCCGTCCCACCACTCGTGGTGGTGGCGCACCAGCGGGCCCAGACCTTCCAGGTGGGGGATCATCTGCACCCGCTGCTCCGAGCGGACCGGGTGCTGTGCCACGCGGGCGCGCACGTCCGGCGGGAGCTCCGGGACCGGGTTCTCCCAGGCCTCCTCGGCGAGCCCCACCATCCCCATGTCCGAGAGGATGGAGGCAAAGAGGAGTTTGGAGTTCTCCTTCCTGGACAGCCCCATCTGGTCGCCGATCTGCTGGGCCACCATGGCCACGCGGGGACCGTGGTCCATCAGGTACCCCTTGGCCGAGCCCATCACCTGGGTGAGGGCCTCCAGGAGCCCGCCGTAGAACGCCCTTCCCGAGTGGATCCTCGTCATGCGGAGATACGACTCCGGATGGGGGACCGATCCGAGGGGAACCGCCGGCACCCCCTTGGACCGGCGGAGCATCCGAAACGGTTGTTTCGGCTTTTCGTGTGAGATTCCAAGCTATAGCCGAGGGGTCGGGTACAACAGATCCATATGTTTCCCCCCCAGGAACGGACGGCGCGAGGAACCGGGGCCGCTCAGGGACGCCGGCCCGGAGGCACTCAGCGCCGGATGCGGGAGGTGTCCGGCGGGTTCTGGGCCCGCTCCCGGTCGCGCCGCTCGCGGATGGCCCGGGCCCGGTCCTTCCATGAGTCGCGCACTTCGCCGCTGGCGGCACCCCTCTGGATCTCGTCCCACTGCCACTGCCGCTGGCGGATCTCGTCACGCCGGCCCACGGGGGTCCCGAACGCGAAGGGGAGCGGTAGGGTGATGTCGCCCAGGTGGAGCTGCCCCTCCGAGACGCCCCATTTCCTCCCCTGTGCGTCGGTGCGGGTCCAGTCGGTGAGGGCCCGCTCCGCCTCAACGGCGGCGGCCATGGAATCCTGCCACTCGGCGATGCTCCCCTGGAGCCCGAGCTCCATGAGCTGCTCCGCCGTCAGGTCGTTGATCTCACGGTTCAACGGCGCCCAGATGCGCCGGTCCTGGAGGCGGGGGTGGAAGCGTTCCGCCTCGGTGGGTCCCGGCGGCACCAGGCCCGTGCCATAGGGGTCCCCCACCTGGGGTGCCACGCCCGCCGCTCCCGGCGACGGGCCGGGAATAGGCCGGACGTCCACCGGGGCCTGGGGACTCGGGAGGGCCCCGATCCCCTCCACTTCCACCAGCCCGATGGCGCGCATCCCACCCGTCTGGACCGCTGGCGCGGCCGCAGGCAGGGGAGCATGGTCCCGGTCCTCGACGCGCGCGAGGCTGGGATAGACGGCCAGGAACCAGAGGTGGAGCAGAGCGGAGACGCCCATCCCCACCCAGAGAGCTCGGGCATAGGAATCGTCGGGACGCCGCAAGGCGAGGCCCCGGTCCGCAGGTGGGAGAGCGATGCCCGCCGGCTGATCCATGGAGTGTCCTAACCCGCCGGCGGGGTCCGGTTCCTGCCCCGGCCCGGCGGCCTTCGCCGGCTCAGATCACCCGCCCGAGGCGCACGGCCGCCTCTTCGAGGCGCTCCTCGGGAACGGTGAGCGCGATGCGGAAGAACCCCTCCCCCCCATCACCGAGCCCCGATCCGCCCAGGACGATCACCCCCTCCTGGTCCAGACAGCGGCGCTGGAAGTCCCGCGACGGCTCGCCGCCGGGCACCGGGATCCACAGGTAGATGGTGGCGTTGGGCAACGCCACGTCGAAGCCCGCCTCACGAAGGGCGGCTACGGCGCGGTCCCGGCGCCGCTGGAACACCTCGACGTTTCCGGGGACCCACGTTTCCCAGCAGTCCAGAGCGGCAACGCCCGCAGCCTGCACGCCAAGGAAGACGCCGGTGTCCACGAAGGTCTTCACCCGGGACAGAGCGCCCACCAGGGCCTTGTTCCCAGCGGCCCACCCCAGGCGCCACCCGGTCATGTTGTACGTCTTGGACAGGGAGTGGAACTCGATGGCAACATCCCCGGCCCCTTCGAACTGGAGGATGGACGGGGGTTCATAGCCATCGAAGCCCAGCTCGGAGTAGGCGTGGTCGTGCACCAGGATCACATCGTGCTCCCGGCAGAACGCGATCGCCTCCCGGAAGTACGCATCGGGGGCCGAAGCGGCCGTGGGGTTGTTCGGGTAGTTCAGGAACAGGATGCGCGCGCGCTTCACCACGTCGGAGGGGAGGTCGGCCAGCGGGATGAGGAAGTCGTGCTCGGGCCGGAGAGGTACCATCCATGGTTCCCCGCCAGCGAGCACGGTGCCCCCCCGGTACGCCTGGTATCCCGGGTCCGGCATGATCGCCACGTCGCCGGGGTTCAGGAACGCGAAGGGCAGGTGCGCCAAGCCCTCCTTGGACCCGATGAGGGGGAGGACCTCGGTGTTGGGGTCCAGCGCCACGCCGAAGCGCTTCTCCGTCCACCACGAGATCTTCTCGCGGAAGGCGGGGAGTCCCACCTGGAAGGGGTAGCGCGACATGGCCGGATCCTCCACGGCCCTCTGGATCGCCGCCACCACCGCGGGCGGCGGCGCCAGGTCGGCGTCACCCGCCCCCAGGTCGATGACGTCCACGCCCCGGGCCTCCAGCTCCAGGCGGCGCTCCTTCAGCCCGGCCATGGGATATCCGGGAAGCGCTTCCATGGCACGACTCTGACGCGGGCTCACAGCACCTCCTCGCGAACCGGGTTCCGCACCGAGCCCACGCCGGCCACGTGGACCTCCACCTCGTCGCCCGCGTTCAGCGGGCCCACTCCGTCCGGCGTTCCCGTACAGATGAGGTCGCCGGGCTCCAGCGTCATGATCCCGGAGATATGGGCCACGAGGAACGGGATGTCGAAGACCATCGCGCTGGCCGGCGCCTCCTGGCACACCCGCCCGTTCACCCGCGTCGTCACGGCGAGGGCGTCCCGGTCGACGCCGGCCAGGGGCATCGGCGTGCCCACAGGGCAGAAGGTGTCGAAGCCCTTGGCGCGGGTCCACTGGCCGTCCTTCTTCTGGAAGTCCCGAGCGGAGACGTCGTTCACCGGGACCAGCGCGGCCACGTGGTCCCACGCCGCCTCCCGGGACACACGTCGGGCACGCTTGGCGATGACCACGCCGACCTCCCCCTCGTAGTCCACCCGCCCGACCCCCGCGGGAAGGACGATGGCCTCCCCCGCGCCCACCAGGCTCGAGGGAGGCTTGAGGAAGAGAATGGGCTCGGTGGGCACCTGGTTCCCGAACTCGGCGGCGTGGGCCACGTAGTTGCGGCCGACGCAGACGATCTTGCTCGGGGTGATGGGAGGCATGGGGCTCTCCGGGCGCTCAGTGCGCGTGGTCGCCCCACCAGGCGTGGATCCACGTCCCGATGAGGGCACTCAGCCCGGCGATGGTGAGGAGCACGCCGATAACGGCCCACCACACGCCCAGGTCCGAATGGCCCGCCGACCACCCCGCGGCGGCGGTCTTGTACGCGCCGAACCCGAACAGGATATAGACCACGCCGATGAACAGGCCGATGGTGCGCTTCATGCTCGGGAGTGCCCCGGTCTGGAGGATGGCGCGGGGCCGAGCGCTCGGGCTCTGCCCGCCTACGGAGCAATCTACGGCTCGGCCCCGACCGGACCAAGTGCGTCCGCCCCACCCCTGTAGAAGCGCCGCAGCCGGGGGAGGATCTCCTCCCACGGGCCCTTCACGAGGGGGGAATCGGGGAGCGAATCCCTCAGGTAACGCCCGTAGCGCTTGGTGACCAAGCGGTCGTCGAGGACCACCACCGCGCCCCGGTCCGCCCTGGATCGGATGAGACGTCCGAACCCCTGCTTCAGACGCAGCGCCGCGTGGGGGAGCATGAACTGGTGGAACGAGCTCCCGCCCTGACGCTCGATGGCCTCCATGCGGGCGGCGGTGATGGGCTCGGTGGGCACCCGGAACGGGAGTTTCTGGAGGACGAGGCCGCGGAGCGGCTCCCCCGGGACGTCCACGCCCTCCCAGAACGAGGCCGTACCAAGGAGGATCCCCCGGTGGGCATCCACGAACCCGCGCAGGAGCCGGTGCCGGTCCCCTTCCCCGTGGACGAAGAGAGGCCAGCGCGCGTCGATCCCCTGCTCCCGGAGGAGCTGGGCCACACGCCGGAGCGCCGCGTGGGAGGTGAAGAGCACGAAGAGCCCCCCGTCCGAGAGCCGCGCCACGTCCGTCAGGGCACGGGTGGTGGCCTCCTGGAAGGCCTCGCCCCCTTCTTCGGCGGGGGGGAGGTCGGTGGGGACGGCAAGGAGGGTCTGGGTGGGATAATCGAAGGGCGAGGGGACGATCCGTTCCTCCAGGGCGATGGGCTCGTCGAGCTCTTCCAGCGCCGCCGGCGACAACCCGAGACGCTCCTTGAGAAACTCGAAGCTCCGGCTCGTGGTCAGGGTGGCCGAGGTGAGCACGGTGGTGGCGGTCTTGGTGAAGAGGGACTCGCGCAGCACCGCCCCGAGTTCGATGGGGGCAGCCGCCAGCGCCAGGTTCGCACGCCTTCCCCGCCCCCGGTTCTCCATCCACCGCACGAAGGCCGAGGCCTCGTCTCCCGGCGCGAGCACCAGGCGGACCCCGGCGGAGAGGGCCGCCAGGCGACGCTCCACACTCTTCAGGTCCAGGAGCCGCCCCTCCATCCGCTCCGAGAGCCCCTCGGCGAGCTCGGCGCGGGCCCGGAGCTCGCCCAGCTCCCGCTGAAGCTCCCCGAGGACGGCGACCAGAGAGGCGAGACCCTCTTGCACGTCCACCCGATCCGCCGGCTCCCCGATCCCCATGGGCCCCAGCCGTACCACCGCCTCCTCGGGAGGCACGAAGCCCTCCATCACCTCGACGAATCCCTCGGTCACCGCACGGGCCCGGGAGAGGGCCGGGCGCACTCGAGCTTCCACCCGCTCCCGCAGCTCGACGCCCTCCTCCGCGCCGGCCAGAGCATCGTGGAGCGCCGTGAGGATCCCCCGCCCCTTCCGGTCCAGGCGCGCCAGCGTCCTGTAGAGCCCGCGCCGGGTCACCTCCACGCCCAGGTGGGCGGTGGCTGCGTCCTCCACGTTGTGGGCCTCGTCCAGGACCAGCTTCCGGAAGGGGGGAAGCACGGCGGACTGGGTGTAGTTCTGTGTCGCCCGCCTCACCGCCAGGTCGGTGAAGAGGAGATGGTGGTTCACCACGAGGAGCTCGGCCCCCGCCGCAGCCCGGCGTGCCTTCTGGAAGAAGCACTCCTGGAAGTGGGGGCAGCGCGCCCGGAGGCATGCGTCGGGATCGCTCCGCACCTCCTCCCAGAGCTCCTCCGAGGGAGGGTGGGCCAGGTCGGAGAGGGAGCCGTCCTGGGTGGTGCGCAACCACTCCAGGAGTCCCTTCAACTCCTCCGTGCGGTCCTCCTCGAAGAGCGCTTCCTGGGTCTCGGCGGCGAGGAGAGCCCGGCGGATGGAGACATAGTTGCCCCGACCTTTCACCAGGACCCAACGCACCTCGCCGCCCAGGATGCGCTGGACCAGGGGGAGGTCCTTCCCCGCCAGCTGCTCCTGCAGGTTGATGGTGTTGGTGGACACCACCGTGCGCTCCCGGTTCTCCCGGGCCCAACGGGCCGCGGGGATGAGGTACGCCAGCGACTTGCCCACCCCGGTGCCCGCCTCCACCACCGTCACCCCACCCTCGTTGAAGCGCCGCGCCACCGCGCAGAGCATCTCCCTTTGCCCCGCCCGGTCCTCGAACCCGTCGTGGAGACCGGCCAGCGCGCCGCCGGGGCGCAGGAGCCCCGCCAGCTCCTCCGCGTCCAGGAGCACCCGCTCCCGGGGCGGGGGCGGCTCCACCACGACGTAGATGGCGTCGGCGGCGTTGTCCACGATGGCCGTGCCCACCCCGTGCTCGTACAACTCGGCCGCCACGCGGAAGTCGGCGTCGGAGGGTTCCAGCATTCCCGACGGGTGGTTGTGGAGCATGACGCTCCCCTCCCGGGCGTCCCGGGCGGCCACGAGCACGGCTTCGAAGTTCCCCCGGGATACGGCCCGGGGATCGTGCACACGGCGGTGCTCGTCCACCTCGGCGAGGAAGCACACCTCCCTCCCCCCGGCGCGCTCGATCTCGGCGCGCACCCGGGCCTGTGCCTCCCGGGTCAGGCGGAGCGGCTGAGACGGCGTGCGGTCCTTCCCCGGCGCCGGCCCCTCCTCCTCGTCCGGCTCCAGTCCATCCAGCCCCGCGAGGACGGCCCGCTCCGGGCGGATGGGGAAACCCTCGGGGATCTCCTCGGCTCCCTGCCGGAAGCGCCTTGTCATGGCTCGCCCGTCACGTCTTGAGCTGCTTCTTCTTCGCTGCGGGGAAGAGGACGTTGTTCAGGATGAGCCGGTACCCCGGGGAGTTGGGATGGAGCGCCAGGTCGGTCTGGGGGTCGCCCACCTGGTGCTCCGGGTCCTCGGGATCGTGCCCGCCGAAGAAGGTCCACGTCCCCTCTCCCAGATTCCCGTGGATGTACTTCGCCCACCCGGCCTCCCGGGCCAAGACGACGACGCCGGGCTTCAGGCGGTCTTCCCGGAAGGCCGTGGTGAGCCCGAAGAAGTCGGGGAGCACGGCCTGGTGGTTCTGGGTCAGCATGGCGGGAACAGGGTCGAACTTCGCCGAGAATTCGAACAAGGTGAAGACGCCCAACTCTTTGCGCCACGATGTGTTGACCTGATGTGAATCGATGTCGCTGAAAGCGTTCACGGAGGGCGTGGTCTGCACCTGCGCGCCCTGAAACGCCATCGCGCGGCTCCAGTCCATCCGGGCGCTGGCGCCAGGGTCGGGGGGCGTCCCGTCGGAGTATGCCGCGGCGATGTCCACCGCCTCCGCGGCCAGCGCCAGGTCCAGGGTCTCGGTGGCCGAGCACATGGCGAAGAGAAACCCGCCTCCCTCCACGTACTCCCGGATCCGGCGGGCCACCGCCTTCTTGAGCTCCGGCACCGAGGCGAAGCCGTGGGCGCGGGCCACCTCCTGGTTCCTCGCCACCTCCTCCTGGAGCCAGGGAGCGCCGGCATAGGTCAGGTAGAATTTGGAGTACTGCCCCGTGAAGTCCTCGTGGTGGAGGTGGATCCACTCGTACCGGGAAAGGTCCTCCTCCAGCACCTCCGGATCCCAAAGGGTCTCGTACTCGATCCCCGCATACTCCAGGGCCATGGTCACCGCGTCGTCCCACGGCCTGGAGTTGGGAGGCGTGTAGACCGCCACCTTGGGGGCCTTCTCCAGGGGCACGGCCTCCATGTTCGAGTCCGCAATGATCGAGCGGATCCGGGCCTCGTCCCCGGCGTCCACGGCCTCCATCGTCACCCCGCGCAGCGCGGCCTCGCGCCGCACGTCCCCCCGGTCCGGGAGGAGGAACGCACCACCCCTGTAGTTCAGCAGCCACTCCCCCTCCAGCTGCTGGCCCAACGCCCA
>Ga0315541_1003339_pt1 | contig 12465 bp, 6 predicted proteins | sample SalMarSW160190MG_FD_203095 | JGI IMG/M metagenome (GOLD analysis project Ga0315541, IMG submission 203095) | Salt marsh sediment microbial communities from the Plum Island Ecosystem LTER, Massachusetts, United States - Salt Marsh Sediment SW1601-190 ...
CCCTGTGGCTGCGCGGGCTGAAGGACTGGCTCAAGGGCCGCCGCGAGAGCCGCCTCTGGGGCAGCCTGTACTCCGTAGTCGAGAGCTTCTACGTTTACAAGGACCGGCCGGCGGCCGTGATAGCTGCCGTGGGGCTCTCGGCGGTCTTCTATGCCCTGTTGGCCGCCAACATTGCCCTTGTTGCGACGGCCGTGGGCGCCCCGGTTGGCTGGCAGCAAGCCGCCGGGATCGTGCCCCTGGTCAAGATCCCGGAGATGATGCCCGTCAGTGTCGGCGCCCTAGGCGTGCGCGAGGGAGCCATGAGCTATTGCGTGGCCAGGCTCGGCGCCGAGCCGGCCAGGGCCGCCGCAGTGGCCCTTATCCTTCGGCTCATCACCTGGCTGAACTCGGCCGTTGGCGGTCTCGCGTACGCCGTGGCTCGCCGGCCCCCGACGCACGGCGCGGAGACAGCATCTGGAGGTCGCGATGCCTGATGCCCAGGCGACCGGCGATGCCGCGCGCAAGCGCCGCGTGCACGCACTGGCCCTTTCCCTGCTTGTCATGGCCTTTCTGGCTGCGTTCACCCGTCCGCGGGTTGAGAGCCAGAACGAACTCTCGCGGTTCGTTGCGGTGGATGCCCTGATCCTGCGCGGGGAGTTCAACGTGGACGACTCTCCGGTGGCCACGCGGGTCGTTGAGGCGCAGGGCCGGCGCTTCTACCACATGATCGACATGGTCTACAACAAGCGCGACGGTCACTTCTACTCCTCGAAGCCGCCCGTGCTCACGCTGCTGCTGGCCGCCCCGGCCGGCCTGGCCCGAGCCCTGGGGGCGGAGTTCTCGTTTACGGAGCCCGGCTCGCCGCCCGCCATCTACCTGCTGGCCCTTCTGATGATGGGCGTTCCGACTGCGGCGGCCTTCTACGTCTTTCGGATCAAGATCGGCAAGGGACTGCGACCGCTGGACGCGGACCTGGCGACCGTGCTCACACTGGGCGGCACGCTGTTCCTTTCCTATTCGGTCACGGTCAACCATCACACCCCTACTGCCGCGCTGGTGCTGTTCGCATTCTTTCTTCTGGGCATGGACCGGGCGGAGCGTGCACCCTGGCCGTGGGCCAGTGCGGGGGCCGGCTTCCTGATGGGCCTTGCGGCGGTGGTGGACATCGGGCACGGCGTTATGTTCGCCCTGGTGTTCGGGCTCTACCTGCTGTTCTACGTTCGCTCGTGGCGGGCCCTGTTCTGCTTCGGGCTCGGCAGCATTCCGCCCCTGGCGGTGCACTGCGCCGTGCAGTACAGCATCTGGGGCAGCGTCCTGCCGGTGCAGATGATCGGCGGCACGAAGGACTACCCGCTCAGCTACTGGCACGTCAGGCTCGGCCCGGACGCATGGCGCATCCCGCGCTCTTACTACTGGCTGCTCACGCTGTTCAGCGCGCGCGGCCTGTTCGTCCTCAGCCCGATTTTGCTCGTGGGCGTGACGGACCTGGTGGGCCGTGCCGCACGTGCGATGCGCGCCGACCGAGCCGACGAAGGGAAGGCGGGCCAGGGCTACGTCGCTCTGACAGTGCTCTTCGGCGTTGCGCTGTTGTGCGCCTACTTCTCCTTATTGGCCGCGGCGAATTTCGGCGGCTGGTGCTTCGGCTTCAGGTACTACGTGGGTTTCGCGCCGCTGCTGGCGTTCTACGCGGCCCGCGCCTACGAGGAGCATCGCGGCAGCCTGCGGTTCCGGATCCTGTTCTACCTGTTGGGGCTCGTCTCGCTGACTTACGCGCTGATGGGCGCGCGCTATACGTGGGACCGGATGGAGGCCATCGCGCATCCAGTCGTGAAGATCCTTCGGGTGCTGCGGGGCTTCTGAGGGCGCCCGGCCGGGCTCGGTCGTGCGGGCTACGGCGCGTCGGCCCGGCCATCGGAGCCTGCCATCATTACCAGGGCGGGGGCTATGCTTCGCGTCTCCTCGGGCGCAAGGGCCGTCACTTCCCTTGCGATCTGCATTGCCTCTTCTCCCTGTCCCCTCCCCATGAGTCTGGGCACGCCTTCCAAGGCGACCTGCGCAAGCAAGCGCCGCAGCATGGGGCATTCGGGCCACCACCGGCAGGCGTCGCGCACCACGGCATAGCTCTCGAGAGTCCGGCCTTCCATCTGGTGGAAGCTCGACGCGCAGATAACGTTGAAGAGCACGTATTGGCGGGGGTCGAGACGGTAGCGGGCGCCTTCCCAGAGGTACGGCCGGACCAGCGGGCCCAGCGCGGCGAACAGCAGGGCGCAGAACAGCACGAAACGGGCGGCCTTGCCGGAGTAGGGCTGCTCCAGCAGGTCCGGTTCCGGCGCGGGGCCGACCGGCCGGCGCCTGCGCCTGAGAAGAACGCACAGGACCAGGGCGAGCGCAAGGATTCCCAGGCTGCCCAACGTGATCGCCAGTCCGATCCGGAAGCTGGCGGGCCGGAACTCGAATCGCACTGCGTGCGTCCCCGCGCCGAGCTCGACGCCCTTTAGAAGGTAGTCGACGCGCAGCAGCTCCGCAGGCTTCCCGTTGACCGACACCCGCCAGCCGGGGTAGTGCTGGTCCGCGAGCACCAGGTAGCCGGGCCGGCTTGTGCGCGCCAGAACCGTGATCGTGTCGCCCGTGTCCCGCATCACCCGGGCAGACTCGCCCGCGTCCGCCGGGCCGGGCTCCAGTTGCACCAACGGCCTGGCCGGCTCGTGGAGGAGCGCCATTTCGTTGAAGTCAAACGCTCGCTCGGAAATGCGCCGGAGCGTGGCGGCGTCGTCACTGACGGTCACGCCCCTGTGCACGATGAACGCGCGCGGCAGGGCGCGGGGGTTGCGGAAGACGTGGATAGCCCCGACTTTTTCGATGTGCTCGAACTCGCCCGGCAACTCGCCATAGGGGCTCAGCACGTAGCGCGCCCCCAACAAGTCGAGCGCGGGCGTGATGTTGAACTCGATCATCGTCGAGCGGCTTTCGGGCCGGTCGAGCATGGCCTTCAGGGCCGTCGTCTGGAGCGGGGAGAAGCCGTTCACGGACGGTATGCCCCATATCATGTTGGCGTTGTGCGGCAGCCGGTCGAGGCAGTGGACGTAGTCTTCGGGACTCACGGCCCAGCCCCGGGTGTGAGGGTAGTCGGCGCGCGCGGAGGGCAATCGGCTGTCGTAGTAGCGGTACCGGAATATGCGTCCGGGCGGCAGCTCTTGCAGGGCCTTGGCCAGCGGCGGCGGCTCCGTGTAGATGGCCGGGTCGGTGACCGGGTTGAACTCTCGGCCTGCCCAGGCAAGTTCCGCGAAGATCAGGACGCACCACAGCGCCGCGGCCGCCTTGCCGCCGAGGACGCGTCGGCTGCACGCCAGCAGCAACAGCGAACCCCCGCCCGCCGCCACCACCAGGCGCCAGACGTCGGCCGGCAGCGTGCGGTGCAGATGCCTCCACAACACCTCCACCCCGAAAGACCCGAGCGGCACGGCGTCCGCCAGCGCCGCCCGGCCAAGGCCGGAGAAAGCCGGCCGGTAAGCAGCAGTGATCGCCAGGGCAAGCGTCGCCAGCGCGAGCACTGCGCCGGCCGAAATAACCGCCACCTTGCGCACGCGCAGCCGGTCCTTCCCTTGCAGGAGTTGCTCCAGTCCCATGCCGGCCAGCATGGCCACGCACAGGGCCGTCACGAAGCCGAACCGGGATGGGAATCGGGACGAGCGGAAGACCGGCAGCGCCCAGAAGAGGGTGTAGAGCGAGCCGCTGAACCCGAGCGAGAAGATCAAGGAAAACGCCCCGAAACCTGCGAAGAACAGCGCCTTGCGCCTGCGCTCGGCGAACGCGCCTACGAGCGCCAGAAGAAGGGGCGCAACGCCCATGAAAAGCATCAGTTCGCTGTACAGACCCTCGTCGACGTCGCCCCAGTAGCTGCCCAGCCCGGAAGAGCCGAAGTAATGGGGCAGGAAGAGCGTCATCAGGTTAGCCGGCACTCCGGCCGCCGCGCGCGGGACGGCCCCCCCCACCGCGCGGCTGCTGTGGGACACCAGCTCCGCCAGGGGCAGGAGCTGCCCCGCGGCCAGCCCCGCGCCAAGCGCGCCCGCAAGCCCGAACAGGATGCCCCACGCAACGACCCTTCGCCGCCGTTCTCCCATGGCCTCAGCCAGGTGGAGCCGCCACAGCAGGTAAAGGCCCACGGCCAGCGCGCAGTAGAGCGTGTACTGGGGCTGCGCGCCCAGAACCAGGGCGCCCGTGGCGGCGGCGAAGCCCAGCAGCGGTAGAGGCTTGCGCGTGCGGCACGCCAGTTCCGTGAGCGCCAGCAGCAGCGGCAGCCAGCACACCCCCACGATGATGTTCGTGTGGTGCGCGTGGAAGAGCACGGGGCCGCTCAGCATGTAGCAGAGGCCGGCCAGAAGCGCACCGGCCCGGCCCAGCCGCATCACGCGGGCCAGGACATAGGTGAACAGGCCGGCCAGGAAGAAGTGGAGCACGTGGTAGTAGTTGTAGGCGACCCAGGGCTCCAGGAACCGGAAGAGGAACAGGAAGGGCGGGTAGAGGGCATTGCCCTGGCTCTCGGCAAACAGGGGGAAGCCGCAGAAGATGTCGCCGGTCCAGAGCGGCAGCCGGCCCTCACGCAGGCCGCGCGCGAAGAACAGGCGGTACGGGTAGTTCTGGATGGCGTGGTCGTAGTGGAAAAAGACGCCCTGGAGCGTCGCTGCCCGCCAGAAGAACGCGCCGCAGAGCACGGCGAGCAGGATCACTGCCGCCGACTCGCACCAGACTGCCGTGGCGCGCGGCGTCGTTCTGGCCGCAAAGCTCCGGCGCAGCTTCTCTGACAGGTCGGAAGCGGACAAGAGGCTACTCCGGTTCCGGTTCGACGCGCACGACGAGCTTGCCGCTGCCGGCGTTCTCGCGGCTATCCGTCGCGGCGAAGACGAAGACGTGCTCGCCCGGCTCCAGGATGTCCGTGCGATGGGAAAAAGGCTCTTCCAGCGAATCGAAGATTCCGTCGGTCGGGAAGACGGGCGCCCAGTCTCCGGCGTTGTGGCTCACTTCGATGTTCGTGATCTGGCCGTGTTCGTCCCGGGCGATTCCCGTTATCTCGTAAGTGCCGTCGGCCAGGCGGCGGGCGGAGATATCCGCCACGGCCGGGGGCCGGTTGTCTATGAGCAGCGGAGCGGTGATCCGTTCGTCGGCGAGCGCTTCGTCCCTGGGCCTGGCCGCGTCGTCGCGAGCGACCAGCTTCAGGAAGTAGTAGCCGTCCGGCAGCCGCGACGTGTCCCATGCGTAATCGGTGTCCTCCTCGATGTCGTCGTCCACCTTCATCCAATCGGTCTCGCCGACGCCGCGGTAGTAGAGGTCGTAGCGCAGCTCGTCATCATTGGGATCGGCGGCTCTCCAGGCCAGGTTTCGGGTGGCGGGCTCGGCCTGGCGCTGCCGCCGGCCGGCCGGGGGCCTGGGGGGCTGGGCCCGGCTGCTCGGGCCGCCCTGCGGCTCTTCCAACAGGGGCTCGCCGTCCAGCGTGAAGCTCACGATGCGGGGCTTGCGGTTCGCCTGCCGGTAGCTGACGTTCACCTCCAGCAGCAGCGGGCTGCCCGTTATCGGGCGCGTGCTCAGCTCGGCGCTGAACTGGGCGAACCTGGCGATGGGCACGTCCAGCGGCTCTCCGTCGCTGCGGTTCGCCCAGCGGGTCCACTCGCTCCAGTGCTCGTCCGGCTCGCCCGAGTTCCCCGTGCGCACCTTGATGCGGATGCTCTGTCCCGTGGCCAGCTTCTCCTTCCACCAGATCCTGCCCCACCGGGACAGGTAGCCCGCGTCGAAGGGCTTGCTGATGAGCGTGCCGTCGGGCCGATGGTCCCTCCGCAGCCGCCACAGGGCGCCCGCGTTGGACGTGCCGACTATGACGTCCCCTTCGGCGTCGCGCGCCATGGCTGTCACGTGGGCGGCGTCGAACTCCGTCAGGATCCGGTAGGTCATGTCCGGCCGGACGGCGACGAGGCGGCCGTCGGTGCCGGTGCCTCCAATGACTTCGCCGTTCAGAAGGCAGAGGCTGAGCAAGAACATCTTGTCGAAGCGGGCCAGCAGCACGGCTCCCTCACCCGGCGCGATCCGATAGATGCTATTGTGTGTGGCCGGCGCTCCCGCGGCGGCGGGCGGCGAGGGGATGGGCACGGCTGCCTGGGCGGACTGCTCGCCCGGAGGGCTTTGCGGGGGTCCCCCTCGGGGGCCCGGCGGCTGGCTCTGCGCCGTGCAGGCGTAGAGCACGCCTGCCTCGTCCACGACAAGCGCGTGCACCTCGTCCTCGTCGGCGTCGTAGAGCACCGTGGCCTTCTCGCCGTGCTCGACCCGGTAAACGTAGCCATCCGGCGCACTCCCGGCGTAGACGGTTCCCTCCGCGTCGGTCGCCACGCACATCAGGTTGTTCTGCTTGGCCTTCAGCACCTCGGTCACCTCGCCGGCCCGGTTCAGCCTCAGCAGCCTTCCCTCGGGGCCCGTGGCGCAGTAGATGCGGTTGAACGGGTCGATGGCCATGTCCCAGACGTAGGCGTCTTCCAGGTCGACCAGCACCTCGGCTTCGCCGCCACGGTCGATGCGGTAGATGATGCCCTGCGGGGCCGTGCCGGCCAGCACGCTCCCGTCCGGCAGGGGCAGCACGCTCAGCACGTGCTTCTCGTCGCTCTTGTGCACGAGCTCGGCCCGGTTGCCCCGGACGGCGTAGACGGCGGCGGGGGAGCCCGTGGCCACGTAGACGGTGCCGTCGAGCGCGGCCTGCGCGTCCCACACGAGTTCTGCTTCCAGGCCCTCGATCTTTTCGACGGCGGGCGCCAGCTCGACTTCGCCGGTTGAGCGGACGGCGACGCCGTCAAGTTCGCCGGCCGCGAACTGCTCCGTGCCGCTCGTCGTCCACGTCTTCCCGACGCCGGCCAGGGCCGGGAACGCGGCGAGCACAGACGCCGCCGCCAATGCCGCCAGCACGCTTCGCAACATCGCTCTCTCCAGTTATCCGGTCCTCTCTGCCGCCATCCGCCCGTGCCCGAGCGGCGGGGGGGCTTACGGGTTGTGGGGCGTGGGTTCCTCTATCGTGATGGCCACGATCTGTGAGCCCTCCACGATCCACGGGGTCTCGACTTCATGCTTGACGTCGGTGACCAGAGGCATCGCCTCCCCGCCCTGGCCGCTGTATCGCAGGATGCTCAGCGCCGACGGGGGCAGGGCGGGCATGGCGTCGCCCTCGTAGCGCACGCCCTGCTCGACGAATGAGGCCCGCACCACAAGGTTGCGGTTGAACTCGGTTTCGGTCAGCACGTCAAGAAGGCTCTCGAAGTCCGGGGGCGCGAAGAAGCCGGGGTCCTGGCTCCTTCTCACCATGCGGCTGGTCGGCGCGTCGCAGACCAGGATCTGCACCTGCGTGCCGGGTTCGGCAGTCTCCGGCACGCGGATGACGGCCTTCTTCGTGAGCTGTTCGCCTCGGAACTCGCGCAGCCGGACGTAGACGGTTACCTCCGAGCCCGGCTCGGCCCTGACCCGGTCGGTCCAGATGGACTCGATCAGGGCGGCCTGGAAGCCCCGCGTTACCTCCAGCTCGTACTCGACTCCCTCGATCTCCACCTCGCGGTAGGGGTTGAGCAGCAGCTCTTCGATCGGCAGCACCACCAGGTCCATGCTGGGTGGCACGACCGAGTAGCTGTTGTAGACGTTCTCCAGTTCGAGCGGCTCGTCCCGCCCGGTCAGGGAGATGCGGGCCCGGGCCTTGAGGTGGTAGCGATTGCCTTCGCCCTCCCACCGGGTGCTGCTCAGGGCGACGGCGTAGAGCGTGAAGAGCGGGGCGGTCTCCCAGTAGCCGGTGACCCGGTAGTCGTACTGCTCGTCCACGGTCCCCTTAACCCGCACCGTGCATGGGAAGAGGGGCGCCTGCTCGCCCAGCCTGGCCACGATGGCGGATTCGCGGTCCTGTGTGACCCGGCCCACGATCTTGCCCGTCGTGCTCAGCCTGAAGGAGCCCCGAACGGACGGGACCACCGTCTGGACGTGCCCGAGCGCCAACGGAATGTTCGTGCGCCCCGATCCGAACATCGAGTGCCCGAAAGCCACGGCCCTGTCCCCGTCGACCCAGGTCAGCGTGCCCATCCCCGATATGTCCATGTCCCCGGTGACGAAGGCGGCGCCCACGGGGACGCCGGGCGCCAGCTCGACGTCCTCGTCCGGCACCGGCCCTGCGACCGCCATCGCGCCCTGCACGGGGACGAGGCCAGTGCCGTGAAGCAGGGACAACAGGGGCACGGCTTCCCCGCCGAAACCGCTGACGGCCACGGGAATCGGCAGCGGCTGGAACTCATGGACCGGGACGCCCGGCAGCATGCCCGCGACGCCGGCCGGAAGGCTGCCCCGCCACCGCGCGGGCTCGCGCAGCATCATGACGTCCGGCACGGCCATGCGGAAAACGGCCTGGCGCAGCGCTTCAGGCGGCTCCTCGTAGCGATGCGGACCCACAAGTCGGGCGGTCAGCTCCCGGTTCCGTTCGCGAAAGGACAGGCGAGCTCTCGCCCGCGCACCGGCGGCCTCGTCGTCCCCTTCCGCCGCTTCGATCCTCTGCACCTGCATCATCTCGGCCGCGGGCGTCACGCCGGCCAGCGGGATCTTGGTGTAGGTCCATCCGTAGGCGACCGCTCCCAGCAGCTTTTCGTCTATGTAGACGGGGCTGCCGCTCATGCCCGATATCACGCCCGCTTCGTCGATCACGGGGCCGCTCATGCGGACCAGCACGATGTCGCCCTTGGGCGACCAGCCCCGCAGAACCCCCAGCACCTCGATGTCGAACTTCTGCGGACGAGTTCCCTCCAGGGACGTCAACCCATAGCCTTTCATCCCGGCCCTGACGTCCGAAGCGGCCATGATCGCACGCTGCGGCTCACCGGCGCCGATTCCCTGCGCCATTGACGCGCAGAGCCAGACGACCAGCATCAGGCACACCGTCCTTGCTGCTTTCACGCGCTCGTTCCCTCTGGAGGCGGAAGCACTCAGGGCGGATCGCATTCCACCGAGGAGCCTTCCGGCTCAGCCGTCACCTAATCTACGGCGTCAGGGCTCGAAATGCAATCGCGGCGGGTAGTGCCCGTTCGGGCTCTCAGGAGGGCCAGCCGCGGCGCACCGGTCAGGCAGACTTGCGCCGTCCGGCCCGGAGGGGCTCGCCGTCGACTCGCGATATGTCGGCGCCAAGCTCCCGGAGTCGTTCTTCGAGATCCTCGTGTCCCCGGTCAATCTGCTCCGTGCCGGAGATGGTCGTTGTCCCCTGGCTGGCCAGCCCCGCCACCACCAGCGCGGCCCCGGCCCGCAGGTCAGCCGCGGCCACGGAGGCGCCCCGCAGCGAGTCCACTCCGCGGACGATGGCCTTGCCCGGCCGGCGCGATATGCAGGCCCCCATGCGCTCCAACTCCGCCACATGGGTGAACCGGCCGGGGTAGACCGTGTCGCACACCGTGCTCTCGCCCCCGGCCAGGCAGAGCACAGCGGTGAGCTGCGGCTGCATGTCCGTCGGCACGCCCGGGTGGGGAGTGGCCACAAGATCCACGGCACGCAAAGGAGCCGCCCGCCTGGCCGTCAATTCGCCTCCGTCAAGGCGGAACTCCAGGCCCATGCGGCGCATCACTCCGAGGACGGCCCGCATGTGCTCGGGGCAGGCCTCTGCCAGCGTGATTTCGCCTCCGGCGGCACCCACGGCCGCCAGGAACGTGCCGGCCTCGATACGGTCGGCGATGATGCTGTGGTCGGTCCCGTGGAGGCCCCGTACGCCATCAACCACAATCCTTGGCGTGCCGGCCCCGCGTATCCGCGCGCCGCAGGCGTTCAGAAATCTGGCCAGGTCCTGGATCTCCGGCTCGCGCGCCGCGTGATCGATGACGGTGCGGCCTTCGGCCAGCGTGGCGGCCATTATGACGTTCGCCGTGCCCAGAACGGTCGAGCCGCGCGGCCCGGCCATGTCGATGGGAGCGCCGCGCAGGCGCCCGGCCTCTGCGCGGATGTAGGGATCTTCGGCTTCGAAGCGCGCGCCCAGCGCGCGGAGTCCCTTCAGGTGCAAGTCGATGGGGCGCCTGCCAATGACGCAGCCGCCCGGCATGGCCATGCTTGCAGCGCCTCTCATGGCCAGCAAGGGCCCCAGAACGCATACGCTGGCGCGCATCTCCCGGACGAGGTGGAGCGGCGGCTCGACGGGACCGTTTGCCGTGGGCTCGAGACGCAGGCTGTCCGGCCCGATCCATTCGAGCGCCACGCCCAGCGCGCGCAGTATCTCCGAGATCGTCTCGACGTCGGTCAGCCGGGGGACGCGGTGCAGGACCGTGGGCCCCTCAGTAAGGATAGAGGCGGCCATGATGGGCAGGGCGGCGTTCTTGGCGCCGTTCACGCGGACCGAGCCACCCAGCGGCCGGCCTCCCTGCACAATGATCTGTTCCATCCGGCGCCTCTCCTTACCCGGCCCGTTTCTGCACGCAGGCCACCCTCTCGCAGCCTCCCGCGTCAAGCTCCGTCTGGACGGTGTCGGACGCGAATGCGCCTTCCTGACCAATCAGCTCCCGGACGGCATTGGCCTGGCCTTCCCCCATCTCGAAGACCAGCCATCCTGCCGGGCACAGCAGTTCCGCCGCCTCGGGGATGAGGCGACGAATGGCTCCCAGCCCGTCCGGGCCGCCGTCGAGCGCCTCGCGTGGCTCATGGTCCCGCACTTCGGGCTCAAGCCGCTCGATCTGGTCCGTGGGAACGTAAGGGGGATTCGACACGACCAGATCGACGCATTCGCGGCCGGGCGGCAGGTGCAGGCGCACCGGCTCCGTCAGGTCGCCCCGGGCGAACCGGACGCGGCTCTGGACGCCGTGAGCCCGGGCGTTGCGCTCGGCCACCGCCAGCGCATCTTCGCTGGCGTCGGTGGCGACGACGTGGAGGCCGGGCCGCTCGACCGCTAGGCTGACGGCGATGATGCCGCTGCCCGTCCCCAGGTCGGCCGCCCAGACGCCGTCGGCGCCCTCGGTGACCTTCTCCAGGCACTTAGCCACCACCAGTTCCGTTTCCTGTCTCGGGACCATGACCGCCGAGTTCACCTCGAACGTTCGCCCGTAGAACTCGCACGTGCCGACCAGATGCTGAAGCGGCTCCCGAGCTGCTCGCCTCCTGACCAACTCCCGGAACCGGTCGCGCTGACCATCCGTCACCACCTGGTCGAACCGCGCGTAGAGCATGATCCTTTCAAGCCCGAGGGTCTTCCCCAGGAGCACTTCGGCGTTCAGGCGCGCATTGCCGATGCCTTTTGTCTCGAAGTAGCGTGTGGTCCAGTTGAGCAGGTTCAGTACGGTCCATGCCCTCTTGCCGCCATCAGAAGCCATCAACTGCCCGCCGGCTCGCGCCAGTGACACCAACCCGATGATTCTAGACACAGTGCCGGGGCCGAAGTAAAGCACAACTGCAAGGATCTGGCCTGAGGCCGTCAAGGTGGCTCTTGAGCAGCAGGACGCCTGCGCATAATCTCGCGCAGCCGGGCGAGCGGCGCGGTCTGCCTCTGGGGCGGGCTGCCCCTTGCATGGCCGGCGGACGTGTCCCGTGCCGGCTCCCGGTCGTTGCCACATTTATGGGATATCCGGGCTCGCTTGACTGGGGCGGACGATGCGGTAGAATCACGTGCTCAGAACCCGGGCGCCTCGAAGCAGTCCGTGGGGGATTCAGAGCGCCTCGACTCCCGTGCAGGAGCCTGAGGCGCTTGCGTAAGGGCCGTTGTACGTGCCCTTGCCTTCGCTTGCATCCAGAGGATGGGATCTTGCAGTCCATGAAGGACTACCAGCGCATACTGCACCGAAGGCTGGACGAAGCCACCTACCGCAAACTGGCGGCCTTGGAGAATCCGAAGGTCGAGCGGTTTGTGGCCCGATTCGCTGAGCACTGTGACCCGGCTTCGGTCTTCGTCAGCACGGACTGCGACGAGGACATCGCGCACGTCCGTCGGCGCGCCATCGAGACTGGCGAGGAGAGAGAGCTGGCCACGCCGGGCCACACGGTGCACTTCGACAGCTATCACGACCAGGGCAGGGACCCCGGCAACACCAAGTACCTCGTGTCGGGCCATTCCGACCTTGGCGAGAGGCTCAGGACGATCGACAAGGAGGCGGGCCTGGAAGAGGTGATGTCCTACCTTCGCAACAGCATGCAGGGCAAGGAGCTGTACGTGCGCTTCTACGTGTTGGGGCCCAGGGACTCCGCCTTCTCGATACCGGCCGTGCAACTGACGGATTCCAGCTACGTCGCCCACAGCGAGGATATCCTGTACCGCCCCGGCTATGAGCAGTTGAAGGCGCTGGGCGCCGGTGCCTCTTTCTTCCGGTTTGTGCACAGCCAGGGCAGGCTCGAGAACTGTGTGAGCGCGGACATAGAGAAGAGGCGCATCTTCATCGACCTTGGTGAGAACATCATCTACAGCACCAACACCCAGTACGCCGGGAACACGGTGGGGCTGAAGAAGCTGGCCCTGCGGCTGGCCAT
>Ga0315541_1003345_pt1 | contig 12458 bp, 18 predicted proteins | sample SalMarSW160190MG_FD_203095 | JGI IMG/M metagenome (GOLD analysis project Ga0315541, IMG submission 203095) | Salt marsh sediment microbial communities from the Plum Island Ecosystem LTER, Massachusetts, United States - Salt Marsh Sediment SW1601-190 ...
GGTAAAGTAATTCATACACAATTTCCACAAGCTACAAAAGTCTTTTAAAAGCTTCCTAAGGAAATCTTTAAAAGACTTTTGTGGTATCCTAAGATTTTGTGGTATCCTAAGATTTTGTGGTATCCTAAGATTTTGTGGTATCCTAAGATTTTGTAATATTTCAAAAAATAAATTGGGGTTTTGATGTTGAAAATAGAAAAAAAAAATCCAACTGATTTCATAAAAGAGAAAATAAAAAATTTTGAAAGTACTCCTAAGAAATTAATATTTAATTTTAGTTTTTTCAATGAATTTTTAAATGAAGTAAAACCTCAGAGAAGATACTGTCTTAGATGTAAAAAATATGAATTAGAATGTAAATGTATTAATCCTAATATAATTAATGCTCCTTTGTTCAAAATTTATAATTTACTTTATGAGATTAGTTCTTTAGTTGATAAAAGTGAAAAGGTGGTTGTAAAATGAAAAATAATAAGAAAATTGTTTTCTTACAAATTGTTGATGGAAATGAAGATGATAGAAAGAAGCTTATTTATTTATTGAGACAGCATGTTAGTCAATATAACTTTTTGGTGTCACCCAAAAAGATTGAAAGTATTCCTACGGAAGTTATTAAAAGTCTTTTGGAGGATGGTAAAAATTAAAATAACACTTGACCCTCAAACAATATCAAAGTTGAGATTACAGGCACATTTAGCGAGAAAATCTGTAGCTTTAAATTTTAATAGAAATAATAGACATAACGATTATTATAAATTTAAAGATGAAGCTAAAAAGCTTCATCTTGTTGACCAGAATAATAATCGTCTTCCTTTAATGACTTTGCAATGTGTTAATTGTAAAAAACAACATCCTGATACTCCCGCATCTTTGCGATGGTTGAAACAGGAATATAGAAAAGGTAAATTAGTCTGTCCTTATTGTAAAGGAAGAAAATTTATTAATATTAACAGGCAAAAACCTCAAGGTGAAAGAATTGCTGAATTGATAGAGAAGAAGTCAAAATATATTAAAAGATATATTGAAGATGAAAATGGGATATAGAATAAATAAACATTTAGACCGCCTTACAAATATTTTTGAGATGATTGTTAAATCAAAACCTCCTCGTTCAATTTGGGAGATAAATGAATTGATAAATATTTTTAATGGTTATCTTCCTCCAACTTTTAAATTAAGTAACGGACAATTTGGGAGTTTATTGAAAAGTTTAGGTTTTAAATATTCAACTTTTAAATATTATTCAAATGGGAGAGTGTTTTATATTTTTGTTGAGGGAAATGGAAATAATGACAATTGATAAAAAATTTCATTTGAAGCAACATCAATCACTGCATTATAGTGAATTAGATATTGCTAAGAATGTTTTGAATGTTCATCTTCGTCCTAAACAGAAACAAATAGTTAGAGAATTTTTTCAAAAAGATAAAGATGGTAAACCTCTTTATCAAGAATTTATGTTAGTTTGTGGGAAGAAGGGCGGTAAGACTTTTATTACTGTTGTTATTAATCTTATTTTAGTTTATAAATGGATTTTGATGGAAGACCCTTATAAGAAATTTGGTATTATTCCTCAAGATGTTTATCTTCTTAATACTTGTGCAGGGAAGAATCAATCTATTGATGTTTATATGAATCAGGTGAGGGGAATATTATCTCAATCTAGTTTTCTTAATGATTTTAAAAAGAAGGAAATAATTGGGGAGATTCTTTTTAATCATCCTTCTTATGAAAATTTTCATCTTATTTTGAAAGCTCAATCAAGCCGTTCAACATCAAGTCTTGGTTATTTATGTTTTAGTGTTACTTTTGATGAGCTAGCCTGGTTTGAAGATAATCAAAATCGTAATTCTTCACAACAGATTTATTCTGCTTTGTATCCAAATATAAAACCATTTGGAGGTTGGGGTTATAGTTTTATTCTTTCTTCTCCTTCTGATAGTGGGACTTGGTTTTATTCTCATTATGAATTTGCCAAAAAATCTCCGTCTAAATATGTTGTTCAGTATCCAACTTGGATAATGAATCCAAATATATCTAGAGAAAGTTTGGATGAAGAATTTAAACGTGATTATGAAAAAGCTTTGATGGATTATGGAGCAGAGTTTGTTGAAAAAGTTGGGGGTGCTTTTTCAGTTGAAAAGATTGAGCAGAGTATGAGATTAGATATTTTAGATTTTACTGTTGGTGATAAGAGGCAGAGAGTTATAGCATTAGACCCCGGTTTAAAACATGATGCTTATGCTTTAGTGATGGGTTATACTGAAAATAATATAACTTATATTGATTATGCTAATTTTTGGCAAGGGACAAGACATACTCCTGTTAAAATATCAGATGTAGAAGAGCATATAAAAGTGTTATGTAAGAATTTTATTGTTTCAAAGATTGTTTTAGACCAACGTTATTCCGCTTCAACAATTCAAAGATTAAGTGATGAAGGTTATCCGATTTTTGAAACTTTTTTTGATGGTGGATACAAACAAAAAATGTATCAAAGATTTAAAGAAAAATTAAATATGGATGAAGTTTTTCTTCCTCGTTTTGAAAGAATTAAATCAGAGTTGATTGCTTTAAGAAGAAAAGGAAGCGGAGCAAATATTCAATATGAAGCACCGACGACAGGAGCTATTAAAACAGATGATATGGCAGATGCGGTTGCTAATTGTGTTTTTCAATTAAGTGTTTTAAATGAACATGGAGGAACAGATGATTTTATACTTGATAATCAATTAATTAGTTCAGAAGAAGAAGAAAAAAGTGAGAAAGATTTAGAAAATGAAAAGAAAGAATTGAAATCGATTGAAGATGAAGGTGGATTTGTTATGGGATAGGAGGTGATTAAAGATGCCATTACCAATTCCTCGTGGAGGAGATAATCCGGAAAAGGAAAGTGAATTTATCGGAAGATGTATGGATGATGATATAATGAGAAAAGAATATCCTGATAGTAAGCAAAGAATTGCAGTTTGCTATAGTCAGTGGAGAAGAAAAAAGTGATGCCTAAAGTTAGTATAATCATTAGATGTAGAAATAATTGGACATTAACAAAGAAATGTATAAATAGTATTATTGATACAACAGAACCAGAATTATATAAATTAGTTATTGTTAATGATGGAAGTGTTGATGATACATTTAATGAGTTAATGAAATATAAAAATGAGAGTAGTTGTATTGTTATTAATCATAAAGAAAGTAAAGGGGCAGTAACAGCAACAAATTCAGGATTAAAATATGTTTTTAAAAATTCAACTCCTTATATTATGATTTTAGATAATGATACTGAATTATTAAAAAATAATACTACTTGGTTGATTGATATGATAAAATATTTTGAGGAAGATGAAAGTACAGGAATAGTGGGGGCATGTTCAAATAAAGTAAGTGGGTTACAAAATGTTGCAAATACTCACATTAATCAAGAGCCGAAGTATTTGATAAGTTTTGCATGGTTAATGAGTTTTAGATGTGCTAAGGATGTTGGGTTATGGGATGAACAATATAATCCCGGAAATTTTGAAGATATTGATGTTTCTATTAGAGTAAAAAAATTAGGTTATAGATTGAAAATTGCTAAAGATGTTTTTATCGAACATTATGGTCATCAAACTTTTCAACAAATAAATGATGTAAAAAGTTTAGTAGAAGTAAATAAAAGAAAAGGATTAATGAAATGGGGGGAACGTATTTTTTACGATGTGATGCAATGATAACAGGAGAAATGACAAATCGAGGGGTAACTTACATAGGTTACAAATGTAACATAATACCTCCATGTGCGTTTTGCTATTATAAATTTGAACCGAAAACTTGGAAGTCTTTAAAAGAAATAAAAATTGATTTAATTAGACAGGCAAAGTATTATGGTTTTACTCATACTGATATTACAGGAGGTGAACCAACTTTTCATCCTGATATTATTGAAATTTTAAAATTTTGTCATTCTTTAAATATTAAACCAACTTTAATAACAAATGGCTTAATGATGACGGAGAAGATGGATGATTTAGTTGACGATTGGTTAATTTCAATTCATGGTTTAGAAAAAGAACACAATTATTTAACAAAAGAAGGAGCTTTTGAAATTGTTACAAAAAATCTAAAAAAAATAAAAAAACCTTTCAGATTAAATTGTGTAATTACAAAATATAATTATAAAATATTTCCTGATTATGCTAAATGGGTTTGTAGTTTAAAAAATAAACCAAAAGAGTTAAATTTTATTAATTTTAATCCTTTTGGAAAATGGAGTTTAGAAAATATAGATTTTATGGTTAATCTTAATGATTTGAATAGTTATTTATTTGTTGCAATTAAAATGTTGGAAGAAAAAAATATTATTGTTAATGTAAGATATTTGCCTTTTTGTTTTGCTGAGGGTTTTGAAAAAAATATCGTTAGCTTTAGTCAAGTGTGGGCAGATGATAAAGAATGGAATTGGGCACATCAATTAAATAAACATAAAAATTTTTCCACAGATAAAAATTTTGGGTATCAATGTGGAAGAAATACTGTGATGAGAAATGCTATTCCTTTGAATGAATGTAGAGGATGTATTTATGAAATGATTTGTGATGGAATGTCTTTAAGTTATATAAAAAATACTGTGTCTAAGCCAATTCCAATTACGGGTGAAAAAATTTTAAATCCTTTATATTTTTGGATGAAAGAAAAAAATGGAAAATGAAATTGTTAAATTAAGATGGAAGAATGTTAAACAACCAAAAGTTTTGATAGCAACTATAACCGATTCTGGTAATGTTCATTGTCAAAACGCATGGTTAGGCAGAGCAATGTTTTTACAAGGAATATATGATTTAGTTATTTTTGAAAATTCAGAGACAATTGAAAATTTTAGAAAATTGGAATTTGCTTCTCATAATTATTCAAATATTATTGTTAAAAGAGGAAAGACAGGTTTTAGGACAACAGGTGATAAAATTTGTGCGAATAGAAATTTAGTTTTAAATTATATTAGAAAACATACTGAATATGATTATTTAGTAATGTTAGATAGTGATGTATTTCCTCCTACTAATTTAATTCCCCAATTTTTAAAACAAAAGAAAGATATTATTTCTGCTTTTTGTTACGTGTGGGCATCTGATATGGTACAAAAAAGACCTGCTTGTAATTTTTTTAAAGAAGATATTAAAAAAGGATTACCAATAAAATGGTTAGAAGAAAGTAAGCCAAGATTAATTTCTATCGCTCAAAGTGGATTAGGATGTGTAATGTTTAAAACAGATATTTTGAAGAAATATAAATATTTAGTGTTTTTTAATAAAAAGATTAAAAAAGACGGAGAATATGTTATGAATGAAGATTTAACTTTTACAGGTTATCTTCAGGAAAAAGGTCATAAAATATGGCTTGACCAATTTATGCTTTGTAAACATTTAGCAAAAGGTTCAGGAGTAAATGGAATATAAAAAAGGTGATAAGAATGAAGATGATGAAAAGATTTTTAACACGTTTTGGATATGAAAAAAAAGATGAGAAAGGGGATTTTCTTGCAGGGGAAGGACCATCTCCAAATTTTACAATTGAAGATAGTGAAAGAGGTAGAGTAAAATTAAAAGACCTTGAGTGGTATTTTTGGAATTATGGACCTTTATTTAGAGGACTTAATCTTAAAGCTGCAAGTATTTGGGGAAAAGGATTTACAATAAAACATAGTGATAAAAAAATTATTGATTTATGTATGGAATCTACTTTAAATGTTCCTGGTTTTAAACAATGGGTTATTAATGAAAGTTTACATGCTTTTATTTATGGGAAAGGACCTGGTGAAATTATTTGGAACGATGTTAATAAAGAAGATAAAGATGGAAATTTTATTGTTGATAAAGATAAATTTATTGTAAAGAAAGAGGAAGGTAACAAAATTATTGGATATAATATTACAGACCCAAAAACTTTTATACCAAAATGGGATAAACAAGGATATATTACTTATTGGATTCAAAAGATACAAACTCAATTAGGTGATAGTGAAGAGATGAAACATAAATCAAGAAAAATATGTCATTTTAGATTTCATCAAATAGCGGATAATACAGTAGGTATAGGTTTAATTGAATCTAATATTTCGACAATTAAAGCTTTATTAATTGCTCAAAAATCAACAAGAGACTTATTATACAGGCATGGTATTCCATTTGTTCATGTAACAAAAGAAAATGCTTCTGCAAAAGATGTTAAAAAATTAAAAAAAATTGGTCAGAATTTTAATAATTCAACAAGTCTTGCTTCAAGTGAAAAAATTAAGATAATTTTAATTGGAGTTCAAGGAAAAAGTGTTGAAGTTAAACCTCATATGGATTTATTAGAAGGAAATTTAGCAGGGGGATTAGGTATTCCAAAAGCAATATTATTTTTTGCCGGTGAATCAGTTAATCGTGCTACGTTAACAGAATTAATGACAATGACAAGTATTGAAGTAAAAACATACCAAGAAAAATTAAGTGATATTATTGAGAATCAAATTTTAAAACCATTATTAGAAGCTAATGGAAAAGATACTTCAAGTTTTGAATTACCTCAAGTTAAATGGAACGGATTAGATGAGAAAAACGAATTAGAAATATTAACAAATTTTAAACTATTTTCAGAAAGTATGGCAAAATTAGTTCAGGTTGGTGTTTTTGATGTTGATGATGTTAAAAAAATAACAAAGGAGAAGTTTGATTTGTAAGATGAACGGAAAAATATTTAGCATTAGAAAAAAGTTTAAAGGAAAAATAACTGTCATTATTGATATTAATGAAGATGAGTATATTCTTTTAGACCCCCGTAAAATAATAGAAATTACTCAAAGTTAAACAAAAGATTTATAAAGATTGAAATTATTATAATAAATGTAACAGAATGAAAATGTATAACACTAAGTAATTCTGTGTTAGTGAGAGATGAGAGTGAACATAGTTGAACGGTTTAATACGTTTTCTTAAAGTATTTTATAGAGGTGAATACAATGGGTAATCCAGGAATTTATGGACAAAGAAAATTTTATTTAATAGCAAAAGTTGCTGCTGATGGCGCTCTTGCTGATGATTCTGTTTTAGTAGATGATGTTGAGGATTCTTTAAAAACAATGAAGATGACAATTAGTTGTTTAGGAACTTTTGCCGAAAATTCATTTCCTTTTAATGAAATAACAAAAACTAATCAAGCATCAACATTTGCAAAGATTTTAGATGGTTCTAGTTATGCAAATTTATCAGAAGCTGCTGGTGAAGCTGGTTATGCGTCGAACTTTCAAATGTTTCCAACTACTGAAGCAACAGGAGATGCAATCTTTTTCGGTGCAGCTGCACCTTTCGGAGCATTATATACAGATGCTGGGTCTGGAACTGGTGGAACTTATACAGGAGATGCAATAACTTGGAAGTATTGGAATGGAACAACTTGGGCGGCTTTAACAATTATTTATGATTTTACAGATTCAACTGCTCAAGATGGAAAAAGACCATTTCAGGTGGATGGTTATACGATATTTTCCGCTCCAACTGATTGGGCTTCAACAACTGTAGATAGTAAAGCTGGTTATTGGATTAAAGCATTGAATACAGGAACAGCTATTAATCAAGTTCCAATTATGACTGATGAACACGCTATATCTTCAACAACCATTGGTTCAGAAGTTCCTTTTGATTGTACAATTGGGAGAGGTAGATTCCAGTGGAAAACTTCAGCAGGAAGTACTGCAAATTCAACAGTTGTATTATGTAATTTAACATCTGGTGCAGCATCAGCAGAAAAAACATTAACAAAAGGAAAGAAAGCACATGAAGTTGCTAACTTTAATTTAACATGTTCAGAAGGAGATGTAATAGCATTATTTGGTGCGGATAAAGATGGTAGTGCTGAGTTTGCTGACGGAATGTTAACACTTGAATTAACAAGAACTTAATTTTTTTTTATTTTTTAATTTCAAAAAAAAGTTGTGAGGTATCAAAAATGAATGCAGGAAAATACGGACAACTAAGGATGGCAAGAAAAGGAATATTTTTTACTAATGATACGATAACAGATGGAGATGATGTTTCTGCATATGCAGAAACAGGAAATATCATTGTTGATTTAAATGACGGAGAAATGTTTTTAGTTGATGGTAGTTCATTAGCACAACTTATTACTTATACATAAATGAGGTGAAAAAAGTGGGTAATTCAGGAAGATATGGTCAAAGAGCATTAGCTAATTGTGGAGTTATATTTAGTTTGTCAGCTATTAGTGATGATGCTACAACAACTTTAGGTGAAATGGGTAGTATTATAATTGATAAAACAGATGGAAAAATTTCAATGGTGGATTCATCTAGTAAAACACAAGATTTAACGAGTTAAATATGTCAACATTTGGAGCAGTTAAAATTGAAGGAGATAAAAATAATCCAAAAATTGTTTCCAAACTTAAATACAATTCAATTGAAAGTAGGCATCTTAAACAAGATGATACATTCTTGTTTAAGAATTTAGTTTTGGAAGATGATAAAGGTGATTTACACAAATTGAAAGTTGATAAAAGTCAATTAAAGTTAGAAAAACTTCCATTTAAAAAAGGAAAAGATGGACAATTAATTCCAGTATGAGGTGAAATAAAATGGTATTTGAAAGAAGTACAACATCAATAGTAAGTTCTGAAGATGGATTTATTCATAAATTTGAAAATAATTCTTCAGGTATCCCAATTTATGAAGGAGTCGCAGAACCTGGTACATCAGAAAGTACAGCTGGTTGGAAAATAAGAAAATTTGCTTATGATAGTAAAGGTGCTATTACTAGTATTTTATTTGCTGGTGGAAATCGTAATTTCGATAATACTTGGACTGGACGTGATTCGGAAAGTTACAGTTAATGAAACAAATAATATTAGAGGTAAAAAAATGAAAAAAATACTATTATTTTTATTAATAGTAATGTTGATGATAATGTCTACATTAGCAAGTACTAATAGAATTCCAATATACAATCCTTTTTGGAGTAGTCACATGCAATATATTGCTACAGGACTTGATAATGATTTAACTAAAGATATAATATGGGATAATACTGGTACAACAACTCCTTTAAATAATTCTATTAATACAACTGAAACTTCTCTTTACTTAAAAGATAATTTAACTTCCCTTGATTTTCCTTTGTCAGGTATATTAATAATTGGTGATGAAGCAATTGTTTATGCTAATTTTACAGTGAGTTCAAATCTTTCTTCTGATAATACAACATTAGTATCTACTACAAGAAGAGGGGCTTATGGTTCGACTGCTGCTTCTCATTCTGCTGATGTAGATGTTTATTTTACAAGATATGAAATTGGTGTAAATGAAACTTCCGACCCTTATTTTACAATTAATACAGATGGTAATTCTGGTTTTGGTACTATTGCTCCTGATGAAAAACTTCATGTTGTGGGTAATTCTTTTTTAACAGGTACTTTTACTCAAAATACTTCATTAGTTAATACATCTGTGATTGATATATTTCAAAGTCCGGCAAGTAACAATGTGGCAAATATTGTTAAGATTGAAGCTAACGGTACTAATTGGGGTGCAGGTTCGTCTTTGTTAAAATTAATTGCTGATGATAATGATGTATATTTATTATTAGGAAATAATGGTGCAAGTACAACAAGTTACTTGACACGTTCTGGGCTACTTTATTTATCTTCAAATATTCTTTTAGGTTCAGGTGGAAGTCTTACTACATCATCTAATGGAAATATAACTATGCTTCCTAATGGTAATGGTATAACTCAGATAGGTGATGCAAGTTCAACAACTCACAGTTTAACTGATAATGATGACCTGTTCGTGAGTGGGAAGTTTGAAGTTGATGGAAATATATTTTTTGATGGAACACCTTATTTTGCTGCTGGTTTAATAATGAATGATGGTCAATCAATAGTGTTGGGTGGAGGAATGGATACTTATTTCCAATACTCAACTACACAAACACCTGATAGTTTATTGTTAGGATTAAGTGCTGACAGTAATGAATTTATTATTACTGAGAAAGCTGATGTAGCTACTGATTTTGGTAGGCCATTAAAAACCAATCCAACACTTAATATTCAAAGTGCTAACTCAAGTGACACTGATGAATTTATTAGTCTTGAGCATGACCAGACTGATGCAAGAGTTGTTAGTGGTCAGGGTGATTTAAGATTAAGTGCAGCAGAAGATATTAGGATTGACAGTGATTTTGTAATGGGTGATGATACTAATTATTTGTTATTTGAAGAGTACAGCAATGGAACTGACATGTTATTTAAGGGTGGTAGTTCAGCTCTTGATTTTAATATTATTCCTTACACTGGAGCTATAACTCAAATAGGAGATGCAGGAAGTACAAGCCATAGTTTAGTTGCTAATGATGATTTGTTCGTGAGTGGAAAATTAGAGGTTGATGGAGCATCTAATTTTGATAGTACAGTCACTCATTACGCAAACGTTTTTATAGTAGATGATAAAGATATAATGTTAGGTTCGTCTAGTGATACTAGATTAAGATATTCAACAATCCAAACACCTGCCAATTTATATTTAGGATTAAGCACTGAAAGTAATGGTTTGATTATTGGAGAAATTACTGATGTAGGCACTGATTTTGCTCATCCTTTACAAACAGACCCTACGCTTTTCATACAAGCTAATAATGGCACAGGTAACTGGACTGGCATAACACATAATACAACTTATGGTATTATTAGCACGGGCGCAGGTGATATATATTTAAATCCTGCCGGAGACAATGTAAGATTACCTGATGACACTAATGTAACTTGGGATAATGGTGCTATGATAGGAGTAAATGCTACTTGTTTAATATTGACTAGTCCTGATGGAAGTGGAGTGGTGAATGTATGCGACACTTAAAATTTTTATTAATTTTTTGTATTTTTATTTTATTATTAGCTACTGCTGTCAGTGCAGAAGGTTGGTGTTATCAAGAAAGCGCTAACGAAAGTACTGTATGTGGAGGGATTGATACCGGAAATTATAGTTTTGAAGGAACATGGGATGATTCTGGAGTGTCTTCAAACGTGATTGATGGAAATTGGAGTACGGGTGGTTGGGGAGCAGGTGGAACTACAGCGTATTTTTATGTTAATTATACAAAACCAGAAAGTTCATGGCAGAATTTAACGGAATGGCAATTAAGAGATGGGGGAGTCGGTTTTAATCCTGTTAATGTAACAATAACCTCTGACTGTTGGGATTATAACGATTCCACATTAATCTTGAAAGGTTCTGCTGATGGTAGTGGTGGAAATAGTAAGTGGTATTGTAAAAATTTGACGGAATGGCACGAATTAAGGAGTCATTCTGGAACGAGTGGGTCATTATTTGAGGATGGGATGTATTGGTATATTAATTCATCTGACTCTTGCACTTACTCAAGTGGTGACTGGAACGTGACCGCTTCTGACGCTTGCGAATGGACTAGTAATATTGACGTTTTAGGCAATGCTTGGACTATAAGCGGTAGTGGAACGGTGACAATAACTAATATTGATATTTCAAATGTTGATAGTCTTACATTAACAGGAAGTACTCTTACAATGAATGGTGGGAGTGTGACAGTAGAATGAATAAAAATTTTATTATAACAATTTTTAAAAGAGATGATTGGATTAATTATTTTAAAGAAAAGGTGAGGGTTTAAATAATGACAACATTTTATCGTAAATGGTTTAAAATAGGAACAGGAGCGGCAGTTAGTGTTCTCTCAGTAGTTTTACTATTCAGTTTTCTTGTAAGTTATTATGGATTTGAAATAACTGGTACAGATGATGTTTGTATGGGTACTCTGGAAGACCCTTGTTTGTCTTACGTTAATATTACTAACCCTACCCGTTTTAATGTTGATATGTTTAATCAGAATGAAATATTTTTGGAGTTCAGCCCTGAAATTCCTGACTACAAAATATTTAGGAAAGATGGTAGGTGTAGTGGAAAAACTGGTAGTGCTTGTTGTAGTCCTGATGATGTTTGTATTAAGGGCTGGAAGTTCACTGATTTTACTAATGCTACAAAACCTCTTGCTGATAAAGTTTATGTTCAGAGATTCCCTGCTTACTCTACTGTTGAGTTTTTAGTGTATGGTTTGAAAAACAACCCTACTGACCGTGTTAAATGGGATTTTAGTGTTGACGCTTCTGGCTTGAATAACGGTTACTTAGACCCAATTTGGTCGTATAACGAGGGCGGTAGTGACCCTAGTTTAGTTCTTCATTTGGATATGGAAGGGAATGCTTTAGACAGTTCTGGGAAAGGAAACGATGGAACTGTAATTGGGGCTTCATTAGTTCCCGGACACGAAGGACTGGGTTACGATTTTGATGGAGTTGATGATGATATTATAGTGTCTGATAGTTCAAGTTTAAATTTTACTACTGAAATCACTGTTAGTGTATGGGTAAGAGTTGATGGTGAAAATACGTGTAGT
>Ga0315541_1003346_pt1 | contig 12456 bp, 9 predicted proteins | sample SalMarSW160190MG_FD_203095 | JGI IMG/M metagenome (GOLD analysis project Ga0315541, IMG submission 203095) | Salt marsh sediment microbial communities from the Plum Island Ecosystem LTER, Massachusetts, United States - Salt Marsh Sediment SW1601-190 ...
ATACTCACATCTACAAGACCGGGGCGGTCGGCACATTCAATCCGGCTGCGGTTTCTGGCTTGGGCGTCGGTACACCGCACATCCCGCTGACCGGGATCAAGCGGTCATTCACGGCGTCTGGTCCCTGGCGAATCCGCTGGGAGACGAATGGGACCGACTGGTTGCGGATCAAGGGCACTGATGGCATCAGGGAGCTGCTTCTCGTAGATGCCCAGGGCGTCGCTGCAAGTGTGACTGGCGTGTACCCCAACCCAGGCGGTTACGAGCTCGAGATACTCGCGCCGCCGGCTCAATGGTATTCCGTTACTGTTGAGCAGCAGGCCGCGCGTGCCGCGGGGTGAGCAACTGACAACTGATGACTGACCTCTGGATCTACCGGGAACGCCGCCTCCGCCAGATCGAATGGGGACTCTGGCGCGGTCGTCTGCCGCTTCTGCGGTGCCAAGCTCGTCTGGCCGGAGGATGAAGATGGCGCGTCTACGTGATATGCTGGCCATCGCCGGCCTGCTCCTGGCAGCCGGCGTGGCCGTCTACAAGACCAGTTATCAGTAGGGGCACCGCTTGCCCGCCGCATGGCGGGGCGCGCCGTGCCCAGCGAAAGGGGGGAGACGAATCATGGCTCTGAGGGAATGCGGAGAATGCGGTAACGCCGTCAGCAGTTGGGCAAAGAAGTGCCCACACTGCGGCGCACCCACCCCGGCCACGCAGATAGCCACGGGGATCGCAGGGATTGGGTGTCTGGCGCTTCTCCTCATAGCCGTAGGACTGATTCTAGTCGCGACTGGAGGCTGCTGATGAATCGAGATCCAAGGGGAAGGGGGAGTGAGCCATGAGGCACTGGATGGTGTGGATTCTGCTGGTCGCAACGGTTCTGGCCTTGGCTGCCGCCGGTCAGGTGACCCGCGACGAGTTCGATGCCCTGGCCAAGCAGGTCAGGGCGCTCGAAGGCAAAGTGACGCTCCTGGAGATTCAAAACAAGCGTCAAGAGCAAGCTATCAATGACCTCAAGGCGCGGCTGCTTTCCGTACAACAGTTGGCTCAGACCTCAAAGCCTGCTGGCGCCGTAGCCAATCCACGAATCGTGGACCTTGCTCAGCTGCTGCGATTCAACGCCAACACGCCTGCTCAGCTTCTGGGTTCTGAAATATTCGGCACGATCAGGATCTGCCGCGTTGGCCCGTCTGCCGACACTCCGGGCGCAACCCGCGTTCTCGGCCAGAGTGTGCAGTTGCATGGAGACTTTGTGTTCTGCCAGTTCGACATGAAGTCGAGGCAGGCGATGGGCATGGAAACCGACGAGTGGTATCGCATACGCGGAACGGTGACGCAGGCAACGATTGTGCGCTCGATGCCGGGTCGGACAACAGTACCGTCACTGCTGGTCTCTGTAGACAATGTCGAGGCCGTCTACCGGCGTACTCCGAGCTCTTTTGTTACCGGCACGTTTAATGTGCGGTGAGCGCTGACTTCTGAGCCCTGACTACTGATGACTGACGTCTGGACCTACCGCGGGCGCCGCCTCCGCCAGATGGAGTGGGGACTTTGGCGCGACCTGGACCGCCCCGGCTGGTTCTTCCTCTGCTACCGCCCCCAGGGCCGGCGCGGGCCCTACGTCCGCCGCTGGGCCTGCGCGGACGGCGCGGCGCTCACGCTCGAAGACCTCCAGGCCCACGTCCGCACTGTGCATGCCGGCACGGTCGCCCGCGGCTCCGGGATCCCGCTGCGCACCCAGGCCGGGCCCGTCCTCGACGAATACCTCCGGGACCTGGAGCGCCGCAACCTCAGCGAGAAACATACGGCAGGCGTGCGCCGCGCATGTGAACGCTTCCTCGGTCACTCGCGGATCGAAGTCATGGACGCCATCACCACGTGGGGCATCGGCAGGGACAGGTAAGTCTCGGCGGCGGCCTGTCAAGGCTCCCAGTCGAGGACGGTTTCCACCATGGCCTCATACTGCGGCAGGCAATGCGTGCCCGCACCGCGGATGTAGGGCGACGCCGTCGGGCTCACGATCAGCCCGCGCCGGTCGTCGAAGGCGGCCTCGATCAGCGCCCGCACCTGCTCGCGTATCCGCTCGGGCGTGGACTCGTACATCTCGCTGATCTGGATGTTGCCCTCCAGGCACGTCCGCCCCCGCGCGGCCTCCTTTGCCTCGGCCGGCGTGACGTCACCCAGCGGCCGCGCTTCGAACGGATGCAGCACGTCCACGCCCATCTCCACGAACTGCCCGATGACCTTCGCCATGGCGCCATGGCAGTGCACGTGGAGCCGCCCGCCTGCCTCGTGGATCAGGTCCACGATCGGTCTGTCGTAGCGCACGTTGAAGTCGTGGAAGTCCTTCGGCCCGTGCAGCGGAGGGGCGATCAATTCCTGTCCGGACACGCCGAAGCACGGCCCCACTCCCCGCTCCAGCAGGTACTTGAGCCGGTTCAGGACGACGTCCCGCTCCCGCGCCAGCAGCGCGTGAAGCACGTCCCTGTCCATCATGGACATGATCGCGAAGGTCTCCGACCCGCAGAGCCCCGCCACCGCGCCGCCGGGATTGTGGCCCACGCTGGCCTCGGCGATGCCGGCGTCGCCGACCTTGCGGTCCGCCTCGAAGAAGGACGAAACGTCCCCGCCCACGTCGGGCATCGGTAGGGACAGGTACGTCTCAGCGTCTGCGGCGCCCTTGATGAAGTGCGTCCTGTCCAGCCCCGGCTGACCGCGCAGGCTGACCAGGCGCGACGCCTCCAGGTCGCCCGCCGGCGTGTGCAGCACGCTGATCTGGCGCTCCCAATCGTCGGAGTGCGGCTCGCGGCGCACGTCGATGGGCGGGCGGGCCTGCACTTGCCCCGACCAGGGCCGCTTCAGTTCGCTGTGCTCCGCCAGGTAGGCCCGAAGCGGGTCGTAGGACGGGTCGTCGGGCGGGTAAGCCGTGCGGCTGTAGACCGCCGGCCGGTCCAGCTCCTCGTGGAAGTAGCACCGCCTCAGCCGTTCGCGTCGCGTCACGGGTGCGCCCTCCGCCCCTCAGTCCACCTCCTCGAGTTCGTAGTCGGACGGGCCGAGTCCGACCTCCTGCCCGGCGCGGATCTGGTCGTAGGGATCTTTGCCCCAGATCTGCTGAAGCAGGTGTCCCTCGACCTCGCGCCGCTGGACGTGCCCGGGCAGCGAACCCTCGATGAAGTCCTCCGCCCTGACCATGTCCAGTGACGCCCGCTCGATGGGCATGATGGCGCGGGACGTCGTGATGCCGATGTCGGGCACGATGGACGGCGTCGTGAATCCCCAGCAGTCGCAGAATGACGCGATGTTCAGCAGGACGTTGATGAAGAGCACGTTGGCGGGATCGAACCGCTTGAGCACCTCGCGCGTGGCGAGCGCCAGCCCGCAGTGAAAGTAGTAGATGTTCTGGTCGTCGAACGAGATGGCATGCTCCGGGCAGCTAATGACGCAGTGGTGGCAGAAGATGCAGCTATGGAAGTCGATCGTGAACCTGCCCTTATCGTCGAACTGGGCAGCGCCCGTCGGGCATCCCTCCACGCACTGCCGGCACTCGACGCACGCTTCGGCGTCCCACTTGAGCTCCTGCGTGACGAGCTGGTGGATGGCGCCCCGCGTGCGGGTGGTCACGGCGCCCATGCCCAGGTTCTTCACCGCGGCGCCGTAGACCGAATGGCCGTGCCCCTTGAAGTGGCTCAGGTCAACCAGTGCGTCGGCATCCACGATGTTGCCGCAGAGCTCCAGCTTCTTCAGTCCCCGATAGTCGACCTCTGCCGGGTAGAAGTAACGGTCCTGGACGCCGGCCGCGGGGATGAACTGCGCGCCGATCACCTCCTGAGTGTAGCCCCGCGCCGTAATGGCCTCGCGGGAGAAGCTGCCGTCCGTGATGAAAGGCCGGGCGCCGGCGTCGCGCAGCTTCCGCACCAGGATCCGCACGAAAAGCGGGTGGACGGTGCTGAAGCCGACGTTCCCGCCGACGTGCATCTTGATGGCCGTGCGCTTGCCGTCGAACATCTCTTTCAGGGCAAACTCGTCCAACATGCGTGCGTACTTCGCGGGCAGCGACGCGTCCGCCGAGATGTCTTTCATCTTGATCGACGCAAAGTAGACCTTCTCGTCCGGCATGGCTTCCTGCCTCTCCGTCAGACACAGGTGGCCCGGACGTCCGTGTCCGGGCGCGGGCGGTCCATTCTAACGCCCGACCGCGACCGGTCAACGAGACGGCCTGCGCCTCGCTTGACTCGGCCCATCTGTCTCACATGGTCTGCCCTCGATGTGTTTGCCAGGGGGACTGCGATGAGGCGAGCCGCGTCCCGGTCCAAGGTCGGTCCTGACCGTCTGTTTCAGCGGCGCCCTCAGATTGCATCCGTTTTCGCCATTCCTTGCCCTCATGCACAGCGTTGACAGCCATCGCCGGCAGGGATAAGCTACGGTCGCCATGTTTCCGTGTCTCGCTGACATGATCTGGCCTGGGCTTTACGTGACGTACTATTACTACGCGTCGTGGGCCGTGCTGGTGGGGCTCGCAGCCGAATGGCTGGCCTTCCGATTGTGGCTACAGTTCTCGTGGAGGAAGGCTCTCCTGGCGGCTGTGGTCGTCAATGCGCTGTCTGCCGGCCTGGGGCTGATTCTCCTGCCCGTGTCGACCCTGATGCTATCGGGGTTCACTGAGCTGGCGCTCGGTATCCAGGCATCGACCTCGGGCGAGTGGGTAGCGACCTGGCTCCTCGTCGTCCTTGTGAACGCTGCCGTCGAGTTCTGGCCGCTGGTCTGGCCATTCCGCGCCAGGCGCTCGTGGCGGCTGCTCTGGATTGTCCTCGCCGCTAATGCGATAAGCGTCGCGTTTGCCGGGGCTGTTTCGCTTCTCATGGCCATGCCTGAGTTCAGGTGAAGCACCCGGAAGACTGAGGGTCTGGGGCGTCGCGGCTTGAGTCTCCCCCGATCGCAGTGCGCCCAGCCCCAGCGGCCCAGGCGTGGTCTTATAGCTTCGACCGCGAGTCCTGCGACCGTTTCGCCCGTGCGCTTGAAGGATAGATCGGGCAGGATCGGGGCAGCGCGGTTCATGCGTAGAGTGATGCTTGACGCAGCGCTGGCTACTGAGCTATAGTCGCTGATTAGCCGCAAGGCCCGTTCTGGCACGCCGTCGGCCCATGCGGTCGCAGCGGCGGGTGCCTCGGGGTCCTACCTGGTTCAGTCTGTTCTGATGAGGGTGTAGCTCAGCTAGGCAGAGCAACGGACTTTTAATCCGTAGGTCGAGGGTTCGATCCCCTCCGCCCTCACCACTCCCATCTTTGCCACAAAGCATTTATGTCAAATGTCTTACGTTTCTCTACTGACATGGGACGCCACAACCATTAGCATCGATTGATAGCAAGAACGTGATAGCAAACCTCTGATGCGGGGGTCTTTCCAAGATGGCTATCGACATCTGGTGGTATGAAGCGCGGGGGTAATGATGTGTGGACGTGCCTTCTCCTCAGGGCCGGAAAAGGCTCTATTCGGGCCCCAACGAGGCAAAGGCCCGGGCCGAGCTCCATCGCTATATGGGCCGATACTACGATGATCTTGAGGAGAATGAAAGTGATAGCAGACCGGTCCTGCGGCGTCCGGCCAGCAGCGTCTCCCTCACCGAGCTGGCCGTCCGCTTCCTCCAGTGGAACAGGGCCAACAGGAGTCGCGGCACCTGGCGGGGCTACCGCGATGGCCTGAAACACGTGACTCGGCGCCACAAGGACAAGCTCGCCGTTGGGCTGGCTCCCTCGGACATCGAAGAACTGAAAGCCAAGATCGTCGAGCAGGGCTATGCTGCGCGGACCATCAACATCATGGTCACGGCGATCAAGCGCATGTTCAACTGGGCCGTTCGGCAGGGGCTCCTGAAGGAGAACCAATTGGCCGGCGTCGAGCACGTGAGCAAGCACGTCAACGCACCGGAGCATCCGCAGGACAAACACCTGTTGCTTGAGCACGCGCTGGAGTGCATCGATATTTGCCGGCAGTCCCCGCCCCTGGGCGATATTTGCGAACTCCTATTGTTGACGGGAATGAGGGTCGGGGAGCTGGTCCGGCTCACCTGGGGCGACATGGACTTCGGGCAGAAGCTGCTGAAACTGGAACGGCACAAGACGAGTGCGTGGAACAACAGCCGGCCACGTATGATTCCGCTCTGCGAGAGATCGATGGAGATCGTGAAGCGACAGGCTCCAGAGCATGTGAGGGACAGCCAGCCGGTCTTCGTTGGCCGGGACGGGCAACCGTTCACCGTGGGCGCTTTGCACTGCCGACTTCGGCGGCTGTGCGAAAAGCACTCGGCGTTGGAGGACTTCACCTTCCACAAGCTGCGCCACACTTGCGCGACCCACTTGGCCCGGCTTAAAGTACCCGAGCGCGTGGCCCAAGCGATCCTGGGACATTCCTCAACACTCATGACTCGCTACTACACGGCCACCGATGAGGACGAGATGATCGAAGCCCTGGAAAGGCTGTCCCGGGCGGCTCATGATGAGAGATGAAGCGATGGTCCCCGTCCCCGCTCGTGGCGGGTGCGTACGGGTTTAGCGGCTGAGGGAGGCCGTGAACCCCAAGCAGGCTTACTACGTAGGGGAGGCCCTGGCGGATCTTCTGGCCCTTTCAGCAGGTGGGAAAGCGGGGGCGGACGAGAGAGATGGTCGGGACGACGTGCTTTCTGACCAAGGTGACTTGCTTCACGGCGCAGTCCATACGATAGCCGCGGCTCAGCTTGAAGCTCAGGAGCCGTTCCCGCCCCGACCCGAGGCGGAACGGACCGGGTGGGAGGACTTCCTCATCTTTGCGAGGACCCTCGGACTCGTTTCTGCGCTTGGCGGCCCCGCGGAACGGCGACTGGCTAGGGGAATCGAGTACTTTCTGAGCGCTTGTCTTGCAGCACTGACTTCGCAGCTGAGGGCATGCTTTCTCCAGACCTTGGGAGATCTCGAGGCTCGCATCGAGAGGCTGGTAAGAGCAGGGGACTCGCCCTCTGTTGTCGCCGAGAGTGTACTTGGTCTCTTCAAGCGATATTCACAGAGCCCCCACCGTTGGGTGAACCGCCAGTGCGAAGAGCAGCTTCATATCGAGGGGGACCGCTTGCGTGCCCTGATGGCGTTCGCCTTGCCGAGCAGATACGGCGCAGCACGCCTTAGCGAAGCGGTTCCGGAGCACCTGACACGCCTGATTCGGCACATTTGGCAGCTTTTGGGCGAGCACGTTGAAGGGGAAGTCGTCCTCTTCTTGCGCCTGGGATTTCACCTGCGGGCGCTAGCGCAGAGACTCTCGCCGTCAACGGAGATAGGCGCCTTCTTCCCGGAACTCCTGCCTTCTGTTAAGGGCGCCAACGTTGCTGACGGCGTCCACCCTGCGTACCACATGGCATCTCTGTGCTGGAAACAGCTCGGAGCGACAAGGGCCGGATTCCCCGACCTAAGAATGCCGTCGATTGTGTACGGCGGACACACTGAAGAGCAAGTCCAGTCTGAGCTAGGGCAACAGCAATTCGAGGACTGGGCATCTGAACGTCGGCGGGACCTCAGAGTCTACCTCAACCATCAGTTCGCTCCCCGGCTGGTTGTGCGGGCGCCTCTGGGGGAACTGGGTTTCGAGTTCGAACTGAGTTATCTCGGTGAGGTCGTGTCTGCCAAGTTGATTCTCCAAGGAGCTAATGCGCCACTGGGACAACGGCGCTTCCTGGCGCTCTTGGAGACGCTCACCGAGGACCTCCAAGCCGGAAGAGCGGTCGGCTGGGTCCCGTACCGAAAGCTCGACGCTGACTTCGAATCGAAGGCGGCGCAAGACCTCAGGACCTGGCGGGTGCGATTCAACCAGCGACTCGACCGCGTGTGGCAAACAATCCTGGGAGAGGAAGACCTCGACGAGACCGTGACCAGGCCGTTGTTCATCGGCAAGGCCGATCAGAGAAGGACGGCTTACCGGTTGGGGGGCCTCGCGCTTGACCAAGCCTGGAACGTGGTTCTGGATTGGCCCTCATGAAGTCGGCCGCTCTCCTTCGTTAGCTTCTTCCAAGGCGGACTCACGTCCCTTTTCTCCTCAGCCAGGGCTCGCCGTTCCTGTACCTACTGGCTGTGGCCCTCCGGCTCCTCGCCCAAGCGAGTGAGTCGGGCTGAGGCCCGGAAAAGGGTTACGGCGGACGCCACCCTAAGGCTCTGCCTACCAGGGCTGGTCTCTGAAGCACGTGAAACGTACGCTGCTTAGGTCAATGACGTTACAACCTGTGGGGGCTGACGGGGGACAAGGAAGCCGGCAAGACCACGCTATTCCAGGTACTTGCCCGCCGCTTCGGGCTGAAAGCCGTGGCGGCACCGGTCCAATTCCAGACGAGTTACCGTCTCAAGAAGACGTTGGCCAACACGAACTTGCCGGTGCTTGTCGAGGAGGTAGGTCGGTTGGCGCCGTCACACCGGAAGCGGGTGGTGGACCAGTTGAACGTGGCCTACAACCTCGGCCCGACCACGCACGGGCACAACGACAGAGTCTACGACCTGTACGCCCCCGTGTTACTTGCCGGCCAGGACTTCCCGGTGCGCGATGAAGCATTGCTTTCGAAGACGATCGCGTTCCAGCTCGCCGGCGAGGCAAAGAATGCGGCCGCACTGGCGCGGCTCGAAAGAGTTGACGGAGTGTTCCCGTTGGGCGGGTGGCTGGAGTTCGCATGCGAGTACGCGAACGAGCATGACATCCCCGGCCTCCTCCGCGAGAAGGAGGCCCTGCTGGGTGAAAAGCTTTCTGACGGGTCGTGCCCTCACTACGCGGAGGCTGACCGGTGCATTCGGAACTACGCCATGCAGCTCGTCGCATCCGATGCGCTGCAGGAATATGGCCTGGACGCCGACATCGAGGGTTACGTCGTCGAGGCCCTCCGACAGCATCTCGGGATGCTGCGCGAGGAAGGGATTGACATCGCAGAGCAGTTCGTCCGCGATCTTGTCGTCCTGCTCGCTACGAGGCCGGATCCATCCAAGACGCTCCTGGATGAGCGCCCGGAGGGGGCCTACGTCCATGTCGAAACCGCCCTGAAGGCCCTCCGCTCGATGGGTCGCACCTACGACATTTCCGATCCGCGCGTCATCACTCGGCGCCTCAACGAGAAGGAGTTAGGCGATCCCACCCAGCATCGCTTCGGTGGTCACCAACTGCGTTGCGTCTTCATCCGTCGCAACGTCCTAAGCAGCACGTAACGGCAAGCCGTGGACCGCGGGCCTTCCGAGCTGTCCAGCCCTTACTTCTCTTCGGGCTGCGCGATTTGCACGTTCTGCCGATAGAGGGGAATCAGGCCGGGGATTCCTCCCGGGCCGCCTGCCCCCAACAGACCGAATTCCGTCCGCTTGTACCCATGCTCGCACTCGCTGTGCCAGTATGTGAGCGAGCACCCCTGGGCTAGGATCACGACGAACAGAGCCAACACAAGCACGCTCAGGAAACGTTTCATGCGCCCCTCCCACTCTGAACAAAGGCGATCCCACGCAACCGCCACAGACCGTGCGCCCGAATGCGACCCCATCTTACCTCCCCGCGGCACCCGCACAAGGTTATCTCCAGTCCTCGGCCCTCAACTCCGGGGCGCCCCAGGCAGACCTGCCGCCGCGGGAGGCAGCAGTAGCACGTTCAATCAGCGGAGGCGCTCCTCCTCTTCGGCAAGCAGGAGTATGCGCGCCTTGACGAGCAGAGCCACGGAGCAGCCTTCTAGGTCCGCCTGCCTGGCCTTCTCTCCACCCATCCACTCCGCTGCTATCATGCGGGCCGCCGGACCGGTGGCCACGAACCACCGCGGCTCTCCGTCCGGGATGCCTTGCATCGTGTGTGCCAGAGTGTCCCCAACTCCCGAGGACATGGCGACTTCCACGAATACATGGCGCCGGTCATGCGAGACAAAGGGACGCAGCACGGTGCTGCCTAGCACTCCGGCTACGGCAAGGGCCTGACCGCTAGCCCCCACCAACCGCGTGCTTCCGCCCCGCCAGAGCACGCCTTCCACGTCTCCCTCAGGTGCGGGCTCCTCGGGTTCAGGTGGTGGCGTCCCCCTCCCAAAGACCCAGGGGATAATGTCCAGTTGGACCTGCACGCGCTGGGCGCCGCGGATCTGGCGCAGCAGGCCCTCGATACATCTATGCACTTCGGCGCTCTGGATGATCACGAGCATCCCGGGATCGCCCGGCCGGATGAATGCACGCCCCTGGGGTCCGGCGCGAGCCGGCGCAGGCGGCAGTTCGGCAGGCGGTCCCTCGGCCGGGGCATGCCCTACAGGGATCACGTCGGCGGGCGTGACTTCCATCCAGGTGCCTGCGCCGCAGCTCTGCTTGATCAGCAGCACGAGGTTCTCGGCACGCTGCAACAGACTGCCCCGAGCAGCCGAAGTTCCCTCGCCGCCGCGACGGCCTCCGATCCGGCCGCGCCCGGGCACTTGGTCCGCAACGCTCAGCAGCAGGTCGCGCACGTCGTATACGCGCATTTCGTACTCCGCCACCGTCTCGGGGGCGCCGATCTTGATCAGGCCGCCTTGCACCTTCCAGTCCATCTCGGTCAGGTCGCAGATGAGGTCCAGAGCGTGCCGGAGCGTCGTCTCGACGTAGATGCTGACTGGCGCCCCGTCGGGCGGCAGATCCTCGTGGAACAGCGCGAAGTTGACGCCCGTCGTCGCTTTGAGGAACTCCACTACGTCAGCCAGCGGGCTCTCAATGAATGCCAGGCTGACCCGTTCGCCCAGACTCTCGTAGACCTTCCTGTCCCACTCAGGCTGCTGAGCGCCAAGAGGGCCCACCGCGCCCGCCAGTCTCGCCCCGGCTTCCGGCATGGGGCCCGCAGGTGCAATCACAGTGGGCTTCAGGACAAGCACAACCGCACAGTCCTCAAGATCCATCTCCCTGGCTTCCTGCGCGCCAATCCACGCCTCGGCAATCGCCGGAGCCTGCGGTCCGTCCTCGACCACGGGGAACGCGAACCGGTCCCGAATGCCGTATGTATTCTCGGCCCCACCTGGCGAAGGGAGTGTCACCTCCACGAACACATGCCGCCGATTCCTGGAGACTATGGGGCGCACCACGGTCCCGCCCAGGCCAGGCAGCTCGCGGCGCTGGCCATTGGCCATCACGGCCCTCATGGTCTTATGCCAGAGCGCTTTCTCGACGACTTGCCTGTTGTTGAAGGCATTGTAGTCGCGAGGCAAGCCCGGTAAGTCCGAGCGCTTGAGGACAAGAGCCACGACATCGGTCTGCACCTGAATAATGGCCCCGTCGGCGGCAACGCGGTCGTCCTGGGCCCCCAGGCGGACGGAGGGCCAGCCCAGTCTGACAGGCAACTCGGCCGGCTCAGGCTTTACCGCCGTCGGTTCGCCCTTCTCAGTAGCCACCATCTTGTAGCGGATATTGACGCCGGGCGGATCCTCGGTCAGGCCGACGATCTGAAGGACCCCCGTCCCACCCTCGCGGGTCCTGAAAACGGCGGTCGCCGGGTCGTCTCCTTGATGCGGGGGCAAGACCTTGCCGACACCCGGTCCCATGGGTTGGTTCCGCATAAGCGACTGCGAGACACGTGTCACCACAGCAGAAGGTGTATCATCCCACGCCTCGGGCTCAGTGCAGGCCATGAACGTGTCGATGCCCACAACCGTGAGGGCAAAAACTTCCGGAGTCGACGACTCAGGGATCCCCACAGCCAACCACCCTGCCGTCATATCAATGCCATTGGCCCGGCACCAGTCGCGCTCGCCTCTCGAATCCTGCTCGAGCCGCTCAGGCAGCGACAGAATCCGGCCAGTCTCCATGTCCAGGAAGCAGTCGCTGCCGGAGTTCAGCTCATTGACAACCCGCTCGATCACCGGGCCGAAAGTCAGATCTTCAGCGGGAGGCAGCTCGGCCGGCCGGATGACGGCGCCGGTGCGCGGGTTAGTCAGGCTGCCGTCGCGGTCAGGTTCCACCCAGTCCAGCTCCTGGTTCTGGTACAGCACCGACGTGCCGCCCAGGTAGGGCGGCCAGTGATAGAGCAGCGCTTCGTTCGGGTCGTCCGATTTCGGGATCACGTACTGCACCTTCTGCTCGCCGACGTTGAAGGACTCCAGCGGGTTCTCGGGGCCGAGGTAGCCCAGTTGCTCGACCTCTTTGAGTCGCGCCGGCCAGGCCCCGTGCTCGTGCCGGCAGACGAGTATGGCATGGGAGAGGCCGTGCAGGCGCTGCTTCAGGGCGTTCCTTTTGAACTCGACGCGACCCCACTCAAAGGCAGGACGGAGCTTCTCGGCCAGTTCCTTGTCCCGGATATAGGAGAGGAGATCATCGTCAGTCTCGGGCCACTGTCCAGCATGGTCCCGGGCGTATGCTTCGGCGGCGGCCTTGATCTCCTCGTGATGCTCCCTCATCAGGGCCTCGGGATTGGGCTCCGTTTCCTCGCCTTCGGAGGCCGCTTCGCCTGCGCCCTCGACGACCACCTTCACGCTCGTGTTCTGCCCGGGCT
>Ga0315541_1003347_pt1 | contig 12453 bp, 10 predicted proteins | sample SalMarSW160190MG_FD_203095 | JGI IMG/M metagenome (GOLD analysis project Ga0315541, IMG submission 203095) | Salt marsh sediment microbial communities from the Plum Island Ecosystem LTER, Massachusetts, United States - Salt Marsh Sediment SW1601-190 ...
AAAGTATGAAAAACAAGAGTAACTTAATTTGCGAAGAAAGGAACGAACGATGAAAAAGACAGGAATCAAAACAATCGCAATACTTGTATTGGTGTTGACGGCCCTGGTGGGCCTGGTGCTTGCCGGTCCCGGCCGCGAAGGCCGCAGGCAAAGAGGCGGCCCTGAATTCGGCCCTGAAAGGCCTGGTAGATTCGGTATGGGAATGGGAATGGAACGTCGCGGCGGACCCGCTGAGCCGGGAGCTTTAGGCATGTTCGGCAGACTTGACCTGACCGACGAGCAAAAAGAATCCATCAAGAAAATTAACGAAGAATCAAAGGAAAAAAGCAAGGCCGCTGCCGAGGCGGTTGGGGAGGCGAGAAAAGCACTGCAGGAAACGGTCGCCAAAGGCGAGGAGGCCGCCATTCGCAAGGCCGCAAAGAACCTCGGTGAGGTACTCGGCGACCAAGCCGTTCTAAGAGCTAAGAAGATGTCCTCTATAAAGGCAGTGCTGACCCCAGAGCAGCTTAAGAAACTGGAAGAGCTCAAGGCAAAAATGAAAGAACAGGGTGAGAAATCCCGCGAGAAAACGGATGCTCCCCGCTCCCGTGAGAGGTTCCCTGGCTACAGACAGCCGGGTGGTTCGTGGGGACCCCGGGGTGGTCAGCGCGGGTTCGGCCCCTATGGCAGAGGCCAAAACGCCTGGGCACCATACGGACCGTGGGGTCATGGCAGACAAGGCTGGATGCAACACAACCAAAGACCAGAATGGGACTGGTAATGATGATTGATGGCCGCTGAGACTACTGCCAATCGCCGGGGTAATAAACGGATTCGGCTGCAATGTCAAACTTTCGACACAGGCCTTCTACAAGCGTCTCTATGCGTTTTATCTGACAATCAGTCGGGTGCGTGGTTTTGCCGTCAGCGATAATACAGATGCGGATAGTCTGACTGGTTCCGTACCAGGTTCGGCCGGGTATGATAGACCACTGTTTTTGCCACTTTTCTGTTGGCTGTATCTGGCCGTCGCCCCCGCCGAGACCGTTGCAAATAAGAAAATGGCAGTTGATATCCCCGGAGCTTGGCAGCCCACCAAGTGACGCTAACTGTCCTATATCACCTGCTTTGGTGCCGCTATAGTAAATCTCTATACGTCTCCAGCGGTCAGGCGACTGAGAAGCTCGAGAACGGATGGCTTCTTCAACAGGGTCAAGAAGCAAATAAGTAGAGAGACAAAATGGGCCGCCTGAGGGAGGATTATTGCTAAGGGCCATTAAAATTATCGCCCCTGCCGTCATTGAAACCAGCAGCGCCGCTAAAACCTTTGCCACCCTTGGCTGATTTGACATATCCTTAAACCCGCAAAACAACTCGAATGAACCAGAGATAACTGCCCAAAGACAGGGTATGATTACCTTGTATAATATTCATCGGCAGTTGTCGATAAATTGCTCCAAATTTTACTAAAAATTCTGTAATTTATCCCCGAAGGTTCGCGTCTCTGCCAAGATAGTCCGAAAACGGTTGAATCATTGAAAATTTTATTCAACTGCAACCAATCACAATATGTAAAAAAAGAATGCACCTCACAGTTAACCTGTTATAAATATATCTTGATTAATGGGACCCGAATCTTTATATTCCCATATGCCGGATTATTTACTCAACGGTGATGAGCGTCTCGATGATACAAAAATGAGAATCACAGAATATCAGAACACATATAAGAGGGAATTACGAAATGGCATCAAAATTTCGTCAACTAACACCGGAGGAAATCACCAGGCTGACCGAGCAGGACTGTAGCTGTACCGATTGGTCAAAGGTTCAGGTTGCCGAGGGATTCAAGGCAGAGACGGTAAAATCAACCTGCTTTTCCGGTGAAGTAAAATTAGGCGTTTTTGAAAAGCAAGTACCCTTTCTCGGCGGCATTACCAAGCCATCCGGTATCAGTAACGCAACAATTCACAACTGCACGATTGGCAATAACGTATATATAGGCCATGTAAGGAATTATATCGCCAACTATGTAATCGAAGACGATGTTGTGATAGATAATATCGACCTTCTCGCAGTAGAAGGGGAAAGTTCTTTTGGTAACGGTACGGAGGCGGAGGTCGTTAACGAGGCCGGTGGCAGGGAGATACCGATTTACGACCATCTGTCGGCCCATACCGCCTACATAATAGCGTTTTACCGTCATAGGCCTAAAGTAATTGAAAAGCTGCAGAAAATGATAACCGACTACGCGGCTTCCGTTACATCTTCCATGGGTCTTGTAGCAAAAGGCGCCAGAGTTATCAACTGCAGGATTATCAAGAATGTAAAAATAGGCCCTGCAAGCGTAATCGAGGCAGTGAACAGGTTGGAAAACGGCTCAATCAATAGCTGTCCGGAAGACCCTGTTTATATCGGCCCCGGAGTCTTCGCAGAAGATTTTATAGTGTGCTCCGGCGCGAAGGTTACCGAAGGCACAATAATATCCAAATGTTTCGTAGGACAAGGTACAGAATTGGCCAAGCAGTATTCAGCCGAAAACTCGGTGTTCTTTGCGAACTGCGGCGGCTTCCATGGCGAGGCCTGCGCTATATTCGCAGGGCCTTATACCGTTACACACCATAAATCCACGCTGTTAATCGCCGGGCTGTTTTCTTTTTTGAACGCCGGCAGCGGAACCAACCAGAGCAATCATATGTACAAGCTGGGACCTGCTCACCAGGGCATCGTCGAGCGCGGCTCAAAGACCGCCAGCGACTCATATATGCTCTGGCCGGCAAAGGTCGGTGCATTTACCGTCGTGATGGGCAGACACTACAGAAACTCAGATACTTCGGATTTGCCTTTTTCATACCTGATTGAGCAGGAAGACGAAAGTATTCTTGCCCCCGGAGTGAATTTACGCAGCGTAGGAACCGTACGTGACGCTCGAAAATGGCCGAAAAGAGACAAGCGCAAAGACCCGAATAAGCTGGATTACATAAATTTCAAACTTTTAAGCCCATACACGATACAAAAGATGCTCAACGGCCGCGCGTTACTCATCAACCTTAAATTAAACTCTGGGCCAACAAGCGATTACTTTATCTATCATAGCTGCAAGATTAAGAAGTCATCGCTGGACAACGGTATTAAATTCTATCAGATTGGCTCTGACAAGTTCTTAGGTAATTGTCTGATTAAACGACTGGAGGACAAACAGCTCAAGAATGTCGACGAGCTTCGGGCAGCCCTAAAGTCGGATACCAAAACAGGGCCGGGTAAATGGGTGGATTTAGCGGGTTTATTCGCTCCGGAAGAAGCAGTCCAAAAATTGCTATGCGATATTGAAAATAGCTCTATCAGCACCCTGGAGCAGGTTACCGAATCATTTAAGTCGATGCATGAGAACTACCCGGCATACGAATGGAGCTGGGTTGTGAGTGTTTTGGAGCAGCAATTGAGCAAAACCATCGACAAGATAACAGCAGATGACATCATTGAGCTGACAACGAAATGGAAAGAAGCTGTTGTAGAGCTTGATAACACCCTTTACCGCGATGCCCGCAAGGAATTTGCCGATACCGCGCAGATTGGATACGGCATTGACGGCGATGAAGAAATAAAACATCAGGACTTCGCACAGGTGAGAGGAACGTTCGAAGAAAACAATTTTGTTACTGAAATTAAAAAACACATCACTGAAAAGACTCATCTCGGTGAGGAGCTTATCAGCCGGATGGAAAAAATACGCTGAAAAGAAATTTATTCATTCAAGGAGTAAACTATGAGAGTAATAATTGAGCCGGATTACGAAGTAGCATCCAACTGGGCTGCCAATTATGTTGCCAAAAGAATAAACGAGTTCGGCCCGAGCCCAGCCCCTCCGAGGGGCGGGGCGAGCGACTCCAGGCCTCTTGTGCTCGGCCTTCCCACAGGCTCCTCGCCGCTTGGAATGTATAAAGGATTGATAGAGCTTAATAAGGCGGGAAAGGTAACATTCAAAAATGTAGTTACCTTCAATATGGATGAATATGTGAACCTTGCCGAGGACCACCCTGAAAGCTACCACTCGTTTATGTGGAATAACTTCTTTAGTCACATAGATATTCCTAAAGAAAATGTCAATATTCTCAATGGCAACGCATCTGACTTGGCAGCCGAATGTGCAAGCTACGAACAGAAGATAAAAAAGGCAGGAGGTATTAATCTTTTTATCGGTGGTATAGGCCCTGACGGCCATATAGCCTTCAATGAACCGAGCTCATCATTAACATCGAGAACGCGAGTTATGACATTAACCATCGACACCATCATAGCTAACTCACGGTTCTTCGATAACGATATTAACAAAGTCCCTAAAACCGCTTTAACAGTGGGTGTGGGGACGGTTATGGACGCTGAGGAGGTAATGATTATCGTCAACGGTCATAATAAGGCACGGGCACTGAGGCATGCCATCGAAGGAAGCGTCAATCATATGTGGACAGTCAGCACACTACAAATGCACCCGAACGGTATTATTGTCTGTGACGAAGCGGCTACTGTTGAGCTGAAGGTCGGGACAGTAAAATATTTCAAGGACATAGAGTCAGCAAATCTCGACCCGGCAACGCTATTAAAATAGGGTACGTATAAAACGTTTATCGCATCCGCTATTATTCAATGTCAGCTTCATCCTCCTGTGGCTCAACAGGCTTTGTCGGCCGAGGAGGTGTCATCGGTCGTGGCGGAGGCATTATCCTTTGGGGCTCTTTGCCGGGCGGATAAACAATATCGGCCTGGGCTTTGAGCGATTCGACAAACCGTCCAGCCGATTCACGCTGCTTTCTCTGCTTCAGCATTTGTATTATTTGGTCTTTAGACTCCTCAAATGTTCTGGTCTCTGCGTCTCTGTGGTCAACGACCTTTATTATGTGGTATCCGAATTGGGTCTGGACAATGTCGCTGACCTGCCCGACCTCCAGTGTGAAAGCGGCTTCTTCAAAAGGCGGTACCATCTGTCCTCTGCTGAAGAAACCCAAATCACCGCCTCTTTCCGAAGAAAGACAGTCAGAATTGGCTTTAGCTAACTCGGCAAAATCAGCACCGGCTTTGATTTGTTTAAGCAAGTCCTCTGCTTTTGCTTTGGCCTTTGCCCCGGACTCGTTTGGGTCCATATTAGGATCAGCGGCGTCAAGCTTTATGAGAATATGGCTTGCTTTGACCCTTTCGGGCTGTTCGTACTGATTTGAATTCTGGTCATAATACGTTTTTGCATCGTCTTCCGTAATATTTACATCGATTGAAAATTCAGCTTCCGTAAGTTTATGATAGAGCAGCGCTCTTCGGACCTGCAGTTTTATCTGGTCGAAATCCCGGCCGAGTTCTTCCATCTTTCCCTTGAAATCCTCCACAGACAGCGGCGGCGTCTGCTTAGATGCTATTTCGCTAATCTGGTTCATTACCTCTTTGTCAGTAACCGTTATATTGGCCTGCTTTGCCTTGGCTTCTATCAGCTGTTCAACAATTATTCTCTCCACAGCCTGCTGTCTTAGCATTTTTTTCATCTGCTCCATAAATTCCGGCGGGCGATTTTGAGACTGTTTTGCCATTGCAGCGAGCTGCGGCTCAATCATTTCATCTATTTCGCCTTCTGTAATCTTAACGCCATTAACGATAACGGCTGTGCTATCCGGTCCTGTCTCAGTAACATCGGCCTCGACTTTTATTTCTTCAGGTCTGGTTTCTTCCGGCGCCGGTGCGGCTTGTTCGACATCGGCTTCGGGCGCCTTACGCCGGCAAGACAAGCCACAGGTTGCACAGATTATTAAAAGACAAGTCAGAATTTTTAAGCTTACATGATTACTTTTCATAATTCGTCCTTTCGCGGATTAACATTATCAAGACATTTTAAGATAGAAAAACGATTATTTCACGAAAAGACGAATCCGTCAAGGCATTTCCTGCATTTGCTACATTTTTTACACAATACAAAACGAGGAACTATTTGTAATAACTACACTTAAATGATAAAATTTCGACATTATGGTCTGATTTGTGATACTTTTAGCACAAGGTAATTATGGATTTTCCCAGGCGAACAACAATACAAAGCCATACGATAACTATTGTGCCACGATACGCAGAAACGGATAAGGCAGGTGTGGTGCATCACAGCGTATATCCGGTGTGGTTCGAGATGGGCAGGACCGAGCTGCTGCGGGCTAACGGCCTGGCATACAAAGACCTCGAAGAGACAGGTGTGTTCTTTGTCGTAGCTGAGTTGAATATAAAATACCGAAGACCCGCTCTCTATGACGAAAAACTGAAATTGCAAACGAGCTGTACCGGCGTAACTGCCAGCAAGGTCGAGCACAGCTATAAACTTACCCGTGAAGATAACAGCATGGTCTTGGCTGAAGGTACAAGTATCCTTGCCTGCGTCGATTCCGAGGGAAAAATTCGCAGAATACCTGAATTTATGTATCCGGAGCCCGATTAGCGACCGTGCCAACTACTTAAATATGATAGTATTACTGACAGACTTTGGACAGAGTGAATATGTGGGCGTGATGAGGGGGGTGATTTACAGTATTGATAGTAATGCAAAGATAGTCGATTTATGCCACGACATCTCGCCTCAAAATATCATCGAGGCATCGTGGATTTTAAAAAATAATTATAAATACTTTCCAAAAGGAGCTGTCTTTTGCTGTGTGATTGACCCGGGCGTAGGAACAGACAGAAAGGCATTAGCAGTAAAAACGGAAAATTACTATTTTATCGCGCCGGATAACGGCCTGCTCTGGGAGACGCTTGGCGAGCCCAGCCTCTCGGAGGGGCTGGGCAAGCAAACAGTACTGGATATAAGGCAAATACCCATCCCAGCCGACGCAAGCAGGACATTTCACGGCAGAGATGTATTTGCAAAGGCGGCTGCAAAGAGCAATCAAGGCAGGTTCGAGACTATAGGCGAAAAAATAGAGAAAATCGAGAAACTTGCACTTTATCTTGAAGACAGAACCGGAATTATTGTGAGAATCGACAGCTTCGGAAATATCACAACTAATTTGGCCAAGCAGGATAAAACCGAATATACCGTGGCGATAGACGAGAAGAAATACACGATGCAATATTATCCCAACTATGACCTGAGCCAAGAGGGTGAGCTTTTTCTGATTGAGGGTTCAAATAATACTCTGGAGATTAGCTTGAAAAATGCAAGTGCAAATGATAAACTTCACCTTAGGCCCGGAACAAGGATATCAATATTTTAACAGGGCTGCTTAGCTTTGAACGAAATAAAGGAAAGCTGTGGTCTTTTCGGAATTTTTGGCGACCCGCAAGCGGTTGAAAAAACCTACTTCGGCCTGCATAGTCTGCAGCACCGCGGACAGGAATCAGCAGGAATAGCCACGAGCGATGGAGAATCTATCCAGTGCTATACCGGGATGGGTATGGTAAGCAGGGTCTTCCGCAGCGGCTCAGGTATTTTAGAGAAGCTTCGCAACCCGATAGCAATCGGCCATGTACGGTATTCGACAACCGGCGCCAGCAAGGCCGTGAACAGCCAGCCGCTTCTGGCGGAGTTCTCACGCGGGCAGGTTGCGGTGGCGCATAACGGCAATCTTATAAATGCAATGCTTCTGCGGGATGAATACGAGGCCTACGGCAGTATATTCAAATCGACGAGCGATACGGAAATAATTATCCACCTGCTCGCAAAGCCAACGCATATCAGCAAGCCGGACCATATAGCGCATGTATTGAACCATTTGCAGGGGGCATATTGCCTGTTGTTTTTATTCGCCGACGGCATTGAAGCGGCCCGTGACCCCTACGGCTTTCGGCCTTTGTGCATCGGGCAAACAGAAAACGGCAGCTACGTTGTCGCCAGCGAGAGTTGTGCCTTCGACGCTATAAAAGCAAAGTTAATTCGTGAGGTCGAACCCGGTGAAATAGTACGTCTGGATAAAAACGGTCTATCCAGCAGATTTTTCGTCGAGCCGGGTACTGTTACGCCGGCTCACTGCATCTTCGAACATATCTATTTCGCCAAGCAAAACTCCCGCTTCTTCGGCGAGAACGTGCACGAATTCAGGAAAAAACTCGGAAGGCAACTGGCAATAGAACATCCAGCCGATGCGGGCGTCGTCATACCGGTACCGGACTCAGGGACGTCGGCAGCAATCGGCTATGCAGAGCAGAGCAAGATACCCTTCGATATGGGAATGGTCAGAAGCCACTACATAGGCAGAACATTTATCTCTCCGGAACAGAAATCAAGAGAGCTGCAGGTCAAGCTCAAGCTGGCAATGGTAAAAGAAGTCGTCGCCGGAAAACGCGTAGTAGTCGTAGATGATTCCATCGTTCGCGGCACAACCACAAGAGGCAAGATTAGAACCCTGCGTGAAGCCGGCTCTAAAGAAATACATATGCGGGTGAGCTGTCCGCCACTTAGATTCCCTTGTTTTTACGGTGTGGACTTTCCAACTAAAGAAGAGCTGCTGGCGAATAATCGGAATCTCGAACAAATCAAAGATTTTCTTGGGGTCGATAGTATCGGTTATCTGTCACTGGAAGGTATGCTTGGCTGTGCAGCGCTTGCCGCTGACCATTATTGCACCGCCTGCTGGACGGGTAAATACCCTATCCCAGTTGACGCTACACCTGGAAAATACGATTTGGAAAGATACCAGATGAATATGTTTGACGAAACCGACACTTAACGAGAGCAAATGAGTAAATATATTACATATAAACAATCGGGTGTCAGTATTGAAGCCGGAGAGCAGATGGTTGAAGAAATCTACTCTGCCGTTGCCAGCACCTTCGGGCCGAGGGTAATCGAATCGAAAAATGCCTTTGCAGGGATGTTTCGGCTGGACTACGACGAGCGGCTGTTTGCGAAAAACTACAAACACCCCGTCCTTGTCGCCTGTACAGACGGCGTGGGCAGCAAGGTGCAGCTCGCCGGCAAGATGAAAAAGTACGACACCGTCGGCATCGACCTTGTGGCTATGAATGTCAACGATATGCTCGTACAGGGTGCTGAGCCGTTATTTTTTCTCGACTATTTGGCGGTACACAAGCTCGACCCGAAAATAGTAGCCGAGCTCGTAAAAGGCGTGGCGGCGGGCTGCCGACAGGCCGACTGCGCACTAATCGGCGGCGAAACTGCTGAGATGCCGGATACATACTCCAAAGGCGACTTCGATATGGCTGGCTTTGCAGTTGGTGTGGTTGAACGCAAAAAAATCATTATGACAAACAATGTAAGAGCAGGTGACGTTATTCTGGGCCTGGCCTCAAGCGGGCTGCACTCAAACGGCTATACACTCGCCCGAAATATCTGCTTCAAGCAGAAAAATCTGAAGATGACCGATGCAATCAATGAACTCGATGGAGCGATGCTTGGCGACGTACTGCTCGAGCCGACCCGGATTTATGTTCGTCCGGTAGTGAAACTATTGAGCCAATATAAAGTCAAAAGAATCGTTCACGGTATGGCCCATATAACCGGCGGAGGACTGGCGGGAAATATTCCGCGAGTATTGCCGAAAAACTGCAACGCAGTTATAAAGAAAGAAAGCTGGCCAAAACACAAGATATTTACATTCCTGCAAAAGGCAGGGCCGGTTGAAGAAGAAGAAATGTACATGGTCTTTAATATGGGAATTGGTTTTGTGCTGATAGTGGCTGAGGACTTCGCTAATTCAATTGCCAGAAAATTGGAGAGATTCGGCGAAAAGGTCTATAAAATCGGCAGAATCACCACCGGCACAGTCCACAGTCCCAGGGACTCCTTACGGAGGACGCCTGAAGGCGGAAAAGTAATTCTTAAAAGCTGAAAAACTTACTGGCTTTATCCTTTTAACCTCATACTATTAGCTATGCTTTCAACGATTAAAAATCTCAGCGGTGTACCCAAATTTATCATAGCAGCAGGAATTTATGTCTGCTTTGCTGCATATCTATTTCTGCCTCACTTCACATACTTCGATACATCACAATATTTTCTGCCGATTAATATTTGTATTGGATGTCTTGGCTGCTACGTTTTGAGCAGGCGTTGGGTCGGCACCTTCGTTGGCTCGCTTGTTGCCGGAGCCATTTACGGCTTTGGACCATATGTACTTGGTCTGCTTAGATTCCATCCGATAGCAACTCTTTTAGCAGCAGCCATACCCTGGCTGTTCTGTCCTGCCGCATCCATACAAAAACGAGAATTGCACTGGCTGAGTGTGCTGCTATCGACTCTGCCGTTTGTTGTGATAATATTATTTTTTAAAGCGACAATGCACTTGCGTTTATTTCCAGTTCCAATACAGGCCAAAGTCTATTTACATGACCTGAACGGCCTGTTAGCTCCGATGTTAATGACCGGACGAAGGATAACATTGGTAGGTTTTTATCACGTTCCAGCAGCATTTTTGATTATGGGTATTTCCATGTTGCTGGCAGCCGAGAGAAAAGGAATAATTTTAATTATAGTTCTCGGCACTCTATTTGCCCTGCTCGGACCTCAGTTAAATCTATTTACAGAAGTCAGCCCGATTATATGGCTGAGCATTCCCGTTCTATGCTGCTCAGTGCTAATAGGCGAAGGTTTGCATGGCCTCGCTTTGGCCGGCCGCTCCGACAGACAGTGGGTTTTGGCAGTCGTCTTTTTTATGGGAACCCTGACTATAGTGACACTTCTTCTGGCTACGAAATACGCCTTTGTATTTGCGGGGCTGGGTAAAGATTCAGCAAAATTGCTTGCCGATACCGCCAAACTCTATTTACTCGGCACACTGGCAGTAAGCGTGATATATTTTATGGCCTCTGCAAAAAAGCGTCTTCTTTATCTGCGATGGCTTGTTCTCTGCTCAGCTATGGCAGTCGATATGTTCTTCAGCGCAAGATTCATCGTCGATAGCTTACTTGTGGGCTCTTTTTAAGCACTTTATTGCGGTATTTCAGCCCATCTAAAAATAACGACTATGTCAGGCAAAAATCTCTTGCAGTAATATACAATTTTCTGTATAATTATTTCAGTTAATTTTACAATTTGCCCCATGTCCAGCAAAGCAGTTAGAAAGACATAAGGAGGAAGGGTGGAATTTAATAAACAGCACAAAGACCAGCGAGTCTATATTGAATTTCCTGCGTGGCGAATCTGTGTTTGTTTAACACTGCTGTTTCTTTTTTCAACCAACATATTTGCAGGGCCGGTAGGAAAACAGCAGGCCGAAAAAATGGTGAGGGGCTGGCTAAAGACAGATACGAAACCTCTCGGCGCTATGCTTGGACGGCAGATTAAGAACACTGATACTTTCTACAACGAAGATTCAGAGCCGATATATTATGTTATTTATCTTCAGCCGAGCGGTTTTGTGATTGTACCTGCTGATGACAGGGTCGAGCCAATTATCTGCATAGCTGCGGGACAAACCTATAATCCATCTGACGATAGTCCGCTGGGAGCTCTGGTAAGCGGGGATATACCCAACCGAATGGCTGCTGTTAGAGCTCTGGATATAGCTATAAGCGGGCTGCAAACAGAAGCTTCAATTACTAATAGAGCAGCCCTGTTAAACGCCGGCACCAGGGCCAGTGACAAATGGAGTCAGCTATCCAGCCAGGATGACACAGTCGATTCGTCGATAGGCATTCTGGGTACATCAAGCATTTCAGATGTTCGGGTAGCGCCGCTTGTGCAAAGCACGTGGGGCCAGGGCAACGTGGGCGGTTATGAGCCGGGTACAACCTGTTACAACCACTATACTCCAAGCAATTGGCCCTGCGGCTGTGTGACTACCGCGATGGTACAACTGATGCGATATCATGAGTATCCCGGGACCTATGTCTGGAGTAACATGCCACTTCAACCCGACAGCGGTATCACGCTAACCCAACGACAAGCCATAGGAGCGCTCTGCTACAATGCCGCAGAATCGATTAATACAATATATGGGCCGCCGGAAAGCGGGGGATCGTCTGCGTCATTAACCGATGCCAGCGCAGAGCTTGAAGACACCTTTTATTACGATAATTCCATCTATGGCTATAATCCCTCCATTGGAACAGCACTGAATAATATGATAAATCCGAATCTGGATGCCGAGCATCCCGTTCTATTGAGCATTGATGGGCCATACGGCGGCCATTCTGTTGTGTGTGATGGATACGGTTACAACGGTTACACGCTGTATCACCATATAAATATGGGCTGGGATGGCAGAGAAGACGCGTGGTACAACCTGCCGGATGTTGATTCATCACCATATTATTTTACCAGCATTAATGGCTGCGCATATAATAACTTCACCTCCAATACCGGCGAGATTATAAGCGGACGAGCAACAGATATTGCTGATAATCCCATCCCGGGCGTAACAGTAACAGCATCCGGGGGGGGCACATATTATGCAACAACCAATGAAGCCGGCATTTACGCACTGAGAGGCGTGCCATGGAATCAAAGCTTCACGGTAAGCGCAAGCAAGCCACCTCATACGTTTGTAAATC
>Ga0315541_1003352_pt1 | contig 12434 bp, 9 predicted proteins | sample SalMarSW160190MG_FD_203095 | JGI IMG/M metagenome (GOLD analysis project Ga0315541, IMG submission 203095) | Salt marsh sediment microbial communities from the Plum Island Ecosystem LTER, Massachusetts, United States - Salt Marsh Sediment SW1601-190 ...
AGTGCCATCATCTTTCTCGATCGACACAGGTATCTCTTCAAGAATCGCCAGTTGTCGCAAGCGCTCCTCAAGCACGCCACCCAAGAGGACTGCCGCTGGATCTTTGTAGCCCTCACTGAGCAGGTGCTCCGCCATCTCAAGGAAGTCGCTGAAGATCTCCGCGGATACGAGGCCACGCATTGACGTCAGCCAATCCCCTTCGATGTCCCCTCGGAGTGCCTTCAGGGTGCCCCGAGCGCCTTTGATCGTTGCGGGCCAGGCGGCATCCGTCTGCTTGTCGAAGTCCTTGTAGTAGGAATGGCCTGGGCCGACTGTGCTGGCGAGAAAGGAAAGGCCTGCGGAGCGCAACTCCGCCACGGGTTCATCCTCGAGGAACTGCTGATTGGAACCACTATAGCTACGAGTTGTGGCAAGCGCGGCGTTAGCCAAGCCGAGCAGTTCGTCCACGCGCTTAAGGAGCTTGTCCTTTCTCATCATGTTCCTGGGCTGAATCGCCTTTGGAGTGTGTCAGCTAACGTTCAGGGCCTCCGAACCGGCCCGTCACTTCGTGTCCAGGTTCCGCTCTCTTCGAGATGAGGAACCGTGTGGCCAGGCCCCACCCGTCCATCGGGCCGGTTTCTCCGGAGCGGCCGAAGGCCGCGTAGGCGGAGGCCCATTTGTTAGGCGCTGTCCGCCTCATCAAGCCGCTGAAGCACACCCTCACTGATGAAGTGAACGCCTTTCATTGCCTGCCGCATCAATGCGAGAGCAGATACATCTACACCGGCGAATCTGAAGTCCACCCAGACCGTGCGGGTGGTCTGTACCTTCTGATTAGGGACGGGTAGTTGGGTGTTTGGGTCGATCGGGACACCGTGAATCCGGACGCCTGATCCGAAGCGCACTCCAGCCGGCTTCCAGGTCACCTTCCCTCCTCCCGCGCTGGTGACCTCAACCTCCTCGCTCTCGACGCGAGTCTGCTCGACTAGATCTCCGTGCTTGTTGTCGTTGTTCACCCTATTGAACTTCGCCAGCCAGCCGGCTGCCTCTGCATAGGGCTGCACACTCTCGATGAAAGAGTAGAGGGCCGGGCGACGTTCTTTGAGGCCAGGAAACCACTTCTGCAGCATTCCAGCGAGTTGGGAGTCACTCTGAGCGATGGGGAAGTAGAACCAATCCTCTCCACCCTCCTGGACGGCGGAACTGTCACGGATCTCGTGTGCGAGATAGTCCAGTACTGACCGGAGGTTCTCAAAGAAGTTCTTGATGTCGACCTTCAGCGCGGGGTCAATCGCCTTCTTCTCAAGGGAGGCATGGTACTCTGCTTCAATGGAAAGCAACTGCTCTCCGGCCCGATCCAGCAGGGCGTTGATGCTGTCCCTGCGCGCAGTTGTCATCATCTCCTCCGGCGTACGGCTGCTTGCCCTTCAGGATGGCGCCTAACAAGTGGATCTCCGCCCTGTTTCGCAGAGCCACACTGGAGCTTACCTATACCACCGACTCGCCCAAGGCGCACTATCAATGCGGTACGGCGGACAGGGTGCGGGTATCTGCTGGGGTCAGGGGCGCTGAGGGAGTCCGGCGCGTGATCATCCGGGACCGTCGAATGTGCGCCGCGGTGCGGGCCGTCCGCCGCTACCTCAACGGCTTGAACGCCGTCTCCTCCAGCCTCCGGATCACCAGGCCCGAGGCCACCGCCGCCGCCAGCACGTAGTACACCCATGCGATGGGCGAGCCGGTCTCGCGGATGAGCCAGGTGGCGATGTGGGGCGCGAAGCCCCCGAGGATCGCCACGGCCAGGGCGTACCCGGTGGTCATCCAGGTGGAACGGCTCCGGGTGGGGAAGATCTCGGCGATGGCCGTCGGGCCGGTGCCCGAGAACATGGCGACGACCGTGGCCATGAACACCTGGAGCGCGACGATGGCACCGAAGGGCGGGCCCGAGGTCAGGAACGTGGCGAACGATCTCCTGGACCCAGGAATCGTACACAGTCCACTTTACAGATGAGTAAAATGGACTATTGTCCAGTATGCCGTCTTCCCACCCCAGCCCAGCCATGACCCTCGCACGCTACCTCGCGCCCCACGTCGCCGAGGCCCTCGCACGCAAGATGGCGTTCGTCGGCGGGCCCAGGCAGGTCGGCAAGACCACGCTCGCCCTCTCCCTGATCGGGCCGCGCGCGACGGAACGCCATCCGGCCTATCTGAATTGGGACGATCCCAAGGTCCGCCCGGCGCTGCGCCGGGGAGAGCTACCGGCGGCGCAGCCTCTGGTGGTGCTGGACGAGATCCACAAATACGCGCGCTGGCGGAATCTGGTGAAGGGGTTGTACGACACCGAGAAGAGCGTTCGTCGATTCGTGGTCACGGGATCGGCGCGTCTGGATCACTACCGCAAGGGGGGCGACTCCCTGGCAGGCCGTTTTCGGCATTTCCGACTGCACCCCTTCTCGCTGAACGAGCTCTCCGACACGGCGGGCGCGCCCCACCGTGAGACCGTGGCCGGGCTGCTCAAGTTCGGAGGCTTCCCCGAGCCTCTGCTGGCACAAAGCGAGCGCGCTCTGCGCCTCTGGCACCGCGAGCGCATGACGCGCGTCGTACGTGACGACCTGCGCGACCTCGAGCGCGTCAGGGAGGTGTCGCTCATCGAGGAGCTCATCGACTTGCTGCCGTCGCGCGTCGGCTCCCTGCTGTCGGTGGCTAGCCTGCGCGAGGACCTACAGGTCGACTTCAAGACCGCCGAGCGGTGGATCACGATCCTGGAGAACCTCTACGTGTGTTTCCGGGTCCCGCCGTTCGGTGCGCCACGGATCCGCGCGCTCAAGAAGCAGCAGAAGCTGTACCTGTGGGATTGGTCCGCGGTGCCGGATGTGGGCCCGAGATTCGAGAACCTCGTCGCGGCCCAGCTCCTGAAGTACTGCCATTGGCAGGAGGACACGGAGGGGCACCGCATGGAGCTCCGCTTCTTGCGCGACACCGACGGGCGCGAAGTCGATTTCGTCGTGCTCCGCGACCGCGCCCCGGTGTTCGCGGTGGAGTGCAAGGCCGGCGAGCGCGCGATCAGCCCGGCGGCGCGGTACTTCGCGGAGCGGACGGACATCCCCGTCTTCTACCAGGTCCATTTCGGTGAACGGCACGTGCAGAGCGGCCGGATCGTGGTGGTGCCCTTCGCACAGTGGTGCCGCGAAACGGAGATGCCATAGCGGCGATGGGCCGGGCGAGGTGTGACGTGCTCGGGCCACGGTCGGGTGCGCCCCCCCTACCTCAGCGGCCTGAACGCCGTCTCTTCGAGCCTGTAGATGACCGCGCCCGAAACCACCGCCGCAGCCATCACGTAGTAGACCCACGCGATGGGCGAGCCGGTCTCCCGGATGAGCCAGGTGGCGATGTAGGGAGCGAACCCGCCGAAGATCGCCACGGCCAGTGCGTAGCCGGTGGTCATCCAGGTGGAGCGGCTCCGGGTGGGGAAGATCTCGGCGATGGCCGCGGGCCCCGTGCCCGAGAACAGCGCGAGGACCACGGCCATGAACACCTGGATGGCCACGATGGCGGCGAAGGTCGGTCCCGACGCGAGGAACGACGCCACCGGCCAGGTCAGCACGAGGAACGCGGCGCAGGAGGCCAGGAGAAGGGGGCGGCGACCCACCCGGTCGGAGAGGCTTCCCCACATCGGGATCGCCGTGACCAGGACGACGAGCCCCACCGTGTTGGACCAGAGGGCCTGGGCGCGGGAGAGGTGCGCGTGGCGCTCGGTGAACGACGGCATGTAATTGAGGAAGATGTAGTAGGACACCGTCCAGAGGACGGTGAAGCCCATCGCACGCGCGGCGAGCACGATGGGCGCCGGCTCGGGCGACGCGGTGCCGCGAGCCTCGGAGGAGGGGTCCGGCGTGTCCGACCCGCCGCCGGCCAGCCCCGACGCCGTCGCTCGCACGTAGGCCGGCGTCTCCTCCAGCGTGCGCCTCATCCAGAGCCCCACGGGCCCCAGAAGCCCGCCCAGGAGGAAGGGGATGCGCCATCCCCACGCCTCCATGTCCTGGGTGGACAGGGCCGAGCTGAGGAGGGCGGCAGTCCCCGAGCCCAGGAGGAGCCCGGCCCCCACGCTCATCTGCTGGAAGGAGCCGTACCACCCGCGCTTCCCCTCCGGGGCCCACTCCACGATGAACGCCGTGGAACCGCCCCACTCGCCCCCGGCGCTGAACCCCTGCATGAGGCGGGCGAAGAGGACGAGAGCGGGGCCCGCGATCCCCACGGAGGCGTACGACGGCGCCACGCCCATGAGCACGGTGCCGGTGGCCATGAGGAAGATGGTGACGAGGAGCGCGCTCCTGCGCCCCTTCACGTCCCCGAGGCGGCCGATGACCACGCCTCCCAGGGGGCGGGCGAGGAACCCCACGCCGAACACGGCGAACGACGCCAGGAGTTCCGCCGTGGGATCGCCGGAAGGGAAGAACGTCTTCCCGATGATCCCGGCCACGAAGGAGTAGACCGCGAAGTCGTACCACTCCAGGACGTTGCCCACCACTGCGGCGGTGACCGCCCGGCGGGCCCCGCCGGGTGCTGGCGGGACGCTCACCGGGCCGGCTCCTGCGGCCAAGCCCTCACATCACCCACTGGAACCCGTCCACCACGAAGTCCTGACCCGTGATGAACGACGGCTCCGAGGTGGCCAGGAACACCGCGACCTCGGCCACGTCCTCGGGCGTTCCCAGGCGGCCGAGGGCGATCCCCTTGGCCAGCTCGGCGCCGCGGGCCCGGATGAGGGCATTGCCCATCTCGGTCTCGATGACGCCGGGGCAGATGGCGTTCACCCGGATGGTGGGCCCCAGCTCCTTGGCCAGGGCGCGGGTGAGTCCCAGGATCCCCGCCTTGGCGGCTGCGTAGGCGCACTTGCTCACCGCGCTGGTGACGCCACCGGAATGGGCGTTGAGCGAGCTCATGCTGGCGATTCGCCCGCCCCGCTGGGCTTGCATGGTGGGGACCACCGCACGGGACCAGTTGAAGCAGCTCTTCAGGTTGACGGCCAGCGTGCGGTCCCACTCCTCCTCGGTGAGCTCCATGAGGCTCTTCGGGTTGGAGCGCCCGGCGTTGTTGAGGAGGAAGTCCACGCGGCCCCAGGCCGCCACCACATCGTCCACTACCTCCTGCGCGCGGCGGAAGTCGGCCACGTCCGCCTCGTAGGTGCGCACATCTTGTCCCAGGGCGCGGATCTCCGCAGCCGTGCGCTCCATCTCCGGGACCAGGAGGTCCACCAGGGCGATATCGAACCCTTTCCGCGCCAGGGCGAGGGCGCACGCCCGGCCGATCCCGCGGGCGCCTCCGGTGACGATGGCGATCATGGGACCGGCTTCAGTTGAAGATCGCGTTGAAGAGGAGCTTGTACGTGCCGTGGGGCTGCGAGCGGAAGGTGATCTCCGGCCCGAAGAGGAAGAGCCGCCCCGTCCCCACGGTGGCTTCCGCCGCCGCGATGCCTCCCTCCAGGTGGTGCTGCCCCCACGCCCATCCGCTCCGCAGCGGGGTCTTCGAGTCGTACCAGGCCACGCGATCGAGGCCCGCCGCTCCCGGATCGAAGGCCATCACCGGCGACTCGTCGAAGAGCACGTCCACCCGCTCCGGCATCCCCCAGGCCAGGGGGTGGGTGTTGTCCACCTTCACCTGGAGCACCGATCCGGGCACGAAGTACTTCTCCCCCGTTAGGGGCTTGCCCGTCGCCGGATCCAGAAGGTGGTCACGCACGGGCAGCCCAAGGTGGGTGGCGAGGGCGGTGGAATGGCCGATGGTGACGATCTTGCCGCCCTTCTCCAGAAATTCGCGAAGCTCGGGAACGGTGGCGGCGACGCTCACCCGGCCAAGCATGTGCCTGTACTCGGCGGGGACGCGCGACGGGTCCGGGCCCGCGGCGCCGCCGTCACGGGCGGGGATGCCGCCGTCCACGAAGATGATGACGTCGTACTTGTCGTGGAGCTTGCCGGCGTCCAGCTCGGGGGCGTACACCACCTTGAAGGGGATCTCGAACTGATCGAAGATCCAGCGGGTCCATCCCGACGGCATGGAGCCGCCGTACACGTCCCAGAGCGCGATGCGCGGCTGGCGGATGCGGACCAGGGGCACGTCGGGGCGCTGGGTGGCGGCGGCGACGCTGACGCCCAACTCCGCGGCGCTGGCCTCCAGGGAGGCCCGGACGCCCCGGCCCTCAGGGACCCAGAACGTCCCCGCCTCGAAGCGCCGTCCCCCCTGCTCCCATGGCGCCGAGATGCGATGGACCTCCCGGCCGGCGGCCAGGAGGCGGCTCACGGCGCGGAACGCGTCGTTGGGCACTGCCGACAGCAGGTACCCGCGCGCCGGCCCCACTTCCACCGTTCCCGCCGGCGGCCTAGCGTTCCAATCGGTGATCTTCTCGAAGGGACCGTCGAAGCCATCGAGGACGCGGTCGAACTCCACGCCCATCTGGAACGCGAGGGTCCAGCCGGCGGCGTCGTAGGGGTGGATGGGTGGTCCACCGGGGTACTCGAAGTCGTTGGGATGGTCCTGCGGCTCGAACATGTCCAGGATGTGCGGCCGGAACGGCTGCGCCGTACGCACCACCAGGGATCCGGCGGGATACCGCTTTCCGGCGACCTGGAAGTCGGCGGTGGCGCGTTCGACGGTGATCCCCGTCTCCATGAGGGCGTTGGCGAACTTCACCGCTGTGGGGAAGTCGGGCTGGTCCGCGGGAACGATGTAGCCCCGGGCGTCGCGCTTCGCCGGGTCGCGGAGGTACTTCTCGAAGAACGGCTGCGCCTCGTCGGCGCCCATGCACGGGCGCTGCAGCGCCAGGGGCATCCCCGTGCGCACGCGGTCACACGACGCGGAGAACCGGTAGCCGCTCTGCCCCTGCACCCGCTCCATCTCGGCGGAAAGGGAGTCCAGAACCCGGGAGGTCACGGTCCAGCTGTCCCGGCTTCCCCGCTCGATGGACTCACGACCCATGGCGTAGATGTTGTAGAGCAGCGTCTCGCGGTAGCGCGAGGCGGCGTCGAGGACAGCGTAGTTGGCCGTGACCGAGTACTCCACGGTGGTCCGGAACGACACCCGCTGGGGCGTGATGGGGAAGGGGAGGTTCTTACTGGGGAACTGGAGCCGGGGGATGAGGGGGATGTCCGAGCGGCCCTCCTCCAGGTCCGGCGTCGGGTTCCCCTTCGTCTCGGTGAGGAGGCCGATCATGTTGTGGAAGTACGTCATGGTGCGCAGGCCACCGTTGTACCACGTCGAATAGCCCGCGCCCTCCCGGGTGCCGACGCCGGGCTTGTTCTCGGCGATGAACCGGCCGTGCATGGCGGCGCCCATGAGCTCCACCCCCAAGCGGACCCAGGGGTGCAGCGTCGGCGGGTACGGATCACGGAACGGCGGCGCGAACATGACCTGCCCCGTTGGGCCGGTCTGGTGGTGGTTGTAGACCACCTGCGGGAACCAGGTATGGTAGAGCACCCGGTTCATGTTCTCGGTCTCGAGTTGGGTCGAGGCGTAGAAGTCGCGGTTGTTGTCGTGCCCCACGTACTTCTGGTAGAGGCGTGGGACGGTCATGAACGTGCGCCGGGTGGGCTCCGTCTCCTGCATGTACCAGTTGGACACCAGCTCCATGCCGTCGGGGTTGGCGTGGACCAGGAGCACGATGACGTCGTCGAGGATGCGCAGGGTCTCGGCGTGCGTGCCGCTCACCAGCCGGTGGGTGGTCTCGATGAGCTGCTGGGGGCAGAGCACCTCGCTGGCGTGGAGGCCGCCGTCGATCCAGACCACCGCCTTTCCCTCCTGGGCCAGACGCCTGGCCTCGGCGTCGTCCAGCCCTTCGGCCTTGGCCAGCCGAACGGCGATCTGCCGGTAGCGCTCCAGGCTCCGGTGGTTTCCGGGGCTCGTGACGATGGCCATGTGCTGCGTGCGCCCTTCGGCTGTCTTGCCCATCTCGACCACGGTGAGGCGCTCGGACTCGGTCTCGAGCTTCCGCCAGTACGCCAGGAGCTGCTCGTAGTTGGGGAGCACGTAGTCGGCGCCGATCTGGTGGCCGAAGAACTGGATGGGGTCGGTAACGGGTGCCTGCGCCGTCAGGAGCGCGGGCAGGCAAAGGAACGCCAGGGCGGCGAAAGCGAGGACGCGACGATTCGTGGACATGCTCCTATCTCCGGATGGAGTGCGACGGGCTGGAGCGGCCCTGACAACTTGGGCCGGAGATCCGGGACGCCGCCAGAAGACGATGGTGTTTGCTAGACGACGATGCGTGGGATGAGCGGGTTCAGGTGCATGAGCCTGTCGTACACCGACGTGCCCGTGGCCATGGCCAGCGCGTTGGGGAGGATGGCCGCGTCGTCGGGCCCCAGGAGCGTGGCCACGTCACCCACGGAGACCGTAGCGTCCTCCCCCACCTCCACGATGCAGTGGCTGGCGCTCACCGCGCCGATGACCGGGTAGAGCCGCGACCCGATGAGGATGCGGGCGCCGTCCACGGCCTGGCGGGGCCACCCATCGGTGTGCCCCACGGGGATGGTAGCGGTCCAGGTGGGCCGCTGAGCTACCCAACGCCGGCCGTACCCCACGCTGTCGCCGGCGCGCACGTGCTCGACGCGCACCACCCGGGCCCGCAGGCGCAGCGCACAGCGCAGCTCGGCGATGGAACGCTCCCTGCCGTCGTCGGTGGGGTACGCGCCGAAAAGGCTGATCCCGGGACGGAGGAGGTCCAGGTGGCCGTCGGGGCGGTTGAACACCGAGTGGGAGGACGCGGCGTGGAGCCGCCCCACCGGCACGCCCCGCGCGGTGGCCGCGGCGGCCAGCTCCCGGAAGCGCCGGAGCTGCTCCCGGTCGAACTCGTCGTCCTCGGTGAACGTCATGAACGTCCCCTCGACGCGCAGTTCCGGGGCGCCCACCGCCTCGCTCATCCAGGGGAGGGCCCGGTGGGCTGGGACGCCCATTCGCCCCAGCCCCGTGTCCACATAGAAGTGGATCCGGGCCTCCCGCCCCGCCGTGCGGGCGGCGCGGATCGCCCGCCGGATTCCGTCGTCGGTGCAGGGAGCCAGCGCCACGTCGCGTCGCACCAGCTCGGCGCCGTCGGCCTCTTCGTAGAGCGCCATGAGGAGAATGGGCTTGGTGGTGCCGGTGTCCTTCAGAATGTGCGCCTCGGCGGTCTTCACCACCGCGAACCCCTCCACGTGGGGGGAGCCCTCCAGGATGCGCACCGCGTTGGCGTAGCCCAGGCCGTAGGCGTTGTTCTTCACCACGGCGAGGATGGGGCGTCCGCCGGCGAGGCGGGCCAGCGTGGCGGCGTTATCCAGGACCGCCGAAGCCTCCACCTCCACCCAGGGATCGAAGCGGTCGGCCATGCGGAGTGGGGCGGGCGGCGCTCCCGGCGCGGCGCCGGAGCGGGGTACGGGGGTGGTGGACGTGGCGGCGGCAAGGCGGCTCGGCGCCACGGCGGCGGCGGCCAGGCCTGCGACGAAAGTGCGGCGGGAGAGGGACATGGAGCCTCCTGCCCGAGGTGAGGCGGAGCCGAGGGAGCGCGAGGCGCCAGCGCCGCGTCCGATCAGTGTACGGCGATTCCGCCGCCGCGCGCCAATCGAGGGAGCCGCATCCAACGCAGGCTCCGATTCCGGCAGCGCCCGCTTTCCCGGAGCTCCGGTTTCCTGAAACCCCTACTTACCTCCCTCCGTCCGGGAGTGCGTGTCCGGCGCGCCGTGCCCGGCGGTGGTGCCGGCGTTTCGTTCGGGTGGGGGAGCCTGCCATGGAGTCACTGTTCCGCGACGTCCGCTTCGGCCTGAAGCTCCTCCTCAAGGAGCGCACGTTCTCCGCCACCGTGCTCCTCACGCTCGCCGTGTGCATCGGCGCCAACGTGGCCATCTACAGCGTGATCCACGCCGTGCTGCTCGAGCCCCTCCCCTTCGACGAGTCCGACCGGCTGGTGACGGTCTACAACAGTTACCCCGCCGCCGGCGCCGCCAGGGCGTCCAACGGCACGGTGGACTTCTTCCAGCGGCGCGAGCACGTCGCCGCCTTCGAGGAGGTGGCCCTCTTCCAGCCAGCCGGGAGCACCGTGGGCGAGGCGGGCTCGGCGGAGCGAGTCCGGTCGCTGCGCGTCACGCCGTCGTTCTTCCCGCTGCTCCGGGTGGAGCCGGCGCTTGGCCGGGCGTTCACCGAGGACGAGATGGTGGATGGGAACCAGTACAAGGTGATCCTCACCGATGCGTATTGGCGCGAGGTGTTCGGCGCCGATCCGCAGGCCCTGGGCCGGGAGATGCGCATCGGCGGGCGCCGCTTCGAGGTTGTGGGCGTGCTCGCGCCGGACTTCCTCATCCCTGAAGTCGAGGACGCGCGCTTCGTGTTGCCCATCGGGTTCACCGAGGAGGACCGGCAGATCGACAGGTGGCACAGCAACAACTTCAGCATGATCGCGCGGCTCGCGCCCAGCGCCACCATCGAGCAGGCGGTGGCCCAGAACGACGCCCTCAACCGGCTCCTTATCGAGCAGTGGCCGCTCCCCAACGCCAAGCAGGTCCTGGAGGACGCGGGCTATCACACGGTGGTGGTGAACGCCCAGGAGGACCTGGTCCGGGACGCCAAGCCCGCGCTCTATCTGTTGTGGGGTGGGGTTGCGCTCGTGCTCCTCATCGGATGCGTGAACATCGCCAACCTCATGCTCGCCAGGGCTCAGACCCGGATGGGTGAGGTGGCCACCAGGCTGGCCCTGGGAGCGCCCCGCGTCCGGGTGGCGCGCCAGGTCCTCACCGAGGCGGTGGTCATGGGCGTGGCCGGCGGCGCTGTCGGCGTGGGGCTGGGCGCCTTGGGCCTCGAGCTCCTCCTGGGGATGGGCGGGGCGGATCTGCCCAGGGGCACGGACATCTCCATCGACGGTCCGGTTCTGGCGTTCACCCTCGCCCTGGCCGTCGGGGCGGGAGTCCTCTTCGGCGCCATCCCCATGGCTCAGATCATGCGCGGGGACCTCACGCCGGTGTTCCGCACCGAAGGGCGCACGGGGACGGCGAGCCGGAGGGCCGTCTGGGTCCGCAGCGCCCTGGTGACGAGCCAGGTGGCTCTGGCGTTCGTGCTCCTCATCGGCGCCGGGCTCCTGCTCATGAGCTTCCGCGCGGCGCTTTCCGTGGACCCGGGGTTCGCGCCCGACCGGGTGATGACGGGGTTGGTGTCGCTCCCCTCCGTCCGCTACGGCGGCGAGGAGCAGCGCCGCCAGTTCTGGGACGGGCTCCTCGGCCAGGTCCGCGCGCTGCCCGGCGTGGAGGCGGCCAGCGTCACGACCCAGCTCCCGTTCAGCGGGAACAACTCCAGCAGCGTCATTGTCCCCGAGGGGTACGTGCCCCGACCCGGGGAATCGGTGCTCTCACCCTATCAGAGCGTCGTGGGACCGGACTACTTCGCCGCCTTGGGGATCGAGCTCCTGGGAGGGCGGGAATTCACCGATGCGGACGGGCCCGACGTGCCCAACGTGATGATCGTGGACGAGTGGCTGGCACGCCGGTACTGGCCGGACCGGAGCCCGGTGGGGGAGCGCATGGTGGACGGCGAGGGGCTCGTGACGGACAGCGTCGGCCCCGACAACCTCTACACCATCGTGGGCGTCGTGCGGACCATCAAGCAGAACGAGCTCATCACTCCCGCTTCGGAGCACGTGGGCGCCTACTACTTCCCCTATCGGCAGCAAGTACCGGGCGGCGGCGCTCTGGTCGTGCGTACGGTCACCGAAGCGGCGGGGATCACCTCGGCGCTCCGTGACGTGCTGCATCGCATGGACGCCGAGTTGCCTCTGTTCGACACGCGGACCATGGCCGACCGCGTGGACGAGTCGCTGAAGGACAGGAAGGTGCCGCTCGCGCTCCTGGGCGTGTTCGCGGCCGTAGCGCTCTTCCTGGCCGTGGTGGGGATCTACGGGTCACTGGCTTACTCCGTGAGCCAGCGGCGCCGGGAGATCGGGATCCGCATGGCCATGGGAAGCGCGCCCGAGGATCTGTTCCGGAGCGTGGTGGTCCAAGGGATGCGCGTGACCGCTGTGGGGCTGGTCCTGGGGATGGGGGCCGCGCTCCTTCTCACGCGCTACGTGGAATCGGTGCTGTTCGGCATCGAAGCGACGGATCCCAGGGTCATGGCGACGGTGGCGGTGGCGCTGGCGCTGGTGGGGTTGGCGGCATGCGTGGTGCCCGCACGGAGGGCCACGGCGGTGGATCCGGTGTCGGTGCTGTCGAGCTGAAGCCATCCGCGGCGGTGTCGCCGCTCCGATGGGACCGGCGAAGAAAATCATGGCGTCCGGAGCATCAAGACAGCATATTGAAGCTGCACGCGTGTCGCGTGCCCCGGCGCTTTCCGGCGATTGCATCCGGGTGAACAACGTGCTAACCCGAAGTTCCCGACGCGAGAAGGCGAGAAACGGCGTAGAACAAGGGGTATCGAGGAAGGGCAGGTGTGGGCGTCTGCCAACGGGTTGACCT
>Ga0315541_1003353_pt1 | contig 12425 bp, 10 predicted proteins | sample SalMarSW160190MG_FD_203095 | JGI IMG/M metagenome (GOLD analysis project Ga0315541, IMG submission 203095) | Salt marsh sediment microbial communities from the Plum Island Ecosystem LTER, Massachusetts, United States - Salt Marsh Sediment SW1601-190 ...
ACCCTTTCTACCAGCTAATATTCTAGTAGTCTCGTAAACTTCATCCCAATCGTCAATTAATGTGCCCGAAAAATCAAGTAGTATTGCTTTTATCATAATTTTATTCTTCCACCACAAAATTAATCAGTCTTCCTGGAACAAAAATTGTTTTCAGGATTTTTTTGTTAGAAATATATTTCTTAACCTTATCTCTTTGCAAAATTTGGGTTTGAGCATCTTCTTGAGAAATATCTTTATCCACTTCCATCTTATCTCTCAATTTCCCATTTATTTGAACAATTAAAGTAATCTTTTCTTCCTCAATTAACTCTTCATCATACTTTTGCCATCTCTGCTCAAAAACACTAGGATCTCCTCCTAATCTTTGCCAAAGTTCTTCTGAGATATGCGGAGCAAAAGGAGCAAGAAGTGATATTAAAGTCTTGAGATATTTGCTTTGAATTCCGGATTCTGAATTTTGAATCTGATTACTAAATTCCATGAGCGCACTAATAGCTGTATTATACCTCAACTTTTCTATATCTTCTGTCACCTTCTTAATTGTCTTGTGCATCAATCGTTCCATCTTTTGATTTTGAACTTTTAACTCTAGACTTTTAATTTTGAACTTTGAGACCAACTCCCGAACTTTTTTCAAAAACCTCTCTATTCCCACAATTCCTCTATCTGAAAAGTCACCACCTCCCTGATACGGTCCTAAAAACATTAAATACATTCTAAAAACATCTGCTCCGTATTTTTTTATATATTCATCTGGATTAACCACGTTCCCTCGAGATTTGCTCATCTTAGCTCCATTTTTGATAATCAAGCCATGAGCTCTAAATTTTTTAAATGGCTCTTCAAAACCTAAATATCCTAAATCATGCAAAGCCATACAAATAAATCGGGTATACATCAAATGCAAACAGGCATGTTCTTGACCGCCAATGTACATATCTACTGGCAGCCATTTTTTAGTCAATTCTTTATCAAAAGCCCGATCATCAAATCTTGTTGAGGGGTAACGCAAGAAATACCAAGCAGAATCCAAAAAATTATCAGAAACATCTGTCTCTCTTTTGGCTTTATCTCCACATTTTGGACAAGTAGTATTAACAAAAGATTCAATGCGAGCTAGAGGTGACTTACCGTCTCCAGCAGGCAAAAAATCTTTAGTCTCTGGTAAAAGAACCGGAAGATCCTTCTCAGGAACCGGAACTATCCCACATTTTTCACAATAAATTATAGGGATAGGTGGCCCCCAATATCGCTGTCTAGAAATACACCAATCGCGTAATCGGAAATTTACTTTCTTTTGAGCCAATCCTTTTTCAGCTAACCATTTGACTATTTCGCCTCTCGCTTCTTCTGATTTCATCCCATTAAATTTTCCAGAATTGACTAATATACCTTCTCCTTCATAAGCCTTTCCTTGAGACTCACTTATATCTATATCTAAATTTACATTTTTATTTATACTAGATCTGCGTATCTTTGGTTCTCTCACTACTCCAATAATCGGCAATTCAAACTTCTTCGCGAACTCCCAATCCCTCTCATCATGAGCAGGAACTGCCATAATCGCTCCAGCCCCGTAACTCATTAAAACATAATCGGAAACCCAAATAGGAATTTTTCTATCATTTACAGGATTAATGGCATATGAGCCAGTGAAAATACCTGTTTTTTCTTTTCTCCTACTTGTTCGTTCAACTTCTGTTTTCTTTTTAGAGTCTTCAATATATTTATCAACTTCCTTTTTTTTGTCCTTGGTAGTGATTTTTTTGACTAATGGATGCTCAGGCGCTAAAACCATGTAAGTTGCTCCAAATAAAGTATCCGGTCGAGTGGTAAAAACTTCAATCTCTACTTTTCCCTTCTCATTCTCTTTATTTTTAACTTTTAACTTTGTCGCCGACGCGCCAAAGCCGCTATGGCGACGGCGCGAACTTTGAACTTTGAACTTAATAAGAGCGCCTTCTGATTTCCCAATCCATTCTCGCTGTGCCTCTTTAGTAATTCTTGACCAATCAACCCAATCAAGATTTTGAAGAAGACGCTTAGCATATTTTGTGATTCTAAAAAACCATTGTTCAGTTTCTTTTTTCACCACTTCTGTCTCACATCTCTCACACCTTCCATTAATCACCTGTTCATCAGCCAAAACTGTTTTACAAGACGGGCACCAATTAACAGGAGCTTTCTTCTTATAAGCTAAGCCATTTTTATAAAGTTGAATAAATATCCATTGAGTCCATTTATAATATTTAGGATCCGTGGTATTCACTTCACAAGACCAATCAAACATTGCCCCGATTTTCTTTAACTGACCTTCTTTAAAATGATGAATATTTTTAGGTACGAGTTCTTGAGGTGGGATTCTTTTCGTAATTGCATAATTTTCACTATGCATACCAAAAGCGTCAAATCCCATTGGCTCAAAAACATCATATCCCTGCATCATTTTGAACCGGCCGTAAATATCAGAACCAGTAAAAGCATAGACATTTCCTACATGTAAACCTTCAGATGAAGGATAAGGAAACATCATCAGATTATAAAAAGGTTTTTTGGCATTCTCTAAATCTACCTGGTAAAGTTTACGAACTTCCCAATACTTTCGCCATTTTGATTCAATTTTTTGTGGATTATATTTTTCCATTGTATTCCAACAATTAACAATTAGCAATCTACGTTACATCTTAAATAACCTTTCTGCATTTTCGCTTGTCACTTTCTCCACATCTTTAAATGTTATTTCTTTGACCTCAGCAATCTTCTCAGCAACAAACTTAACATAAGCTGGTTCGTTTCTTTCTCCTCGATGAGGTATAGGAGCTAGGTAAGGGCAATCTGTTTCTACCATTATTTTATCTAAAGAAACTTCTTTTATAACTTGAAAGATTTCCGTATCTGGATTTTTAGTATAGGTTATTGCACCGGTAAAAGACAAATAAAGTCCTAAATTTAAAAACTGTTTGGCAAATTTGCGACTTCCAGAAAAACAATGCGTTACTCCTAAAATAGACTTATCTCCAGAAAAAGAATTGAGTATTTCTAACACATCCCCATATGCATCTCGGCAATGGATAATTACTGGCAACTTCAATTCCTTTGCTAAATTTAGCTGTTTTACAAATGATGACTTTTGTATCTCTTTAGGATCCGCGTGAATCTGCGTGGTAATCCGCGTTGGATCCGCGTCTATCCTGTAATAATCTAACCCGATTTCTCCAATGGCAACCACTTTTTTGCTTTGAGCCAATTTCCTCAAATCATTCAAAATCTCGTCATTGACTTGACTCGCATCATGGGGATGTACGCCCACAGCTGCATAAATCTGCCCATAGTTTTGAGCCAAATCTACTGCGCCTTGACTATGTTCCGGACTACAACCAACGTTGATAATTTTCTCTACTCCAGCCTCGTAAGCTCTTTTTATTACCTCCTCTCTATCCTCATCAAATTCTTTAAAATCCAAATGGGCATGGGTATCAATCATAATAATATGTCACTTAGCAGGTTAAGTGGAATAAACCTATCACTTTTTTCTTTCTAGATAATCTATTGTATTCTTCTACTGCTTCTTTAGTCTTTCTCATGATAAGTTTAATTCCTTTTGATTTTATCAATCTCTGCATCTCTACTGGTATATTAACAAATCCAGAATAACCTGCGCCAAAAATAATTACTTCTGGATTTTTATTAATGGCTGGCTGGATATCTTCGATAGTTGGACAATGATGATCATTGATTTGCCAAAGGGTAACCCCTTCTCGAGAAATCTCTAAATCGCCAGAATAAGTTCGACCATTGATTGTAATTTTTCCAAATTTGTAATCTTCAATCATATATTTAATATCTCTTAATTTTTATTTTATTCTTGGAAATAAGGGTTTACCTTTTTTAATTCTGGCTCCAGGCTTTAGTCTTCCCCATTTCTGAGCTTTAGCTAAAGTCTCTTTTTCTTCTCCTGGAATTCCTAGCTGTTTAAATATCTTATTAGAAGTTTCTGGCATAAAAGGTAAAAGCATAAAAGCAAGCAGTCTAATTGATTCTAACCAAGAATAAAAAACTTTTTGGGTCATATCCGCACGTGGATTCCATGGTTCTTCATCACTTATATCTTTATCTATCTGCCTAAAATTTTCTCTAAAACCCTCTATTATTTGCCCAAGACAAATATCAAAATGAAAGAGATTATCAAGCACTGACCATGAAGTAAGAATATTCTTCTTTATAGAATCTTTTAATCCTAATTTTGTATCTTTTGACTTTACTTTTAGAGGTTGTCCTAAGGTTTTCTTCATTAACGTCATCGGTATTGGTTTATCCTCAGGAATAATCCCATTAAAATATTTCTCAACCATTGTTAAAACTCTATTAACTGTATTTCCTATACCATTTGCTAAATCTGCGTTATACTTTTCTTTAAACCAATCCCAGCTGACATCAGCATCTTGGCCAAACCTAGCAGCACTCATCAAAAGGTAACGTGTGCCATCAACTCCAAATTTTTCTATCATTTCCTCCGGAGTGATAATATTACCTAAACTTTTGCTCATTTTCCGTCCAGAAATTGTAAAATATCCATGAACAAACAATTTTTTTGGCGGTTTGATATTTAAAGCTAAAAGTAAAGCTGGCCAATAGATAGTATGAAATTTTAAAATATCTTTACCTAAAAGTTGCAAGACCGCTGGCGAGTCTGCTGGCCAGAATTTTTTAAACTTTTTTTGATTATCACCATAATCAAGTGCTGTAATATAGTTTAATAAAGCATCAATCCAAACATAAACTGTTTGTTGATCATCCCAAGGAATCTTAATCCCCCACTTCACTTTTTCCCGAGAAATAGAAAAATCTTCTAAACCTTGCTTTATTAATCCTAAAGTCTCGTTTTTTCTTTCTTTTGGTAAAATTTCAATTTCATCATTTTGAATTAACTTCTGAACTTTATCTAAATATTTAGACAGCTTAAAGAAATAATTTTTCTCTGATATTACTTCTGGTCTTTTTTGATGAATAGGGCATTTCCCATCGACTAATTCTTTTTCAGTAATAAATTTCTCACAACCTATACAGTAAAGTCCTTTGTATTCTCCTTTATAAATTAATCCTTTTCTTTTTAGTTCTTTTAAGAATTTCTCCACACCTTTTATATGTCTTTTGCTAGTAGTTCTAATAAAATCATTATTAGAAATATTTAATTTTTTCCACGTGTCTTTAAATCTTTGGCTCATCTCATTACAAAACTCTTGAGGATTTTCACCTTGCTTTTTGGCAGACTCAGCTACTTTTGTTCCATGTTCATCTACCCCTGTTAAAAAGAAAACTTCCTCTTCTTTTAACTTGTGATACCTAGCTATCACGTCAGCCGCAACTGTAGTATAAGCATGACCAATGTGAGGTTTATCATTAACATAATAAATTGGGGTAGTAATGTAGAATTTTTTCATATTTTATCTATTATTACCACAAATTCTCCTTTTATTTTGTCTGTCTTCAGTTCTCTTAGGACTTCGGGGATAGGTCCTCTGTATACGCTCTCAAATTTCTTGGTTAGTTCTCGGCATACTACCACTTCTCTATCTTTAAGCATCTCCTGCAATTCTTCTAAGGTTTTAATTATTCGATAAGGAGATTCGTAAAAGATTATTGGGAACTTTGAGTTTTTAATTATCTCCAAAAACTTTTTCTTTTTTTCTTTCGAGGTAAAAATCCTAAAAATAAAAATCTATCCATCGGTAAACCCGAAATACTAGCAGATGCTACTAAAGCTGAAGGACCTGGAATAGGGATAATTTTAGTTTGTAAGTCTTTAAGTTTATAAGTTTTAAAGTTTTCTTCCTTGTCAACTTGCCAACTTACTAACTTACCAACTAATTTGCATCCTGGATCAGAAATACTTGGGGTTCCAGCTTCAGAAACTAAAGCTAAGTTTTTACCCTGCCTTAACTGATCTGCAATATATTCAATCTTTTGCAATCTACTATGTTGATGATAACTTAAAACTGGGGTGTGGATATCATAATGGGAAAGGAGCTTTCTAGTTGTCCGTGTATCCTCACATAAAATTAAGTCTACTTCTTTTAAGATTCTTAAAGCGCGTAGACTTAGATCTTCTAGGTTCCCAATAGGTGTTGCTACGATGTAAAGACTGCCTATCATTTTTTAGAAAAATTCGGCCAAGTTTTAATAAATTCAGAGATAGCGAGGGCAACTGGAATAGCCAAAATTACTCCCAATATTCCCCCTAAAGTTCCTCCAACTAGCAAAACTACAATAGTAACCACTGGATTTAAACCTATAGTTTTCTGCATTATCTTAGGAACAAGCAAATTATTCTCTAGCTGCTGAATTACTATGTAAACAACTAACGTCCAAAGTGCAAGAATTGGAGATACCAAAAGAGCTAAGATAACAGCTGGAATAGCACTTAAGATTGGCCCTACATAAGGAATAATCTCTAGGCTACCAGCCAGTACCGCTAAGCTCAAAGCGTAAGGAAGTCCTAAAATCTTAAGTCCTATATAAGTCATAATCCCAATGATAAGGCAGAGGAAAAATTGAGCCTTAATCCATTTGCTCATCCTCTTTTCTGTTCTTTCTCCTAAATCATTGAGATGAAATCTCCTCTTGGGAGAAAGTAAAGAAAATCTAGATATCAAAAATTCTCTAGGATTCTTCTTTGCCACTGTTAAATAGAACGATAAAACCAGAACGATTAAAAGAGAGAAGAATTTACTGAGAATATTACTGAAACTTCTTAGAAGATTATTTAATATATTTCCTATCTGATTTGTAATGCTGGCAACGACATTCTGAATATTATTGATAATAAAAGAATCATCACGACCAACTCCCCAGTTTTCTAGCTTCAACTTTAAATTTCCATAATATTGGGGAGCATCACTGCTTAACTCTTTTATCTGGTCTATGATGGGTGGAACAACCGAATATATGAACAAAACCACCAAGCCTAAGCATATGACGTAAATAAAAGCAGTCCCTAAAACTCGAGGAATCTTCTTTCTTTCTAAGAAATCAACAATCGGTCTTAAAGCTAGAGCTAAAATAATTCCTAAAAGAAGAATAGCTATAATTCCTCGAATAGCATACAAAAACCAAACCCCTAAGATGATGGCGACAATCTTTAGAATAGAAGATGTAGAAATGTGGATTGTAGTGTGATTGTTAGACATAAACTGAAATATTAAATATTGAATATTTAAACTTTGATATTTGACATTTCCTTATAATTTTAGCATTTTCTCAAACTTACTTCCATTTTTAAATGGTCCGATTACAGCTAAATTTAGTTTTTCTGGCTTGAAAATATCTTGAGCTACTTTTTGAATGTCATTTACTGTTACTTCATCAATCTTGGCAGATCTCTCCTCAGGTGTTAAAATTTTCCCGGTCAGTAATTCTTGAGAAGCATAAAAAGAAGCCTGGGTATCGGACAATTCCAAGCTCAAAGTCATATTTCCCTTTAAATAATCTTTGGCTTTCTGAAACTCTGCTTGGGGAATTTTTTTCTCCCGAATATTTTTATATTCTCTTAAAATTAAACTAATGACCTCTTTGACGTTTTTGTGGGGAATGCCAGCTTGTGTAACGAGATAGCCACTGTCAGTATAGAGTTCCGCTGAAGTTTGAACATCATAAGCTAACCCCTTTCTATCTCTGATCAAAATAAAAAGTCGAGAGCTTGCATTTCCTCCAAGAACTGTGGCTAAAATTTCTTGAGCATAAATTTGAGGTTGGTTAAGATTATATCCCCTCACCCCCAAACAGAGATGGGTCTGGTCAGTCTTTTTAAACCAGGGGAGGACTTGAGGCTTTTTCTGGTCTTCAATAACTTTTATTTTTGGCTGAGGAGGAGCTTTGCTTATCTTTCTGAAATATTTTTTTATTTTCTCCTTGAGTTCTCTCTGATTAAAATTGCCTGCCACGCAAACTATGGTGTTTAAGGCAGAATAATGGTTTTTAAAATAATTTATAAAATCTCTCCTTTGAAATTTTAAGATATTCTCTTTCTCTCCAATTGTCAGCCAGCCAGCAGGTTGGTCTCCATAAAGCAACTTTTCCCAAAGATCCCAAATATAACGTCGAGGTATATCTAAGTACATATTTATTTCTTCAATTATCACTCCTTTTTCCCTTTTTACTTCTTGGGCTTGTAATTTTGAGTTCAGAAGAATATCGCTGAGCCAATCTAAAGCCAAATTCAGGTGGGATTTCTCAACCTTAGCCCAAAAACCGGTGTATTCTTTCGAGGTAAAGAAATTATAAGCTCCCCCTATGCTATTTATGGTTGCTGCAACTTCTGAGAAGGTTGGTCTTTTTTTGGTTCCTTTCCCAAGCATATGCTCCAAAAAATGAGAGATGCCGTTTATTTCTTTCCGCTCATATTTGGAACCAGCTTTCACCACTACCAAAACAGTCACTGTCTTAGTATTTTTCATAGGGATGGTGATAATACGGAGTCCGTTTTTGAGAGTAGTCTTTTTAAAAGGCATTTAAGCTTCTAACTTTTCTTTTAGGGTTTTGGTTATGTCCTTTATTTTTACTCTTTCTTGTTTCATTGTATCGCGCTCGCGGATGGTTAAATCATCTTTCTCTAAACTCTCAAAATCAATCGTTAAACAGAAAGCGGTAGCGGTCTCGTCTTGACGGCGATATCTTCGGCCAATTGATCCAAGTTCATCGTATTGGCAGGTGAAATAGGGCCTCAATAATTGGTAAACTTCTTTGGCTTTTTTAACAAGTTCTGGCTTATTGCGAACCAGAGGTAAAACAGCAACTTTTATTGGAGCTAAAGATTTGTGAAGTTTTAATAAAATCTCAATTTCCTTTGCTGCTTTTGTTGTTTTTGTTCTGCCGCCTTTTATTTCCTGATAGGCATCGCAGAAAAAAGCAAAAAGAGCTCTTTCTACCCCCACCGAGGTTTCAATAATGTGGGGGAAATATTTCTGGCCTGATTCCTCATCAAGGTATTTCAAATCTTCACCAGAATGCTTTGAGTGATTTGATAAATCATAGTCCCCCCTGTTATGGACTCCTTCAATTTCTTTCCAGCCAAATGGAAAATGGTATTCAATGTCTATTTGCTTTTTAGCGTAGTGCGCTCTCTTCCCTTCTGGTATTTCTACAGCCCTTAAATTTTCTTTTTTTATTCCCAAATCCTGATACCATTTTATTCTCTGCTCTTTCCAAAAATCAAAAAACTTATCAGCATCTTTTGGCTCACAGAACCATTCCATCTCCATCTGCTCAAACTCTCTGGTTCTGAAAATAAAGTTTTTTGGATTAACTTCGTTTCGGAAGGCCTTGCCAATCTGAATCACGCCAAAAGGAATTTTAAGCCGCATTAAATTTAAAATATTCAAATAATTAACATAAATTCCCTGGCAGGTTTCACCCCTTAAATAAGTGACGGCAGCTTCATCTTCAACCGGCCCTACAAAGGTTTTCATCATTATATTGAATTTTTTTGGCTTTGTGATTTTACCGCCACACTCCGGACATTTATTCCCACTTATCTCATCAGTCTTAAATCTTTTATGGCAGGATTTACATTCTACCAACTCATCGGCAAAGCCAGCCGTTAGATGCCCCGATGCCTGCCAAACTTTGGGATTCATTAAAATAGCAGAATCTAAAGGAACTATATTCTCCTGGCTTTTCATTGCCTTCAGCCAAACGTTTTTAATGTTTTGCTTCAATTCAAAACCCAATGGCCCGAAATCGTAAACTCCTCCAAAGCCACCGTAAATCTCAGAGGAAGGGAAAACAAATCCTCTTCTTTTACACAAAGATATAATTTTATCCATTTTATCTTGAGACATGATTTCTGAATGACAAATGACAAAATCCCAATGACAAATTTTTGACATTCAAGCATTTGTCATTTATTGGACATTTGACATTTTTTATATCTCCATCTTACCATAAATAAAAAATAATTGTAAATAAAAAGGAGGGGACTCATATAAAATGGGTCACCCCCCTGATAAACCTACTCCTCCATTCTAATCATATTACTCGCTTCTTTGACCACATCAAGTCTGGCTATCTCTTCCAGGGACTCCTGCATTTCTCTTTCTTCAGCTTCATGAGTTAAAAAGAAAATCTGAGCTATCCCTTCAGATGTCAGCTCGTCTGGTTGTTCAACAGAAGCAACGCTAATTTGATTATTTCCTAAGATATTACTAATTTTAGCTAGTACCCCTGCCTGGTCTCTCACTCTTGTCCGTATGTAATATCTTGATTTCAGTTCTTCTATTGGTCTAAGTTTTCTTTCTCTAAGCTGGGGCATTGACTTACCAGTTGCTCCTTGAGCAATATTTTTGGCTATTCTTTTTATATCCCTTACTATTGAGCTTCCGGTGGGCATCCCTCCTGCTCCTGGACCTCTCAGCTCTATCCCCTGTTCTAACGCATTTCCTACTACAAACAGAGCGTTTTTCACTCCTTTTACCTGCGCTATATCATGGATTTCTGACAAAAATACAGGATGAACACGCAGACTTAAAGCTTCATCGATTTCCTCAGCAACAGCTAATAATTTTATTACATACCCATGACTTTTTGCAAAATTAATATCCTCTGGAGTAATTTTAGAAATTCCCTCTCGGAAAACACTATCAACCTTCACCCAAGCTCCAAAAACAACCATAGATAGAATGATTAGTTTATAAACACTATCAAAACCTTCTATGTCATTTTTGGGATCATCCTCAGCAAAACCATTCTGTTGCGCTTTCTCTAACGCCTTTTGGAAGCTAGTTTTCTTCTTCATCTCAGTCAAAATAAAATTGGTGGTTCCGTTAAGAATACCCATAATTTTCTCGATATGATCACAACACGCTACATCTTCCAAGGTCGAAATTGCAGGGATTCCGCCACATACACTAGCCCCAAAACGGAAATCTACTTTGTGTTTCATCGCTTCTTTGAAAATCTCTGGCCCACATTTGGCAACTAACTCTTTATTGGAAGTTACCACACTTTTGCCTCGCTCTATTGCCTCGAGAATGTAATTTTTCGCTGGATCAATGCCACCGATAGCTTCAACTATTATATCGATCCCAGGATCCTTTATCACCTCCCAGGAATCACCAACGAATTTAGAGCTATTCAGTCTAATGCCATGAAACTTTGTTATATCCGTATCTGCTATTTTTTCAATATTGACACGCATGCCTACTGCCTTATTGATTTCCAGCTCATTTCTCCTCCAAACTTCTAATACGCCTCGACCAACAATTCCTAACCCTAAGATTCCAACATTTATCACTTTTTTCATTCGTCCCCTCCTAATATTCTAATATTCTTTTAATAAAGATCTTATTTCTCTTTAATGTGACGCTTCAAACTATCATACTATAAGAATTAAGTCAAATCTTGAATAAAAAAGTAACAAGGCAAAATCATACATACTTCTAAAATCTTTCATTAACCTCTGATTACTTTCCTAATTTCCCTCATCATTTCCAAATAAAAACTCAAATTATGAATTGTGGCTAGTCTTTGAGCAAGCGGTTCTTTGACCATAAATAAATGTCTTAAATACGCTCGGGAAAAGTTTTGGCAAGTGTAGCAATGGCAATTTGGATCAATAGGAGATAAATTATTCTTATACTTCTTATTTTTAATACGAATAATCTCATAAAAATTTTCAGAATTTGAAAACAACCTAACTTTTAACTTTGAACTTTTAACTTTGAACTTATACAGTACTCCGTGTCTAGCATTTCTCGTGGGAATTACACAATCAAACATATCAATTCCTTTTTTTACCGCTTTAATTATTTCCTCTGGTTTACCAATCCCCATTAAATATCTTGGTTTATTTTCTGGCAACTCTGGTACAAGATAATCTAAAACTTGATACATCTTTTTTCTTGGCTCACCTACTGCTAAACCTCCAATTGCATAACCATCAAAGTCCAAGTTCACCAAATTTCTTGCACTCTCTAAACGCAAATCTTTATATACTGATCCCTGAACAATGCTAAATAACGCTTGACTCTCTGATTTTTGATTTTTCCTGCCTGCCGGCGAGGCAGGGATTTTTGATTTTTGACTTCTTTCCGCCCATCTTGTTGTTCTTTCCATGGCTTCCGCTGCATATTCCTTTTTACATGGATAGGCCACACACTCATCCAAACACATCATGATATCTGAGCCTAAAGCAAGTTGGATATCAATACTCTTCTCTGGGGTGAGCAAATACTTTCTACCATCTATATCAGAACTAAACTCCACACCCTTCTCAACAATCTTTCGTGATTTAGATAAACTAAAAACTTGATAACCTCCTGAATCAGTCAAGATAGGTTTTGACCAGTTTATGAACTTATGAAGACCGCTAGTTCTTTTTATCAGATTCACACCGGGCCTAAGCATTAGGTGATAAGTGTTAGACAAAATGA
>Ga0315541_1003356_pt1 | contig 12422 bp, 9 predicted proteins | sample SalMarSW160190MG_FD_203095 | JGI IMG/M metagenome (GOLD analysis project Ga0315541, IMG submission 203095) | Salt marsh sediment microbial communities from the Plum Island Ecosystem LTER, Massachusetts, United States - Salt Marsh Sediment SW1601-190 ...
ATGACTTGATCAAGGCGGCAAAAAGTAAAAATATTCCGATGAAATTGCTCCAGCAGGCAGGGTTAGTCACGGACCAGCAGCAGGATAAATTCATAAGCCGGCTGATGTTTCCTATTACTGATGTAACGGGCAGAGTGATTGGCTTTGGAGGCCGGGCGTTTTTTGAAACGGGCGCCAAGTATATGAACTCGCCGACGACGGTTTTGTTTGAGAAGAGCAATTCATTATATGGTTTGCAGCACGCAAGGCACAAAATTGTATCGACGGGGATTGCGGTTGTTGTGGAAGGTTATACGGACTGCATGATGGCGCATCAGTTCGGCTGCGACAATGTGGTTGCTACATTAGGCACCAGTTTTACTTCCGGCCATGGGCGAGTTTTACGGCGGTATGCAAAGAAGGTGATTTTGATTTTCGATAATGATGCTGCAGGTCTTGCAGCGGCCAACAGGGCCTTGGAGGTTTGTCTGTCACAGCGCATTGATATCAAATTTGCATCTGTGCCGGAAGGAAAGGACCCCTGCGATTTCCTATTGGCAGCAGGCAGGGAGTCATTCGAGGGACTTGTAGAAGATGCGATAGATGTTTTCCAGTTCAAGTGGGACCGGCTAATGGTCAAGTTCAATGAAGATGAAACTTTGGCCGGCAGGAAAGCCGCTATCGATGAGTATTTTCAGACCATAGCTACAGGTATATGGGCGGGCAGCTTGTCACCTATTGATAGAGGTTTGATAATTAATAGGTTATCAAAAATTATCGGTGCTGGCACTAATGAGATAGAAGCCGAGTTGCGCAAAAGAATCGCAAGATTGGGTAAAAATGCAGGTTTGGGGGCGGAAAATAGAAAAGTACAAAGTATCGATTACGGCGCTGGCCTGTATGCTATCGCGCAGCGGGAGGTGCTTGAAGTGTTATTAAATAAGCCGAGGCTGTTTGAAGCGGTTAAGCAAAAAATTTCAGCAGGTGACTTCGATGTACCGATATTGAGGCAGATAGCCGAGATAATGTTTGAAACGCTGAGTGCCGATGGAGATGCATCTATAGAAACAGTTTTGGCAAACACCGTGAACGCCGAAGCGGTGAAACTCAGTGGAGCTATTGTGGATTTGGCTCAGGCGGGCCAGCAGAAAGGCAATTTTGAATCGCGCTTGGCAGGGGCGATGGAGGTTCTGCAGCGATGTAAGGCTCGGAAAGCGAAGGACAGGCTATCAGCAAAAGATCATGCGGAGTTTCTTCGGCTTGTCAGCGAAAATACCGCAAGGCAGAATCGACATAGCCTGGGGATGACTTAGCGAATATGAGAGTTTAGAGTGAAGAAGATGTAAAACTAAATTTAAAGATAAATATATAGGTACCAGAGGTGGCAAAAAAGCGTATGGAAAAAGACAAGACGAGTGTCATGGATGAAAAGGAGACCGGCGGCCCCGTCACAGGTGGATCGAAGAGTGACCAGATTCAAGATGCTGAGCGAAAGGTAAAAACGCTTATCGAAAAAGGCCGAAAGAAGGGATTCCTTACCTATGAGGAAATGAACAAGGAACTGCCTGATGAGATCGTCAGCCCCAGCCGACTGGATAGTTTGTTGGCTACGCTGGATGAATTGGGCATCAGCTTGATTGATGAAGCTGATGTAGAATCTCGACAGGAAGACAAAGACGAAGAGGAGTTTGAGGCAGACGAAGAGTCTTTAGATGAGGAAGAAGCCGGTACCAAAGGGCAGATAGGGGAGGACGAGCTGCTTGAAAAAGAATTGGTCGAAGGTGAAATCTCTCGACGTATCGATGATCCTATTCGTATGTATCTGACTCAAATGGGACAAATCCCTCTACTGACGAGGAAATCAGAAATCGCTCTTGCCCGGAAGATAGAAATCACCCGGATGGCTTTCAGAAGAAAAATGCTGCAATGCGATTATTGTGCCAGAAACTCCGTTGATCTCCTGCAGCAGGTTTACGAAGGCTCGATGTCGTTTGACAGGACACTTAAGACCGGAACGATGCCATCACTCACAAAGAGCGTGATAAAAAAGCGATTACTTGCGAACATTAGCACCGTAAATAAGCTGCTCAGGATAAATCAAACTCTTTTCAAAAGGTCCGTTCAGGCACAAAACACCGCCGAGCAAAAAGCGGACTTAAAGCGAATACACAGAAACAGGCGAAAAATCGCAACACTGCTCGAAGAGCTCAGCCTGCGTACCAGTAGAATTCAGCCGATGAAGAATAAGCTGCACGGCATCTGCCAGAAGATGCAGCAATTGGAGCAGCTTATCGAAGCAGGCATCAATCCGCCACCGGCGGGGATGACCGCCGATGACATCGAAGCAGTAAAGCAGGAATTGGCCGGCCTTCAGGAATTAATCACCGACACCCCAAAACTATTAGAAAAAAAGCTGCGCGCGATGGACAGAACCTTCGCTCAATACGAAAACGCAAAGCGAACTCTCTCCAGCGCGAACCTCCGCCTCGTGGTCTCTATCGCCAAGAAATATCGCAACCGAGGCCTGAGCTTTTTGGATTTAATCCAGGAAGGCAACACCGGCCTGATGCGGGCCGTAGATAAATATGAATACCGCAGAGGATATAAATTCAGCACGTACGCCACCTGGTGGATTCGCCAGGCCATCACCCGTGCGATAGCCGACCACGCCCGCACCATTCGCATTCCTGTCCACATGATAGAGACGATGAGCCGCCTGCGGGCCGCCAGCAAAATCCTCCATCAGGACCTGGGCAGAGAACCTACTGTTGAAGAAATCGCCACTGAAGCCAGCATGAGCATAGAAGAAACACGTAGGGTGCTCAACATTTCCAAGCATCCAATCAGTCTCGACAGGCCAATAGGCGAAAGCGAGGACAGCTACTTCGGCGATTTCATCGAGGATGATGAGGTCGATTCGCCCGTCGCCTCAGCTACGCAGGAAATGCTCAAGGAGAGGGTTGATTTGGTCTTAAAGACGCTTTCATATCGCGAGCGCGAAATTATCAAGCTGCGTTACGGAATCGGTGACGGCTATACATATACTCTTGAAGAGGTAGGCCGAATCTTTAAGGTCACTCGTGAGCGTGTCCGCCAGGTCGAGGCCAAAGCTATAAGAAAGCTGCAGCACCCAATTCGTGCCCGCAAGCTCGAAGGATTCTTAGACCACAAATCTGCGTAAAATTGTTGCTCGTATTGCGTATCGCGTCCTGCGACTATCGTCTTTTTCATTATGTCTTCCACCTTCCGCCCTTCTGTTCTTGTACTCCTCTGTCATCTGCCTTCCGTCATCAGTCCTCAGTTTTCTGTCATCTGTTTACCGTCCTTCGTCTTCGCACCTCTCCCATAAATAGATGGAAATGCTCATTTGGTGCGAAAAAAATGGATTTTTGCAGGATGTGTTTTTCGCTAAGTAATTGCAGAGAAAAGAATAAAAAATATTTTAAAAATTTCGATTTTTGTTTTAAAACCCCTGCTCATTTGGTTGAAAACGCGGACGGTGTGCCTTTTTTCCTTTCATGTTGCGGATATATGTTCGGACGGATTTTGCAAGTGAAGTTTATGAGGTTCCATACTTTATAATGGGCATCGCTTAATTTGCATAAGGCCCAGACGTCCTATAACACAACGGAGGTCAGGGTATCATCAAATAATCATTTAATCAGGAAACCGGAAATAATTACGGAGTATTATAGGATTAATCTGATACTCCGGTACCCGCCAACGGCTGGTTAGCCTGATAATCTGTTCGGTGGCGGATTACAATCAAGGCGGGGATGAGAGCCCGAAAACTTTCGTTTTACTAAAGTCAGGCTCCAAAAAGCCGAAAAAACATTACGTAAAACCTAATCCTGTACTAACAAGAGATCAAGGTGTCAGGTAATCAGACTGCCAGGTGATTGGTTTATAGGGTTGCCTGTTTGCCCGATTACCAGATTAGGAGCGTTTAATGAAGGCTGATAAATCGATCATTGATAGGTTATTTGCTTTACGCAAAGAGCTTTTGGGGGGCGGCTCCATATTCAATTTGCTTATCTTTGTGGTTGTGAGCGTTTTTATTGCCAACATGGTGATGTCCCTGTGGCATAATATTGTTTTTCAAAAGGACCTGGAAGAAAAAGCCAGCGTTGCGAATGTCAGAGCGGTTGGAGGTGTGCTGGCAAGGGCGACAGAGGCGCTGCTGGCTGCCAACGAAGTATCAATGCTTCGCCGAGCAGTGGCTGAAGCCGGCATCGAGCATCACCTTAGACGCTGTCGGATTGTTATGCCTAATGGTGGAGTATTAGCTGATGCCGATCCGAAAGATATCGACGTTATCAAATTACCGCAATCCTGGGAGAATAATGACTCGATGGAGTCGGACTATACTGAGAAGTTTAGCGGCCAAACTGTAATGTTCAGCTTTCCTCTGGATGTCCCCGGTAAAGGCGAAGCGTGTTTGGAAATCGCCGCCGGCATCAACGACCAGTTAGCAACCGGCATTGAGCCGCAGACTGCTCAAATGGCTATAGCGTGTTTGGCTCTCGCTATTATGTTGCTGGTTCATCATCATGTACGGTTTAAGCTCAAAGCCATCGGTGCCATTCAAGAAGCTCTGCTGGAGATTAAGGACGGCAGACCCGATACATCTACGCTTGAGCTCGACCCGCGGCTCGGGCTTGAAGCTGTCGCCTGGAACAGGCTGCTCGGGCAAAGCCAGGGACAGCAAATGCGCGCGACAATAGAACAGGTCAAGGAATCAATTAACGAAAAAGCCGAAGTGAATAATGAGCTTTCAGCAGCGTGCGATGCCTTACCACATGGATTGATTGTGGTCGGCGAGAATATGCACGTTGGTTATGCCAACGGCGCAGCGGCCTCACTGCTCCAAACGAACGTCGTAAAACTTGTTGGAGGACAAGTATCGGAATTGGTTAAAGATCAAAAGGTGATTGACGCGATACGTGATGCTTCCGAGGGTCCGACCTATAAACGGACGATTGTGGAAGTGGAGCATAATGGAGAGACGACTTCGAGCGTGCTGCGTTATATTGTCCGTCCTGTACGCCGGGAGGATGTAGGTGTCGCTGTGGTCATTATTGAGGACATCACCCAGCAAAGAGTGGCGGAGATGGCCCGGAATTCCTTCCTCGCCAAGGCCGCCCATGAGCTGCGCACGCCTCTGACGAACATCCGGCTTTACGCCGAAAGTGCTCTCGAAGACAGCGAGCACAACACACCTAACACTGTGAAATATCTTAACGTGATGAACGAAGAATCTCAGCGACTGGAACGCACCGTCTCTGGTATCCTGTCGATGGCGGAGGTGGAAGCCGGCTCGTGCACGCTGGAGCGGGATGATGTGCATTTTGATAAGCTGCTGGAGCAGCTTAAAGCGGACTATGAACCCCGCGCCAAAGAGAAAAAAATAAAACTTAAGTTCGAGCTGCCGCCGAAGTTTCCGATGTTGCATGCGGATCGCGATAAAATTTTGCTTGCATTGCACAACCTGCTGAGCAATGCGCTCAAATACACACCAGAAAATGGTTGTATAACTCTTAAGGCGACCGTTGATAAAGAGCAAATCAACATAGCTGTTACAGATACAGGCATAGGTATCACCCCGGAAGACGCCGAGAAGATTTTCGATAAGTTTTACCGAGCGGATGATGAGCGTATTACAAAAGTTCCGGGCTCAGGACTCGGACTGGCAATCGCACGTCAGGTAATCAGGCTGCATGGCGGCGACATCACTGTTGATTCCGAGCTTAACAAAGGCAGCACATTTACGTTGGTACTGCCGATAACGGAGGAGGTCACTTAGTGTGAAGGTCCGAACAGAACAATGCGGAGGAGTGGCTGTTGTCAAGCCGGAAGGACCCCTCACCAATACAGATGCCGATGAATTAAAAGCAGCACTGTTCGATTCGATAAAGAACAACCTGGGACGGATTGTGCTCGACGCATCTGAGGTGTCCTATGTTGAAAGCAGGGGACTTGAGTCACTCGTGGATGCAACGCAACAACTTGCTGAGGCTGGTTCGGTGCTGAAGCTTTGCGGCGTAAATGAAACCGTCAGACAGGTGATCGAGCTGACAGGCCTGTGGTCACAATTCGAGCACTTCGAGGATGCCAACTCAGCCGTCAGGAGCTTTCTATGACCCAGCCCTGTTTTTACAAGCATGACCCTCGGTACATCGGGGAGAGAAAATCGCAACTAAACTAACCTTATCCGAACAAGGAGAACATCTTGGAAAAACAGAGCGTGGTCGAGCGCATATGTCTGGGCGAAGCACTCGTCGCAGAAGGCGTCTTATCGGAAGGCCAGCTAAATCGTGCTTTAACTGAGCAAAAAACCGCCGATAAGATGCTCGGCGAGATACTCGTGGAACAAGGATACATCAGCACCTCTGCCATGCTTCGCGTTCTGGCTCGCCAGCTTGATATGCCTTACTGCGACCTGCGTCACGGCCTTTTTGATTTTTCTTTGCTCACTCTTATTGGTGAAGAGGAGGCCGAACGGCTAAAAGTGCTGCCTATGTTCAAGGTGCACGACACTTTAACCGTTGCTATGGCAGAGCCGCAGTCATTGCCCAAGATAGATAGACTGCATCAATTGACAGGCTGCAAGATTCGTCCGGTGCTGGCTCTGCGCTCAAGCATACTTGAGTTTATGAAGAAATGCTCTTCCGGCGGCACCGACATCGATTCCTTCCTTGCCTCTTTGGCCGAGACAGACATCGAAGTTGTGGAAAGGGAGTCAATAGATGAAGGGCCCTCAACAGACCTTGATAATATGGTCGAGGGAAGTCCGATTACCAGCCTCGTGAATATGGCTCTTCTGACGGCGATTAAGGATGGAGCCAGCGATATCCATATAGAGCCGGACAGAAACCGAACTCGTATTCGCTATCGGATAGATGGAGTGTTGAGAGACCTTATGAAGCCTCCGACGGGTCTGCACGCCTCGGTTATTTCGCGTGTCAAGGTCATCGGTAACATGGATATAGCCGAAAAGCGTCTTCCACAGGAAGGGCGCGTACGCATTGTCGCGGAAGGTCGTGACATAGACTTACGTGTCTCCAGCATCCCTACACTGCTTGGCGAAAAGGTGGTTATCCGTATTCTTGATAAGGCAAATCTTAGAACCCGCATGGAGGACCTTGGTTTTCGGGAAGAGCCGTTGGCTACATTCAAAAGGATATTAGGGCAGCCGCACGGTCTGGTGCTCGTGACAGGTCCTACAGGCAGCGGCAAGACAACAACTCTGTATTCCGCTCTTGACCTGATAAGAAGTCCTGAGTTGAACATTGTAACAGTCGAAGACCCCGTCGAGTACCAACTGGATATGATTAACCAGATCCAGGTTCACGAGGCCGTAGGCATGACCTTTGCGCGAGCTTTGAGAAGCATACTCAGACAGGACCCGGACGTAATAATGGTAGGCGAAATACGTGATGAGGAAACCGCCCGTGTAGCTGTGCAGGCAGCCTTAACCGGGCACCTTGTGCTGGCAACTTTGCATACAAATGATGCGCCTGGTACCGTAGCTCGATTGCTGGATATGGGCATTGAGCCGTATTTGTTGTCAAGCGCCTTAAATGGTGTTGTAGCACAGCGGCTGGCACGAACTGTGTGTCCGAATTGCGTTGCGAAGTACTATCCCGCACAAAACGTGTTGAATAACGCCGGCTTGTTGGATAAACCCAACACGGTTTTTCGCAAAGGAGCCGGGTGTCAGGATTGTCATAATTCGGGATATCGCGGACGGGCCGGTATTTACGTGGTTATGGAAGTAACATCAGTCTTACAGCGGCTTATCCACAAAGCCGCGCCAACACATGAGATTCAGGAAGAGCTTCGAAAAAACGGATTCCTGACCCTCCGCGAAGAAGGAGTGCTCTTAGCTCTTGATGGCAAGACAAGCCTGGAAGAGGCCCTGGCTGTCACACACAGTCAGGATACGACGAATGACAGAGGACAGAAGACAGAGGACAGAGGACAGAAGACGGAGGACAGAAGATAGAAGACAGCTACGGTAGGCACTTTTATATTTTTAGTGCAGGGACGAGCTGAGGAAAGTGACATGAAGCTGGCTTATAAAGCGTATGACAGCACAGGTAAGACCGTAGACGGTACTATAGAATGCACCGATACTATAGCGGCCACGGAAACACTCCGTCGCAAGGGTCTCTATATTGCACAAATAACGGAGTCATCAACTCGACTTTCGACGAAGTCCGGCAAATTTGTAAAGGCCAAAATCAAACGCAGACTGAAACGCGGAGGTGGCCAAAAGCTTAAGAATCTGGCTATGTTTACCCGCCAGCTTAGCGTTCTTGTCCATTCAGGCACACAGCTCGCAGAGGCCCTTGGTGCTCTTGAACGACAGACAAAGCCAGGAGCATGGCGGGATACTATTTCCGATGTTTACGCCAGAGTTGAAGAGGGAGCTTCATTATCGGAAGCGATGGAGACGCATAGCAATTACTTTGATGCAATTTGTTGTAGTCTGGTAGCCACCGGTGAGTCGAGCGGGCATCTGGTTGAGATGCTCGACCGTCTGGCCACTCTCAAGCAGAAGCAGTTGCGGGTGCGAAACTCAATTGTCGGAGCGCTTATTTATCCCATTATACTTATGTTTCTCTCCGTAGCAATTTTTTCGCTGTTGCTGATTTTCGTTGTGCCGCGTTTTGCGACACTGTTCGACACTCTCGATGTGGCGCTTCCCGCCAGCACGCAAGCTCTCGTCAACATAAGCAGCATTTTCCGGAAGTTCTGGTGGGCGGTGCTACTTTTAATGGCTGGTGCAGTCTTCGCTTTGGTCACTTATCTGCGCAGTCCAAATGGAAAGCGTTTGTGTGACACTGTTATGTTGAAGCTGCCTTGTGTCGGTAATATCACTAAAAGTTTGGCTACCGCCAGGATTATATGTCTGCTTGGCGTGCTTATGGAAGGCCATGTCCCGGTCCTGAAGGCCTTAAGGCTGGTAAAACGAGCGGCTGGAAATGCGCATTATGCAGACCTGATAGCGAAGGCTGAAAGGCAGGTGACAAATGGTGAGCAGCTTAGCCTTGCTTTTGCCGATGCGAATCTGATCAGCCCTTGTGTGCATGAGGCTATTCGCAGCGGCGAACAGAGCGGGCAAATAGATAGCTTGCTGCTGAATATTGCCGGTTTTTTGGACGACGAAAATGAGGTTATCATCCGGTCGCTGACCAGCATTATCGAGCCGTTGATTTTGGTTATTATGGGCGTATTGGTTGGGCTTATTGCAATAAGCATGTTTACGCCGTTGTTCGATCTGACTTCGATGACACAAGGAGGTGGGTGATGAAAGGCCTCGGCAAATCTCGAACGGCGATAGGTATTGATGTTGGCAGCCGAACCATAAAGGCGGCTCAACTATTAAAATCTGGCTCCTTCTTGTCCCTAATGGGCAGGGGCGCTTCTCACTGGACCGCAAATGGTACGAGTCAGATAGTAGCGCTGACGATGCTGCCACGAAAGAAAACCGGCCTCACAGAGGCCGGTCAACAGGTAGATCCTGTTAGAGATCCCGTCTTTGACCCTGAGGCTCAGACCCGAAGGGAATCCAACGGCCTATCTGCGTCCGATAGTACGAGGACCTCTAACAGATTAGATCGCCAGGAGATAATCAATATACAGGCTGTGCTGCGGCGGCAGGGTTTTTGTGGTAACGATATTGTGCTGGCTGCTCCGGAAAAACGGCTGTTGCACGGTATTTTTGAGATTCCACCAGCCACAAGTGGACAAGCGGCGGATCGTGAAGAGATGGTTGTTCAAATTGCGCGTATGGAGTTGTCACGTATGCACAGTTTAGCGCCTGATTCTTTCGAGATGGTCTGCTGGCCCCTGGGGGGATGGGAACCATCTTCTCAGGATGGGTCTAAATCAACCCACCGCGGCGGACAAGCCATCGCGGTCGGCTGCCCTCATGATGTGGCCAATGAATTGCTTGACTTGTTTGAGGGGGCCGGATTTAACGTCTGCGCTTTGGATTTACGCAGCGCCGCAGCGGCGAGAGCTTGTATGTCTTTAGCCGTGCCTCCACCCGCTCTGACTGCCATTCTTGATTTGGGATGGAGTTCGACAAAGCTGTTATTTGTTTATGGTGGTACGGTGATTTATGAAAGGCATCTTACAAATAAGAGTATAACGCACCTAACCACCAAGTTGAGCGGAATGTTTGGTATCACCGAACAATCCGCTGATCAAACTATCAGCACAGTCGGCCTTGCTACTAACAGTGAGGCAGGTGATTATGACCAGCAGTCAACGGAAACGATTCGTAAAATACTGACGAAGCACTTCGATATTATGCTGGAAGAGCTTAAGACTCCATTTGATTATGCGAGTCATCAGTATCCCGGTGAGGGAGTAAAACGATTGTTGCTAATCGGCGGCGGTGCCAGGATTTTCGGACTATCGCAATACATTCAGGAAGCACTTGGTATTGAGGTAATCACTGCGGTCCCCGGTGACCTGGTCCCGAATCCGACGGAATCGCAGATTCTTACCAAGCTCAATCATCCAGCTATGACGGTTGCGGTCGGCCTTGCCATGTTTAATGAGGAATAACGTATGGGTAACGTCAATCTGATTCCTGCTGACAGGTTAGCTAAAAAGCATCATAAGGCGAGGTTGCACTTATGGATGCTTGTTTGCGGGGCATACTTTATTTGCCTTGCTGCGCTCGTGCTGTCAGGCCGATTCTTTTGGGGTGGTGCTAATGACCCTGTTATGGGAGAGCTCAAGTCCGCTGCCGAGCGAATTGAGGGATACAGCTCTACGATACAGGAGTTACAGAAGAAGCTGGCAAAGGCCACAGCAGAGCTGGAGGCCAGCAAGGCAATCAGTTGCCAGCCGGATTGGAGCAAACTGCTCGTTTTGTTAAGTGGTGAGCTGGGAGAGGAAGTCGTTCTCAATAATTGTCAGATTGTTATGTTGAATAAGGGTCGTAACGTGACAAACAATCTACAAGAATTGTTTTCATCCTCGAATCCCGCGGCGCTTTTGGCGAAGCGGCGGTACAAGCTGGAGCTCAACGGTTATGGCAGAACACAAACTGCAGTATCTCAATTTGTTCTCAGGCTGGAATCCACCTTGGGCGGACGGATATTTGACTCGGTAAGACTTGTGAATAGCTGCCGAGAAGCTTTTTTGAATAATGAAGCTGTAGCATTCAGCATTGAATGCGGCATATAAGTTTAGAGAGAGAATGTCGTGAGCTTTTGGACTGGTAAAAAACGAACATTATTGCAAATAGATATAGCGTGTATGCTCATTTGTACTGCTGCTTCATTAGTGACATATTTCACTGTGCTTAAGCCGCTGATTGAGCAGCGTTTCTTTCTTGCCAGTCAACGCCGCGATTTGGCGGTCCAGCGCCAGGAGTCTTCAAGGCTTGGTGTCTCGATGCGAACGTTAGATAATCAATTGGTCGTTGTAAAGGAGAAGCTTACTAACAGCCAGATCAAGCTCGAATCATCCGACCGAATCAATCGGCGCATAGCCGATTTAACAGCACTTTTCAATGACAGCGCTCTGGAGGTGGATGATGTGCAGACTGGGAATATTTCTGTAGGTTCAAAATATGACCTTGTACCGATCAGTATTGCCGGCAGGGGTGATTATAAACAGTGTGTGGTTTTCCTTGACAAGCTTCACCAAACTTTCGCCGACATAAGCGTCGCCGGATTTGAGCTGGAGGGACCTCCATTCTTGCTTTCTCGCGAAAGCACGGGGGCAAAGCCGAAATCCGCCAATGTCGCGGGTAAGTTCAACTTTAAGTTGTTCTGGCACACCGCGCGTAAAACTCAGATGTAACTCGTACTTCGCAGAGTAGTTTATGAAATTATCAAAACAACAAAAGGTTTATACTGCTGTTCTGGTTGTTGTGCTGGGAGCTTTGGTTATTGACCGTATTTACCTGAGCCAGGGGAGTGTTCCAGCCGAAGCATCCGCTTCTTCAAATCAGGTATCGGACGAACTTGTTCCTGGAGTAATGGATATTCCTGATTCGGCTTCACAGTCTCCGACTGTGAAATTGATCCAGCAGCTCGATATGCTTTGGTCGGAGAAGAATCTGGACTTGAATCAGGCAAGAGATGCTTTTTCTCTGCCGGAATCCTGGCTTGCAGCGGTTAATCCGAATTTCGCCAAAGGCACGCGTGCTGCGGATTACGATCAGGGAGCCGAGACCAGCTTTGCCAGGAACCATCAACTGAAGGCCGTGGTGGTACAAGACCAGACACGCTGCGTTATGGTGGACGACCACTTCCTTGTTATAGGTCAGGAGCTTGATGGCTTCAAACTCATCGAAGTTGATAAGGATTCTGCCACTTTTGAAGCTGGCGCAAAGCGGGTCGTCCTGAGACTGGCTAACGACCGATAACTGTATGGGTATAGCTAACCGGATTCTATTCGAAGGCAAATTTTTA